>ERZ772948.544-NODE-544-length-24616-cov-10.764464_pt1 | contig 24616 bp, 21 predicted proteins | sample MGYA00511945_ERZ772948 | MGnify/ENA primary metagenome ERZ772948 (study PRJEB29015, sample SAMEA2737927) | human oral metagenome | biome: human oral; feature: human-associated habitat; material: dental | place: China | collected 2141 ... | reverse complement strand
CGGGCCGGTGCGCCGGGCCCGGACGGCGATGGCGGCGGTCGGACCCACCCCGCGGCCGGCCGTGCCGGCCACGACGACCGCAGTGACATCGACGTGCTCGTCATCGACAACGACCCGGCGGCCTGCGCCGCTCCGGCCGTGCGCGCGCTGCGCACCCAGACGCCCGACGGGGTGGGGCTGCGCTACGTCGTCGAGGAGCGCCCCGGTGTGGCGGCGGTGCGCAACCGGGCTCTGGACGAGGCCGCCGGACGCGCTCTGCTGGTCTTCATCGACGACGACGAGGATCCCGCTCCCGGATGGCTCGCGGCGCTGCTGGAGACCTTCGCCGCGACGACTCCCGCCGCCGTCGCGGGGCCCGTCGTCCCGGTCTACGAGGTCGAGCCCGACGCCTGGGTGCGTGCGGGAGCCTTCTTCGAGCGGCGCACGTGGCCCACTGGAACGGCGCGGCCCGTGGCGGCCACCAACAACCTTCTGCTCGATCTCGACTTCGTGCGGGCCCACGGTCTGCGCTTCGACGAGGCTTTCGGCGCCACGGGCGGGGAGGACACGCTGTTCACCCGGCGGATCGTGGCGGCGGGGGGCGTCATCCGGTGGTGCGACGGCGCGCGGGTGCGCGACCACGTGCCCGTCGACCGCCTGCACCGGTCCTGGATCCTGCAGCGTCAGCGCTCGCACGCGGCGACCGCTGTGCGCGTCGGGCTGGCCCTGGCGGGCCCGGGGGCCCACGCCGTCAAGCGCGTCAGAGCGCTGAGCGGCGGTCTCGCTCGCGTGCTGGTGGGTTCGGTGCGCATCGGCGTCGGCGCGCTCGGCGGGGCGCCGGTGCACCGGGCGCGGGGGGCGCGGCTGGTGGCCCGAGGGCGGGGGATGGCGGCGGCCTCTGTCGGGCGCGGGGTGCACTCGGAGTACGGCAGGTCGCAGTGAGCGCCGCCGGATCGTGCCCGGTCTCAACGCGACCGGCCGGGTACGGCCCGACCGGTCGCGGCGGAGGGTAGCCCCGCGGCCGCGACGAGCACCAGGTAGGACGGCAGTACGGACAGCGGGCCCACTGCCGCGTTCATGAGCACGAACAGCACCGTGAACAGCAGCCATGAGCGCAGGCGCGGTGTGCCCAGGTTCTCCCATAGGGCGCGCAGCGCCAGCCAGATCATGTAGGCCACCAGGGCGGCGCCGGGCAGCGACAGGGCGATCCAGGCGTCCACGAGCCCGGAGTGCAATTCGAAACCGTGTCCGAACATGTAGTTGCGGACGTAGCCGTTGTCCGGGTTGTAGTTCAGCGAGGCCATCCCCTGCATGGCGGTGCTCACGTCCTCGTAGCGGGGCTGCACCCCGGCGCCGTAGCCCCACGGCCGGTGGGTTATCAGGGCCCAGGAGGCGCCCAGTTCGGGGCGCGCCGCCAGGACCAGGTTGGTGGTGCCGTGCGCCTGGGCGCTTGTGCGCTGCTGGGCGTCCTGCCCCAGGTAGCCGGCCAGGGACGCGGCCACGATCACGACCACCGCCGCGCTCGCCAGCCCCGCCAGCAGCAGAATCTGGTGAGTGCGCAGACGCCCCGGCGACGGCTCGACGACGGTGAGCCCGGCGGAGACGATCTGCCAGATCAGGAGCGCCACGATGAGCATGAGCATGCCGGTGGTGGCGCGGGAGTCGTGGATTAGGTACAGGACGCCCAGCACCGTCGCCGCGACCAGCTGGGTGCCGCGCCCGTAGCGCTGCACCCCCGCCAGCACCACGATGCACACGGCGGCGCCCAGGCCGAATTTCCACGGGTTGTCCGAGGAGCGCAGGAGGTGGAGGTTGCTCAGAATCATGCCCGCGCCCAGGGCGGCGGCGGCCCGCTCCAGTCCGAGGCGCTCGCGACTCCAGACGATGGCGGCGACGGCGGCCGGCATGCCCGCGGCCATGAGCAGCTGGGTGCGCTGGGCGGACGGGGTCACCTTGAAGTAGTCGCCCACCCCGAGGGAGAGCGCCAGACCGGTCGCGACGGCCAGGCCGCTCAGGACGAGGAGGAGCGAGAAGCGACGTGACCTGCGCACGGCTGTCCAGGTCATCGGCAGGGCCACGAGCGCCATGCAGTCGCCCAGGACGATCCCCCCGGCGAGCTCGGTGCGCCAGCCCACGAGCACGAGCAGGGCCGCGGCCAGGGGCGGCTCCCACGCCCAGCGCGGGTCGGCGCTCTCCGCTGCGACTTCCTCGGCCTCCACCAGCTCCGGATCGCCCGGGCCGCTGGACGCCGAAGCCGGCGCCGAAGCCCGGACGGTGACGGCCGTGGTGATGGCGGTGATGGCTCCGGCGGGGGAGTGGGGGCGGCCGGTCACGTCCGTCGTGACGCGGTCGGCGAATCCCCCGAACCGGTCGGGTTGAAGTCCAGCGGCGTGGCCCGGGTCTCGCCGCGCGGGGCGGATGGCCTGTAGGACGGCGGCGGGCCCATGACGGATCTGGAGGATCGGCGGGGGTCCCCGGTGCTCGCGTAGCTCGGCGCGCGCCCGACCTCCTTGTTCCCGACCCCCGCGTAGGTGGCGGTTCCCCCGGCCCGGGCCGGCTCCGGGACCTCGGCGTCCTCTCCGACGCCGTCCGGTGCGGAGCCCCCGCGGCCGATGAGCAGGGCGGTCACGACGCCCAGGACCGCGCCGACGATCGCCCCGATGAGGGCGTAGCGGGTGTGGGACGGCCCCGAGGGCGAGGTCGGCAACGAGGCGGCGTCGACGTCGGTCAGCGTCAGAGTGACGTCCTCCTGCTGCTGGACCGACATGTCACCGACGACATTGCGCAGGGCGGAGACCTCGGCCTGCGCAATGGCCTGCGCCTCCTGCGGGGACGATCCTCGCGCCGTCACCTCGACGATGAGGCTGTTCGTCTTGTTCGACAGCTCCACGGCGCCGGTGATCTTGTCCCGGTCGATCCCGGTGGACGCGGCGACCTGATCCACGACCGACCGGGATGTGCCGATCTCCACCACTGTGGGCATGATGGTCGTCGAAGAGGAGGAGATCGAGCGCGTTCCGCCCCCGCCGTCGGCCGCCACCAGGGCGCTCGTGTGGGAGGTGTAGACCGGCGTGCTCACCAGTGCGACGACGAACCCGATGATGGCGCCCACGACGATGTGCGCCAGTGCGAGCAGCGCGTGCCGACGCAGGGCTCCCACAATCTGGTCCGGCTCCATGCTGTGTCTCCTCGCCCTCGGCAGCTGGTCCGTCCCGGTCTCGCGTGAGCGCCTGCCGCATCGTCTCGATGGTGATCAGTCGCCCGGGACGAATACCCGGGACGAATGAGAGGCTACTCGACGACGTCCTCGTCCACCCACTCCAGGGTGCGTGTCACAGCCTTCCGCCAGTTGCGGAAGAGGCGCTCGCGCTCGTCATCGGCCATGGCGGGCTCCCAGCGGCGGCCCTCGGCCCAGTTGTCGACGACGTCGCGCGTGCCCGACCAGAAGCCCACCGCAATGCCCGCGGCATAGGCGGCGCCCAGCGCCGTCGTCTCGCTCACGTGCGGACGCACCACCGGCACGCCGATCTGATCGGCCTGGAACTGCATGAGCAGCTCGTCACGGGTCATGCCGCCGTCCACCTTAAGCTCCCGCAGGACGGTGCCCGAGGCCGCCGCGTCCAGGTTCATGGCCTGAAGCACCTCGCGGGTCTGGAAGGCGGTGGACTCCTCCACGGCGCGGGCGATGTGCCCCTTGTTGACATAGCGCGTCAGTCCCACCAGGGCACCGCGCGCGTCGGGGCGCCAGTACGGGGCGAAGAGCCCGGAGAAGGCGGGCACGAAGTAGGCTCCGCCGTTGTCGTCCACCGTGCGCGCCAGCGCCTGGACGTCCCGGGACTCGGCGATGATGCCCAGGTTGTCCCGCAACCACTGCACGAGCGAGCCGGCCACGGCGATCGAGCCCTCCAGGGCGTAGACCGGATCCTCGCCCTCGATCTGGTAGCACACGGTCGTCAGCAGACCGTTGGTGCTGCGCACCGGCGTCGTGCCGGTATTCATGAGCATGAAGCAGCCGGTGCCGTAGGTGTTCTTCGTCTGGCCCACCTCGAAGCAGGCCTGGCCGAAGGTCGCCGCCTGCTGGTCGCCCAGAATGCCGGCGATGGGGGTGTCGATGAGCAGGCCGTTCTTCCGCCCGTACCCGAAGACGCCCACGCTCGGCCTGATCCGGGGCAGCATGGAGACGGGGATCCCCATGTCGGCGCAGATCTCCTCGTTCCAGTCCAGGGTGTCGATGTTCATCAGCATCGTGCGACTGGCATTGGTGACATCGGTGGCGTGGACGCCGCCGTCGACCCCGCCGGTGAGGTTCCACAGGACCCAGGTGTCCATCGTGCCCGCCAGCAGGTCGCCGGCCTCGGCCCGCTCGCGGGCGCCCTCGACGTTCTCCAGCACCCAGGCGATCTTGGGGCCGGCGAAGTAGGTGGCCAGGCCCAGACCCACCCGGTCCTTGTAGCGGTCGTAGTCGGCGTCGCCCGCAGTGTCCGTGGCGGCGGCCGCCAGGCGGTCGCAGATCCTCTGGGTGCGGGTGTCCTGCCAGACGATGACGTTGTGGACGGGCTCGCCGGTGGTGCGGTCCCATACGACGGCGCTCTCGCGCTGGTTGGTGATGCCCACCGAGGCGATCTCGTGGCGGTTGACCTCGGCGGAGGCCAGAACGCCGGCGACGACGTCGCGCACGTTGCGCCAGATCTCCACGGCGTCGTGCTCGACCCACCCGGCGCGCGGGAAGATCTGCTCGTGCTCCTTCTGCTCGACCGCGACGATCTCGCCGTCGTGATTGAACAGGATGGCGCGGGAGGAGGTCGTGCCCTGGTCGATGGCCAGGACGTACCTCTGGTCGTCGTGCTCGGCGTCCTTCTTGCTCTTGCTGGTGTTCTTCTCGGTCACGAGGAGTCCTTTCGCGTCGTTGCGGATTGCGGTGCGCCGCCGGGGGACGGCGCGGGTGAATGCGGATGAGCGGTTGATGACGGGCCGGTCATGCCGACCGTATCGGTCGATTCGGCCGTGCCGGCCCGTCCGCTCAGTAGAGCCCGGCCATGCGGGGGACGAGCAGGCCCGCCGCGACCGCGCCGAGCAGGGGCCCGACGACGGGGACCCAGGCGTAGGTCCAGTCGGAGGAACCCTTGCCCTTGATCGGCAGGAGGGCGTGGGCGATGCGGGGACCCAGGTCGCGGGCGGGGTTGATGGCGTAGCCGGTGGGCCCGCCCAGGCTCAGGCCGATGGCGACGATGACGAGGGCGACGGCGAGCGGGCCGAGCTGAGAGGGGGACTTGCCATTGATGAGCACCCAGGTGATGAGGGCGAACGTGCCGATCGCCTCGGTGACGACGTTCCAGCCGTAGGAGCGGATCCCCGGGGTGGTGGAGAAGCAGCCGAGCTTGTCCGCGGCGGGGGCCTCGGCGTCGAAGTGCCGCTTGTACGCCAGCCATGCGCCGACGGCCCCGACGATCCCACCGAGCATCTGCGCCACGATGTAGACGACGACGTTGACCGCTGTTGCGCTCACACCGGGCGCGAGGTCCCGACCGGCCACGGCCAGGCCGACCGTCACCGCCGGGTTGAGGTGCCCGCCGGTCGCGTAGGCGGCGTACACGCCCATGAACACCGCCAGGCCCCATCCGAAGGCGATGACGATCCAGCCCGAGGCCTTCGCCTTGGACCGCGGCAGGGTCACGGCGGCGCACACGCCGGCGCCGAAGAGGATGAGGATGGCGGTTCCGAAGAATTCGGACAGGAAGATCTGTCCCGTGGTGAGGGGCATCGTGGATCTCTTTCTCTACAGGTCTGCACAGGTTCTCGGCGCGGCTGTCCGCGCGGTCGGCGGCTCGGCCATCCACGCAGAGCCGTGCGGCGGACGGGGGGATGAGGGCGCGGCGGCCCGCGTCCTCGCGCTTCGGGGACGGGGCGGGTCGGACGGCCGCGGTCGCCTCACACGCGGCGGCTGAGGCGGGCGACGGCGTCGGCGTCCGTGGTCTCGGCCTCAGCCGCCCCGATCTCGGCGACCCGCCGGGCGTAGGCCGCCCGCTCGGCCTCGACGTCGGCCCGGGACCAGCCCAGCAGGGGGGCCATCACCTCGGCGATCTCGCCGGTGGCGGCCAGACCCCGGTCTCGGCGCTCGATGTCGAGGCGCACACGGCGCAGCAGGACGTCGTCGATGTGGGCGGCGCCCTCGTGAGTGACGGCCCAGGCGACTTCGGCGCGCAGGAAGGCGGGGGCGGCCGCCAGGGGGCGGGCCAGGTCGGGGTCGTCGTCGATGGTCGCCAGCAGCGCCGGGACCTCGTCCCCGTACCGGTCGAGCAGGTGGGTGACCCGGGCCAGGGTCCAGCCGCGCTCGCGGGCGATGTCGCCGGCGTGCGCGGCCAGGGCGCGGTACCGGGCCGCGCCCACGAGGGGGAGATCGGCCGTCGTGCACGGGTGAGCGTGGGCGAGGCCCTCGCCCAGGGCGTGGTCGACGGCGTCTCGGGCCATGACCCGGTAGGTGGTCAGTTTCCCTCCGGCGATGGCGGTCAGTCCCGGGGCGACGCGAGTGACCGTGTGCTCGCGGGAGACCCTCGTGCTGGAGGCCTGCTCCGGGCTGCGGCCGGGCTTGAGCCGAGGCTGGAGCAGGGGCCGCAGGCCCGCGTAGACTCCGATGATGTCATCGCGCGTGATGGGGCGGGAGAGCACCTCATTGGCGTGGTTGAGGACGTAGTCGATGTCGGCGGCGGTGGCCACCGGCTTGTCGACGTCCTCGGACCAGGGGGTGTCAGTGGTTCCGATGACCCAGTAGCGGGGCCAGGGGATGATGAACAGGACCGACTTCTCGGTGCGCAGGAAGATTCCCGTCTCGGCGTCGATCGTCTCCTTGGGGACGACGATGTGGATGCCCTTGGAGGCCAGCACCTTCAGACCTCCGGCGTCGGTGGCCAGGTCCTGGGTGGCCTCCGTCCACACGCCGGTGGCGTTGATGGTGCGCTCGGCACGGACCTCGTGGACGGCGCCGGTCTCGAGATCGGTGATGGCGGCGCCGCCCACGTGGCCGCGGGCGTCGGTGAGGAAGCCGGTGACCCGCGTGCGGTTGGCAGCCAGGGCGCCCAGGCCGACGGCAGTGCGCACGAGGTCGATGACGAGGCGGGCGTCGTCGACGCGGGCGTCGTAGAAGCGGATGGATCCGGCGAGCCCGGTCGTCTGAAGAGCCGGGGCGAGCGCGCGCGTGCCCTTGCGCCCCAGGTGCTTCTGAACCGGGACGGTGCGGTGTCCGCGGGAGCTGGCCAGGGCGAGAGCGTCGTACATGCCCACCCCGATGGCCGAGTAGGAGCGCTCGTAGGCGTGTTTGAGCGGCCATAGGAAGGGCTGAGCCTTGACCAGGTGCGGGGCCGTCGTCGTCAGTAGGCGCCCGCGCTCGGCGAGGGCCTCGTGGACCAGGGCGAAGTCGAGCTGGTAGAGGTAGCGCAGGCCGCCGTGAACGAGCTTGGAGGACCATGAGGATGTGCCCGAGGCCCAGTCGCCCATCTCGACCAGACCGGTGCGCAGGCCGCGGGCGGCGGCGTCCAGGGCGATGCCCGCCCCGGTGATGCCACCGCCGACGACGAGAACGTCGAGTCCCTCCCCGCCGCTCATCGCCTCCAGGGCGGCGGTGCGCTGCTCGCGGGTGAGGGCGGTGTTCTCCGGGGTGGTCTGCCTGCGCATAAGAGCTCCTTCGCTGGTCTGCGTGTGGACCGGCTCTCCGTTCGAGCGGGACCGGTCCGGCTGCGCGGCCGTCGCACGGCGGATGCGGCGGCCCCGGCCGAATGAATTCGTGTCCCCAGGATCGCGGGCTCATGAGACGATGGGCAAAGCAGATGCACGAAAGTGCACACATGGCAGAGAGGTCGGGAGATGATGCTCACATGGTCCGCGGGGGCTCGGCGGGACCAGGGGGTCCGGGAGGGGCGGCGGGTCTACGAGGCGGCCTCCATGTACTACGTCCAGGGCGAGACGATGGACGTCATCGGCCGCCACCTGCGCTGCTCGCGCTCGACGGTTTCCCGCCTGCTCGCTCGCGCCCGGGCCGAAGGGGTTGTGCGCATCGAGTTGGCCGAGCCCGGCGGGGCGGGCAGCCTCGAGGCCTCCTTCGAGGCCGAGTTCGGCGTGCGCGTGCACGTCGTGCCCGTGCGCGAGGGCACGACCGAGATCCACCGCCTTCAACAGGTGGCGGCGGTGGCCGCCACGCGTCTCGTGGAGCTGGTGGCCGGCCTGCCGCGCACCGGTGCGTCCGGGGAGGGCGGGAGGAGCGGGGCCGGTGCGTCCGGGGTGGCCGGGCCCGTCATCGGTGCCGCCTGGGGCACGACGATGAGCGAGGTGGCGGCGGCGCTGCCGAGTCGTCGGATCCCGGGGCTGACGATCGTCCAGCTCAACGGCGCGTCCGACCCCGTGCATGAGGGCCCGTCGGCCGGGCAGATGCTCTCCCGGATGGGAGCCGCTCTGGGGGCGCGCACCATCGGATTCCCGGTGCCGGCCTTCTTCGATCAGGCCGACACCCGGCGGGCCATGTGGTCGGAGCGCTCGATCAAGCGGGTCCTGGCGGTGGCGGGCGCGGCGTGCCTGGCCGTCTTCGGTGTGGGGACCCTGGAGACCGGCTCGGGGGCTCTGCCCAGCCAGGTCTATGCGGGCGGGCATTTGAGCCGGGCCGATCTCGCCGTCGCCCGGCGCGAGGGCGTCGTCGGGGACGTGTGCACTGTTCTGCTGCGCGGCGACGGGACATGGGGTGACATCGACCTCAATGCCCGTGCCACCGGTCCGACGCCTACCCGCCTGGCTCGCATCCCGCGCAGACTGTGCGTCGTGGCCGGGACGGGCAAGGCCCGTGCCTGCCTTGCGGCGCTGCGCGCACGGGCGGCCACGGACCTCGTCGTCGACGACGCCACCGCTCGTGCGGTACTGGCCCTGTCGCAGCGGAAGGAGAATCTATGAGTTCTATGAGTGCGACGACCCATGCCCGCGACGAGCGCCCCACCGGTGCGGGCGCTTCCGGATGGCGCACCGTCCTGCGTCCCGCACGACCGGCCGACGCCCGGGCCGTCGCCGAGCTGGTTCGCCCTTACTCCGAGCGCCGCATCCTCATCGCCAAGGATCTCATCGCCTACTTCGAGGACATCCAGGAGTTCACCGTCGCCGAGAGCGCGGGCGCTCCGGAGGGGCCGGGAAGCGAGGACGTCGGCACCCTCATCGGCTGCGGCGCCCTGCATGTCATGTGGGACGACATCGCCGAGGTGCGCACGCTGGCGGTTCGCAAGGACTACCTGCATCGGGGTGTGGGCAGCGCGATTCTGACCGAGTTGCTCGAGCGCGCTCGCACGCTGGGCCTGCGGCGCGTCTTCTGCCTGACCTTCGAGGTCGACTTCTTCGCCGCGCACGGCTTCCACCCGATCTGGGGCACTCCGGTGGGCATGGACACCTTCGCCGAAATGGTGCGCAGCCACGACGACGGCGTTGCCGAGTTCCTCGACCTGGCGAGGGTCAAGCCCAACACTCTGGGGAATACGCGCATGCTCATCGAGTTGTGAGGGCCGTAACGGGCTGTGCCGTGCTGCTCAGCGCGTGCCCAGTGCATGGCTCCGTGGCTGCTCGGTGCAGTTCCCACGCTCCGTGCTGTGCTGGTCCATGCCGCTCGTGCAGTGGCTCGTGCGGCGGCCTCGCCCTCCGCATGGGTTGTCCTCCCCATCCGTCGCCCACGTCGGCCGGTCCGCAGGCCGGCCGGCGCCTTCGCGAGGGGCGCTTTTTACTGCAATGCCGCGGTACGACACGTCTCCTATAAGATCTGGGTATAAGAGCGGGAGCGATTCATGCCTCCGCGGCGGGTGTTGTGCGGGGGAGGGGTTTGTGTAGAGTCCGCAACGTGTTCCCGGCATCCTGTGATCGTTCTGTAACCCCTGGTGGGCGTCCACCGCGTGTCAATCGCGCCGGCCGTCTCGCCCGTAGCGGCGGTCCGGGGGTGTTGGGCTATGAGTGAGAACTCGTTGGTGGCTCAGCGGAAGGACTCGACGTCATTCTGGGCGGGTACCGGTCTGGGCGAGGATATTTCCGATCTCTCGGAGTCCATTGGTCAGGGCTCCTGGGTTCAGGGCACGCTGGCCGGTGTCGGGATGGTTTCCGATGCCGTCTCTTTGGTTTTCAATCCGGTGGCCAGTGCTGTCGGTTGGGTGGCCGGCTGGATTATTGACCATCTTCCGGTTCTGCGCGAGATGCTCGAGAAGTTGACCGGGGACGCCGATGCCGTGCGTGCCGGCTCTCAGACCTGGGGCAATATTTCCACCCATCTCACGGAGCAGTCCACCGGTCTGCGCACCACGATCAATCGCGATATGGCCGACCAGGTTGGTGAGGCCGCCGATGCGTGGCGCTCCCATGGGGAGGATCTTGCTTGTGCCCTGGATTCCATGGGCGGTCTGGCGAAGGGCATTTCCAACGGTCTGGGCGTGGCTGGTTTCATAGTCCAGTTCGTTCACGATATGGTGCGCGACGCCATTGCCGAAGCCATCGGCATATTCGCCCAGTCGGTGCTGGAGGAGGTCTTCACACTGGGGCTGGCGACTCCTGTGGTTGCTACCCAGATCAGCACCTGGGCCGCCAGCAAGGTGACGAAGATTACTCATCGCGTGAAGGACCTCATTTCCTCTTTCGAGCGCCTGTCCAGGCTTCTGAATAAGATCGCTCCATTGGCGAGTAGGATCAAGTCCGCACTCAACAAGCTTGATGAGATCCCCGCCGACGCCGGTCATCGCGTCGGCCGGTGGATCAATGAGCACACCGGGCGGGCGTCGCGGACCACCACGACCGCGGCTCACGTGCCGGGTGGCCGCGCCGCCGGCAGTGCCGCCAGCGGTGCTGGCTCCACCGGGCATGGGGCCGGCGGCGCCGCCGGCGGTGCGGGGTCTGGCGGGCATAGTGCCGGTACGAGCTCCGGGGGATCCGCTGGTAGTGGTAGCGGCGGACATGGCGCCAGTGGCGCGTCGAGCCACGGCAGTGGCGGCAGTGGTGGGCACGGCGCCGCTGAGGGTGGCGGATCGGCCGGCCATGCCGGTGGCGAGTCGGCCGGCGCCACGACCGGCAGTGCCGGCGATGGGGCCGGTCGTACGGGGTCCGCCGGTTCTCACACCAGGGCCGATACGAGCGGTGCGGGTTCCGAGGGGTCCGCCGGCGGCGGTGGCGGGCACCGCACCGGTAGTGAGGCCGGTGATGCGGGGTCTGGTGAGCGTGGCGCCGGTACGGGCTCCTCCGAGAGTGGCGCCGGTACGGGCTCCTCCGGTTCCGCGGGTACCTACCGCGGTTTGGACCCCACCAAGGGTCCTGTTGACGACGTTCCCTCCTCGTCTGCTCCTTCAGGGCACTCCGCCACTGGAACGGGCGGGGCCAGAGACTTCAACACCTACCACGGCCTGGATCCCGTCACCGGCGAGACCCACCAGCCGGTTCATGCTGGTGCGGCGGTGGCGGAGGCCCCGCAGCCTGCTCATGCTGGTGCGGCGGTGGCGGAGGCCCCGCAGCCTGCTCATGCCATGGCGGCTACCGACGGCGCTCACGCCGCTGATGCGCACACCAGCGTCACGTCGACTGGTGGCGGTCACGGTGTCGACGCGACGTCTATGAGCAGTGGGTCTCACGCCGACGGCGCTGGGACGCATGCTGCAGGCGATGCCGGCACACCGTCGACTGGCGGCCATGCCAGCACCACGCCCGCCGGCGGTGAGGCTCATGCTGCTGGAGGCGATGTCTCCGCTGGCGGTACGCACGGTCACGGCGAAGCCGCAGGCGCTACGCCGGCTGGTGGTGGGGCTCATGCTGCTGGGGATGCTGCGCCTGGTGGCACTCATGCGAACGATGCTGGTGCGTCTCATGCCGATGGCGTTGGGGGCACTACGTCTCACAGCCGGGGTGCGGACGCCTCCGGTTCCGGCACGTCTCATGCCGATGGTGCTGGTGCGTCGCCATCTTCGGCTAGTGGCCATCATGCTGATGCGCCGGCCAGTGGTGGGGCCCATGCTGCTGGGGATGCTGCGCCTGGTGGCACTCATGCGGACGGTGCTGGTGCGCCGTCGACGGGTAGTCACCACACGGGGGCGGCGAGCGACACCCCCACCACCGGTGCGCACGGGCACGCCGGCGCCAGCAGTGCTACGCCCGCCGGAGGCGGAGCCCACGCTGCCGGAGGCAACACTCCCACTAGCAGCGGTGGGCACCATGCCGACGCCCCGGACGCCACCTCACACCACGGGCAGGGCGGCGACGCATCTGCTTCAAAGCCGCATGAGGGTGCCGATTCAGCCGGAGGCAGGACGGAGCCGGACACTCATGTGCCGGATAAGCCGGCCGATGGCAACGGCTCGCACTCCGGTGACGGGTCGGGTCACGACGGCGGTGACGGTCACGGTGGTGGCGGTGACGGTCACGGCGGTGACGGCGGTGACCACTCCGGCAGCTCCGATCATGACTCGCACTCTGGTGATGGGACGGGGCATAGCGACGGGACGCACTCCGGTGACGGGACAGGTCACGGTGGTGGCGGGGACTCCGGGCATACACCACCTGATACTCCCATTGATCCTGACAAGATTCCGAAGCCGCCGCCGGATTCTGGGCACTCCGCCTACAGTGATCCAGCAGTACAAGCATGGGCGCAGGATACCGCGAGCGCCACAGGAATGACGCCCGAGGGCGCCATTGGTGTTTACGACTACACCACAAACGACGGTTACACCACCATGAACCCAGCGTTGCGCGATGCACCCGGCACGCCGATTCCTGATGACGTGCAGGCTCGGATCGACAATACATTGTCAGGAATGGATCAGCTGCCCGATGTATCCGCTACGACTTACCGAGGAACAAATGTTCCAGACGATGTCTACGCTCAACTCGTGAAGGGTAACGACTATGTGGACAAAGCCTTCATGAGTTCTTCGTTGGAACCAACTGTTGCCGATAGTTTCAAGGGCAGTTCGCATAATGCGGTGGTATTTGAGATTGAAGGGCGCAGTGGAGTCGACATATCCAAGCTGTCGGCCTATGGTGGTGAGGCAGAGATTCTATTCAAGCCCGGCACTGAGTTCAATATCGAAAATGTTTTTTCGGGTAGTGATGGTATTTTGCGAGTGAAGCTGGTGGAGAAGTGAGTGTGTTTGATATTGTGGGTGCTGATGGTGTGCGTCGGCCATTTACTGGTGATATTAGGGATCTGGATCGGCCCACCCATGGTCGTCTGCGCATTAACCAGGCTGAGGCCACTCGCCTGGGTCTGGGGGAGATTCCCGAGGATTTGGAGGATCGGCGCTGGTGGCGTCACCGGTATCCCGTCCGTTCTGAGGACGGCGGCCTTGACAGCGAGATTCTCACCAGTGAGGAGAGAGAAGAGCGATGGCAGGAGGAGAAGCGGCGCAGCCGGTTACGCTGGGAGCATATGCGTTACAGTGTGCCTGAAGGGTCGACGCGTCCTCGTCACGGGCCGGCGATCGTGCCCCGTTGGGCCGATGACCCGGTTTCTCTCAGACCTGTTACGCCAACAAGTTACAGTTTCCGGTTGCGGCGCGGTTTCCGGACGTTCGTGATTCGCGGGAGCGGGCGGCAAGAACGGGAAGAGGCGTGGATTGTCGGCCTGTTCCACCTCACGCACCCTGATGGGCCCACCACCTTCGTCGTCGAGTACGCCGGTCGTGCCTGGGCCACCGCCCGTGCTGATGAGCGTCCCTGGCCCACCAAACTGAACACCTTGTTCGACAGTTCGCCCACTCCCTGGCTGCCGGTCCGTGCCCAATCTCTGGAAGCCGTGCCGACCGATCCGGCTCGGCCTCTCGAGCCGCCGACCGCCGCCCCCTTCCCGGCGCAGATCGCGAGTGAGAACATTATCCGAGAGGGCGGAAAACTCGCCCCCTACAGTCCCCATCCGCCGGAGGCCTACACATGAGCGACAACCACACACCAAGCCCTCAGGAACGTTTCAACAATGCCGTCGAAGGCTTGCGCCGTCTGCCCGCCACCGGTGCCGTCACCTTCCGCGGAGTCACCAGCTCAGGCAACCAGAAGCCCGGAGTTATCGTCACTCAGAACATCACGGCGACCAGTCGCGACCTGTCCGTCGCCTCCGTCGGGTTGACCAGCCCGGGCATCGCCGTCGTCGTCGCTCACACCGGCCGTGACCTCGCGCCTATCTCCGCCGTCCCTGAGGCCCAGGAAATCGCTCTGCTGCCGGGCACCGTGCTGTACACGGGACGCTTCATCCACGCCGCCGGACGTGACGTCGAGCTTATCGAGCAACTCACCCCTGACGATGGCGGCCAGGACCAGTGGGCCAGCCACCTCACCGCACAGGCAATCGCCCAACTCACTGACGCCGTCGCCAAAGCCGTCATCAATGCCCAAGGGCGCCCCTGCCCGATCGACCCCGACTATTGCCAGCGCTTCACAGTCCCACTGGCCTGACCATCGGCGGCCTTAATGGGGTCGACTGTTGATACGGACGAGCCGACCGGCTCGATGAATCCACGACACTTTCCGAACAGGTAGAGGGGTGAGTTGATGTGAATACGTCGAGGATGTCTGCTGAGGAGATTCTTGATGGGGTGCAGGCGGCGTTGGTCGAGTGGCTTCCAGCATCCGGCGGTGTGCGTGTGGATATTACGGCCAAGGGAATAGGCCTGTATGGGGAGAGGGCGACAACTCTCACTATGGTGGATGGGGTTGTGAAGCGGATTCGTCAGCCCAGGAGTTCCCGGTTCATGGTGGATAATCTGCGTCGGGCGATGGTTGAGCCGGGTCGGGGTGCGTGGACGTGGGCTCATTTGTGGATGGAGGTTGATGAGCTCGTTCTGCATACCGAGTTCGATTGGGATCGCCGGCCGGAGTTTTCGGGCGAGTCTCTCAGTGACTACACGTGTCTTGACGAGCTTGAGCGTTATCCGCGTGAGGCTGAGCATATCCCTGAGTGGTTCGCTCAGGCCGTTGAGCGTGCTCGGACGACTCCGCCTCCGCCTCCGCCGCCCGACATCAATGCGGGTGCGCGGGATGCCATCACCGAGCAGGAACGCGACGCCCGCAACCGCCGCAATCGCGACCACGACTAGAACCGACTACTCAAGCCCCTTCCGAGCCGCTGATCACTAGTCGGGCCAGCCGCCACCTGCTGACTCTTGAGGCTCAAATCATCCTGAACATGGGAAATGATAACGATGCCGGGAGCGGCCACAACCGCCCCCGGCACCGCGCCACGTTTTAGTTCAGGTCGCCGGACAAGCGACAAGTCAGATCACCATGTATCGGACTCCTCAACCCACTCCCTGATCGCGCCAATGGTGGCGCGTGAGCCCGCTTCGCCGCTCGGTCCCGGGGCACCGGGCAGAAGCCGTTCGGGCTCGTCGAAGACCGGCACGTCGTACGTACCCCGGGCCCGCTTCCGGCGGCGTCGGGACCCATTGGCGCCACCACTGCCGGGGGCGCCGCCCATCGGGCGCCCGCCCATGCCTCCGGCCCCCCGACCAGCGGCTCCCGCAGCGGAGGATCCGGCCCCCGAGCCCTGGGACGACCCCGCAGCGCCCGCCGCCGATGCGCCGACGCCGGTGGTGCCGTTGACGCCGAGGGCGGACGAAGCTGATCCGGCGTTGGCGAGGCCCGCTGCTCCGGAGGCGGCCTGCGCCGTCGTGTAGGCGGACGCGGACCCCATCGCGGCGCCCGTAGCACGAGTGATACCGGCAAGACCGGCCAACCCCGCCAGGAGACCGCCGGCGCCTTTGAGGCCGGAGCCCGCTCCCTTGCCGCGGGATTTTCTGGCCAGGAACGCGCCGCCTGTGGTTCCGGCGATGATGGGGGTGGCCGAGGCGCTCGAGGTGTTGCTGACGAAGCCGTTGCGGATCAGCCCGTCCAGCGTGCCCGCACTGTGGCCGTTCATCGCGGAGCCGTAGTGGCCCGCGGCGTCGGTGATGCCCGAAACGCTGCCGGCGGCCTGCGCGCCGGGGGTGATGAGACCGGCGGGTGAGCCCGAACCGCCTGAGGACCCGTCGTACGACGCCGTTGCCCCGCTCCCGTCCGCCGACGACGCCCCGTAACCGCCCGCTGCGGCGGTGCCGCCCGCGTAGCCCGTCGCGCCCCCCGAACCGGACGCGCCCGCGTAGCCCGTCGCGCCCCCCGAACCGGACGCGCCCGCGTAGCCTCCTGCTGACGCCTCTGCGGACGCGCCCGCACCGCCTCCTGCGGACGCCCCTGCGGACGCGCCGTCCCCACCGGCGTCGCCGTTCAACGTGGTGGTGGGCAGAGGGGTTTGGTCCACCGCACGGTTGGGGTCGAAGGCCGGCCGTGTGAAGTCCAGGACGTTCAGACCGATGGTGGTCGTCGTCAGCGTTGCGTCCATCGGCGTGATGGCCTCGCTCGCAGCGCTCTCGCGCTGCGCCTCCACCACGGGATCCGGGTCGACGTCGGTCTGGTACTCCACGCGCAGCGGAGCGCCCTGATGCACCTGGTCGCCCGTGGTCGCCGGCAGGGCGTCGAACTTCGGCTTGGCGGTGCGCATGGCATCGCGAGCCTCAGTGCGCTGCGAATGGACCGACGCCACGAGGCCGTGCCACTTGCGCACCTCCGCCTGCAACTGGGCTAGAGCCTGGGTGACGGCGTCCTGGGTCTCGCCCGTCAGAGCCGGCGACTTGGCGATGAGTCGGATGGAGTCATCGCAGGAGACCAACTCGGAGCGGATCTTGTCCAGATTCGTGTCGTCGGTGTGGTCGTCGAGCGACAGGGCGTTGATCTTCTTGAGTTCGTCGACGGTGAGGCCCATGGTGCGTCCTTGGGGTCAGTGCTTGCGGGGGTGGTCACGGATGGGACGGCGGAATGCCGGCGGCCGGTCGGCGGTCAGTGCGAAGGGGTCGGCCGGGGACCCGACGGGCTCGCGGTCGGGGTGCCGGGTTCGGCTCCGGAGGGCGAGGCCGAGGGCGTCGGGGTGCCGGGTTCGGCTCCGGAGGGCGAGGCCGAGGGCGCGGGTGATGAGGACGACGGCGCGGTGCAGACTCCGGCAGGGTCCTCTCCCGGGATGGGTGCGGGCGCGGAGAAGGCGATGGGGGTGCGATGCGACTTCCAATCCCGTAGGAGCCCTTCGGCCTCAGCCGCGGTGTCCCGATCACCCTGCTCGAAGGCGGTGACCGCCTTGTCGTAGTTCGTCTTGAGCGCGTCGATGTCCGCCTTGGTCGCCGTAATGCAGGCCTTGAGCTGCTCCAGTGCCCGGGTGTAGGCGTCCTTGCACGTGACCGCCTCGATGTGGTCGCTCCACGTCGTGGTCGTCTGGTTGACGGTGACGTCGTCGATGGTCGTGGCCGCAGGGTCCGCATGAGCTGAAGCCGTGGCCATCTCCGAGGAGTTGGAGGACGCCTGATCATAGTCGACGGATGTCTGGTTGCCTGCCATCATGCTTCCTTCTCGAAGGGATCGCGGGAGAACTGCGCTTACTCTAACGAAGGGCGGCGGCGGTGGGAACTATGGGACGCGACATGCCGGATGGGGAGAAGAGCCCGGACCGTCCCCGGCCCGGTCGGACCCGCGCCGGATCGGATCCTGCTGAGTCCCGGCGGAACCCGAAGCGATCGTCTAACCTGGTCCGCACAACCGCGAGGAGGTTCAGAGGAGGTTCAATGGCGCAGGAGCCCCAGCAGTACGGATCCTACGACCCTCGTGCGGTCCGCACGGGTCGGCCTTACGACGTCGGGTACGGCGGGTACGGGATGATGCCACCGGCTGCGCCGGGCCCGGCACCGGCTGCGCCGGGCCCACTCCCTCCTCCGGAGGCGACCTACGCGCCCGGAAGACCGATCCCCCTGACTCAGGAGCGCATCACGCTGACCATCTACTCGACCCTCTCCTCGGCGGTCCTGCCGCTGGTCGGCGGAGGCTTCGGGCTCGTGAGCCTCTACGGCGTCGTGTGGAACCTCGTGAGCAACGACGACGGGGCGAGCATCGTCAACGCCATCATCCTGGCGATCGTCGCGATTTTCTCCATACCGGCCGCCGCCTTCATGCTCTCAATACGCACCGTGCTGGACGCCACGGGCATTCATGAGCGCGCCATCGGCAGAGAGCAGAGCTTCCCCTGGCCCGCCTCGCGCACCGGGTTGTACGTCCGGATCGCCCTGGGAACCGGTGGTGCGAAAGCGGTCACCAACCGCGCCTTCGCCTGCGTCGTCCTCCCCGACGGCCGCGACCTGGAACTGACGGGCCTGTCATGGACGGGGCCCTGGGTTCCCGCGCTCGAGGCCAAGGGCGTGGCCGAGTGCAACCGCATCTGGCAGTGGGCCGTCGCGCGTGGCTACACCCGTGAGACGCACGAGTACGTGGCGCTCGCGGAGACGCTGGGCGTCCATCAGGCGGTGCGCGAGAGCCAGGAGCGGCGTTTCGGCCTGCGATGACCGGTGGTGGTGCTCCCGGGAACACCACCACCGCGTCGTGGGGCCTCAGAGGCCCGATCAGTGGTCCGAACCGTACTGCCTCGCCTGGCTCGCCGCTTCGGTGTCGGTCGTCTCGAAGGACGAGGCCACCTGGCGCACGCTCGAGGCGCCCGTTCCGATTCGCTCGGACACCGTGGACACGCCCGAGTCGAACCCGGTTTTGGCGATCTCGTAGGGCGGCAGGAACAGGGGGGAGCACAGAACGCCGAAGGGAAGCCCCGCCATCGCCGCCTGCGATGCCGACGTCACCTCCCCCAACCCGTCCTTGATCTGATCCACATGCGAGGCGTGCGTGCGCCACACCTCAGGGGAAACCTCAAGATCCGCCATCAGCGACCTCCTCGATTGAAACCGATCATGCCGTTCTGCCCGATGCCGGAACCATGCGGACTCCGGTCGCGGGTGTTCGCTGTGTTCGCCGCGTTCGCCGTGCCATTCGTCCGCGGGCTGTAGGCCTGTCGCATCCGTTGAGCCAGATCCGACTCCTCCCCCCAGGCCTCCGAGGCCAGGCGCGACGCCTTCGCGCCGGCCCGCGAGCGGGCCTTGTCGACGCACTCCAGAATCGTCGTCGCCAGGTCGGCGGGGTAGAGGTCCATCGCCTCCCGCGTGAGCTTGAGGTCCACCAGTCGGCCCCCGGCGTCGACGGCGACGGTGACGGTGCGGTCGCTCGCCGTCTCCGTCTCGCGGATCGCCTCGACCTCCCTGGACACGCGTTGCGCCTTCTCCGCCTGCTCCTGCGACTGGCGTAACCAGCCGTCCACCTGCTCCCGCGCGCGTTGAGCGGCGAGTTCGAACTCATCGGGCATGGGGTTCTCCCTTCTTCGTCGTATGCGCGTTCGCGCGGCGAGGGGCTTGCGATGCGACCAGCGCCAGAGTCAGGAGCGTCGCGCCGCCGAGGCCGACTGTACCCGCCAGGCGCTGGCGCCGCTGCGGGCCGGGATCCGGCTGCGGCTGCGCGGCGAACGCGGGGGCGACGGTCTCGGCGGCGCGGGTCCCGCGCGGATTCTGCGGTCCCAGGGCGGTTCCGTCGTTGATGAATGTGAGTGCCGAATACGGAGCGATCGTGCCCCAGCCCACTGTCGGGCTCCACTCGGCCGGCGTCGTGCGCAGCGCCGTCACCATCAGCCGGTAGGCCCAGTCCGCCGGTGCCTCATCCGGATGGTCGGCCGCGACCAGAGCGGCTACGGCTCCCGCGTACCCGGTTGCCAGGGCCGAGGACGGCGACTCCTGGGCGACGACGCAGTCGCCGTCGTCGAGGAAGGCGGTCGGGGCCGACTGCGCCGGGACCGCGAGATCAATGTCGTCATTGCGGACGGCTGCGCCCGACGCCGACCCCTGGGAGTCCAGGGCCGTCACGCCCAGAACGCCGTCATAGGCGGCCGGGAAGCGCTCCGTGCTCTCGTCGTCCGCCTCCTGGGTCCGGGTCTGGGACTGCTGGCGGTCGCCCGCGCTGGCGACGATGAGCGCGCCGGAGTCGATCGCCTGCTCCGTCGCCGTCCGCAGGGCGGGGGAGTCCTCGGTCAGCGCCTGGGGGACGACGATGACCTGCGCCCCGTGGTCGGCCGCCCAGCCGATGCCCGCCGCGGTCCGCTCCGCCGTGGGCGCGGTCCCCGCTCTGGATCCCGCTCCCGCCGTCGGCCCCGCTCCCGCGCCGGTCGTCTCATTCGCCGTGCTGGCGAACACCCGCACGGGCATGAGCTCGACGCCGTCAGCCAGGCCGACCAGGCCCGACCCCGGCACGGTGCGCGCACCGATGGCCCCGGCGACCGCCGTGCCCTGGCCGCTGGCGTCAGCGGCGCCGTCGGCGCGAGCCTTGCCGGTCAGGTCCACGCCCGTGGTCAGGGCCCCCTCGAAGTGGGGGTTGTCCCCCGCGATCCCGGAATCGACGACGGCGACGGTCACGTCCTCTCCCCGGGTGATCGACCACGCCCGCTCCATCCCGATTTGGGAGATGACCGGCGGGGCCGAGGCGATAAGCGCCGTGCGGCCCTCCTCGCAGCTGGAGATCGCGGCGTCGTGCGACGGCTCGGGCTCGGGGGTCGGTGTCGGCTCCGCGGTCGGCGTCGACCCCGGGGTCGGTGTCGGCTCGGGCTCGGGGGTCGGTGTCGGCTCCGCGGTCGGTGTCGGCTCCGCGGTCGGCTCCGGCTCAGCCGGGGCCGCGTCCGTCGGCTCGGGCTGCCCGGTCGGCTCCGGGGCCGCGGTCGGGATCACGTCGGCGCCGCCCTGCGCGGGGGGCGGGGTCTCATCGGCCCGAGCGGCGAGGGGGCCCGTCAGGGTGGAGCAGACCGCCAGCACCATCAGCACCGTCAGCGCTGTCAGCACCGTCAGCGCTGACGATGCGGCCAGCGCCCGCGGTGCCCGGAGGGTCCGGCGCAGGCGCCGTCGTACTCGGTGCGCTCTCACTGCTCGCTGACCCCCTCCCAGACGGCCTGCGTGGACAGTTCGGGCCCCGTGGGGAACAGGGCGAGCCAGGCGGCCGGTACGGCGGCGACATGACTCTCCTCGTAGCCCAGCCGTGCGAGAGTATCGCTCAGCTCGCCGCCCAGACCCCACGCTCGGCCCGCATCCGTGATGAGGAACACCGGTCCGAGGCTGCCGCCGGCGGACGAGCGCACGAGCGCGCCGGCGCCGCCGGTCACCTTCACACCTCCCGACTCGATCTGATCGGCCGAGGCCAGGGTGGTCTTGGCCGTGCCCGAGGAGGTGGACTCGCCGAGGACGGCGCACACGCTCGTGCCCGACGCGGCGCCCTGGTCCAGGGTGGAGGGCCAGTCCTCCGGCGCGGCGGTCGTCGTCGTGACCTGGGTGAGGTCGGAAACGCTGACGTCCTGGACGGGCGCCGCCGCGCCCCCGCCCAGCCTGTACAGCGCCAGTGAGACGTCGCTGAGGGCGCCCAGGCTCGAGTCGGCCTGGACGATGTAGTGCCGCTTACCGCCCGCCGAGTCGGTCACCGACAGCAGCATTCCCGCGACCGGGTTCTTGATCGTCGAGGACAGGCCGGTCACCGGTGTTCCGGCGTCGGGGACGGTGAGGCTCTGGAGCGTGCTGCCCGGTGTGAACAGCGAGAGCCACGTGGCGTCGGCCTCGGTGATGGGCTCGGAGTCGAGCCCGAGGGCGAGGAGGACCGAGCCGAGGTTGTCCGCGGGCAGTTCGTGGCTGACGCCGTCGGCCACCAGGTAGGTCCGGCCGTCGACCGACACCAGGGCGTGCTGAATGGTGCTCAGGCCCTTCGGGGATGCGCCGACGCCGACGGCCGTCTGCCCCGCGGAGGTCGAGCAGGCTGTCCACCCGTGCGCCGTCAGGGAACCGGTCGCGGGCAGCTGCTCGGGCGCGTCCTCGATCCCCACCCGGGAGCCGCGCTCGATCCCGTCCAGGACCGAGGACTTCAGGGTCGTCTGCCGGAACTTGCCCGACTCGGCGAGCAGCCGCGCGCTGGCCAGGTTCGTCACGGGGCGCAGACGGCCGTCGACGGTGATGTAGCGGGTTCCCTCGCCCTTGACGACGATGAGGGTGTTGTTCTGCCAGTCCGAGGGCAGGGAGCCGACGAACATGCCGGAGATCCAGGAGGCCAGGGCGATCACCAGGGTCAGGACGATGCCCCCGATGAGGGGAGGGGTGATGCGCCGCGGCTCGAGCTCACGACCCCCCGGGGCGCCCGCCACGAAGGCCGTGACCAGTCGGCGCCGATTGAAGCGCTGCGCGTCGAGAATGTCCTTGTTGGAGGCCATTGCCGTGCTCCTACAGCGTTCCGCAGACGACGGCGGCCAGGGGCAGGATCGTCAGCAGGACGATGATCTCCAGGGCGTCGGCCGCGCGCGCCAGGCGGGGCCGGTAGCTCGGGCCGAGCACGTTGAGCAGGAGGACGACCACGCCGGTGACGCCGACGACCCCGGTGGCCGGCATCAGCAGGTCGGTGCGGGAGACGATGACCGTGATGACCAGGGCCGCCAGCATCGCCATGCCCCCGGCGATACCGGCGGCCACGTCCGCTTGGGAGCGCGCCGCCCGTGTGCCGAGCAGGCAGGCCGCCGCGATGGCGGCGATCAGGCCCGCTCCGCTGTAGCCGACGGAGGTCAGCGTCGGGACGCAGGCGAGGACGATCAACGCGCAGGCGATGCGCGCCGACAGGACCAGGCCGTGCGCATCGAGCACCCGGGCCGTCAGCGTGGGCGTCACCTCGGTGCCCGGTTCCAGGACCGGCTTGTCGGTCCGATCGGGCAGTGAGATGTCTATCGGGACCGAGGCCAGGGCCAGCCACGGCGCGAGCAGGGAGATGATGGCGGCGCCCGCGGCGGCGACGGCGAGCACGCTGGTCAGCGGACGGCCGAGGAACTCGACGCCCGCCCCCGTCAGAGCCAGGGCCGAGGCGATGAGCAGGGGGCCCGAGATCAGCCACCGGTCCTCGCCCAGCAGGGGCAGGCACGCCAGGACGACGGCGGCGAGGGCGCCGCCGGCCGCGATCATCCGCATGCCGGTCGGCGGCCCGTCGAAGGCGGTGTGGGCGGCGACCGCGCAGAGCGCCCCGGCGGTCATGACCAGCGGCCAGGCGCCTTCGCCGCGCAGGCGCGAGATCACGAAGGCGGCCAGGACGAGCAGGCAGCCGCACACCAGCGCGCACACGGGGGTGACGATCTGGCCGGGGCCCTGTCGCAGCAGGAGCAGCCCGGCCACGAGGAACAGCAGGCAGGTGGAGGCCACGGACATCGACAGCGAGTCCTCCCGGCTCCAGGCGACCTGCTTCGTCTCGACCGCCGTGGCGACGGCCTCGACGAGGTCGTCGTAGCGTGCCTCGGCCTGGGTGCTGCGCACCTCGAGTGTGAGCAGGGCGCCCGCCCTCACGCCCTGCTCGTCGACCGGCCGCGAGTCGCTCAGGGGCTTGCCGTCCTCGGTGACGAGCATGAGGCCGTACACGGCGGACTCCTCGTCCAGAGCGCCCAGGCGCGCCGCCACGGCGGGGAGGATCTCCGCGAGCGGGAGCGAGGACGGCAGTGCGACGTCCGTCGGGATGTTGCGGTGCCTGATGGTGACCGGGATGAGATCGGCCACTCCTCGGCGGGTGCTCGTCGTAAGGGGCACAGCGCTCTCCTGGTTCTCTCCTGGTTCCAGGGACGTTCCAGGGACGGGAACGTGAACGTGGCAGTGATCGCCGACGCGTCGGGCGGGCGCGCCGCGTGGAGCCGGGTGGCTCCGCGGACCATCCTGGCACGTCGGACCCGCCCGCGTCCCGCTCTGCTCCTCTCCCGTGAGTCTCGACACCCGACGGCGCCCGGCAGCGCTCGGCGGATGCGGGGATCGCGGCGAGCGATGGGAGGTACTACCCATAAGGTGCTTCACCGGAAGACTCGCACCGGGGCGGAGACATTGGGTAGGTTTGAGCCCGCTCAGGAGCAGCCGGGAGAGCCGGGAGGTGGGCGGCGCTTCCCCACGAGCATCCAGTTGTCCCCCCACCCTCAGGAAGAGAGACCATGGCACAGAATCTCGCCGCAGGCAGCGGCGTACTCACCAATGCGGCTAACGTCGTCGCCAACCACCGTCAGCAGCAGCAGTCGATCATCACCGGCGTCGAGAGCACCGTCCAGACGCTCGCGCCGGGGTGGAAGGGCTCGGGCGGCACGGCGTTCGCCACCGCCGCCAACCAGTGGATCCAGGACGCCAAGAACATCGTCGCCGTTTTGGACAGGTTCGAGTCCTCTTTGCGCGGGACCGAGAGCACCTACCAGAGCACCGAGGCGGACGTGGCCGCCGGGGCGCAGAAGATCGGCGGCGCCTCGCAGGGCTATCACGGCATGATGTCCTGACCGGACCGTCCACTCCCGATTAAAATACGCCGAAGCCGAGAACCGAGAATAAGGAGAATCGATCATGTCCGAAGACATGCTGGTGGACTACGGATCAATGTCGAACGCCTCGAGTGAGCTCGCTCGTGCCTCGCAGGCCATTTCCTCGGACCTGGAATCCATGGACGGGGAGCTCAAGCCCACCCAGTCCGAGTGGACCGGTGAGGCTCAGACCCAGTACCTGACCGCCAAGGCCGAGTGGTCGCAGTCGCTCACGGATATGAACCAGCTGCTCGCGCAGATGGGCACCCACGTGGACACCTCGTCCGGCAACTACAACACCGCCGACAGGCAGGGCGCCGCGAGCTTCGGCGCCTGAGTCGCGGCCGCTGCCGCAGACGCGGGCGGGTCTTCCACACCGATGTGTGG
>ERZ772948.542-NODE-542-length-24704-cov-34.211002_pt1 | contig 24704 bp, 18 predicted proteins | sample MGYA00511945_ERZ772948 | MGnify/ENA primary metagenome ERZ772948 (study PRJEB29015, sample SAMEA2737927) | human oral metagenome | biome: human oral; feature: human-associated habitat; material: dental | place: China | collected 2141 ... | reverse complement strand
CTCAGCTCCACGAGGCCACCCGCATCGACCCCTGGTTCCTGGACCAGATGCTGCTTCTTGAGGAGGTGGCCCAGGAGGTCAAGGGCGCACCCGCGCTCACCGCGGACGTCCTGGCCCTGGCCAAGCGCCACGGCTTCTCCGACGTCCAGGTCGCCTCCCTGCGCGGCATCAGCGAGGACACGGTGCGAGAGGTCCGCCATGCCTTCGGCCTGCGGCCCGTCTACAAGACCGTTGACACCTGCGCCGCCGAGTTCGCCTCACGCACCCCCTACCTCTACTCCAGCTACGACCTGGAGACCGAGGTGGCATCCCGTGAGCGTGAGGCCGTCATCATCCTGGGCTCGGGGCCTAACCGGATCGGCCAGGGCATTGAGTTCGACTACTCCTGTGTTCACGCCGCGATGGCCCTGTCCGATCGCTACGAGACCGTCATGGTCAACTGCAACCCTGAGACCGTCTCCACCGACTACGACATCTCCGATCGGCTCTACTTCGAGCCTCTGACCTTCGAGGACGTCATCGAGATTTATGAGGCCGAGCTGGCAGCCGGACCCGTGACCGGTGTCATCGTCCAGCTCGGTGGTCAGACACCGCTGTCCTTGGCGGCCAGGCTGGCCAAGGCCGGGGTGCCGATCCTGGGAACGAGTCCCGAGGCGATCGACGCCGCCGAGGACCGTGAGGCCTTCGGGGTCGTTCTTCAGCGTGCCGGTCTGCCCGCACCAGCGCACGGCACCGCTCTGAGCGATGAGCAGGCGCGCTCGGTCGCCCGGGGCATTGGCTATCCGGTCCTGGTGCGCCCCAGCTACGTGCTCGGTGGCCGCGGTATGGAGATCGTCTACGACGCCCAGGGTCTTGACGACTATCTCCATCGCGCCGGTCTTGAGCCCGGCGGCGTCTACGGGACCGGGCCACTACTCATCGACCGTTTTCTCGACGACGCCATCGAGATCGATGTTGACGCCCTGTACGACGGCAGTGAGCTGTTCCTCGGTGGCGTCATGGAGCATATCGAGGAGGCCGGTATCCACTCCGGTGACTCCGCCTGCGTCATGCCGCCCATGACCCTGTCCGACACGGAGATCGCTCGCATCCGGCGCTCCACTGAGGCGATCGCCAAAGGTGTGGGCGTGCAAGGGTTGCTCAACATCCAGTTCGCCCTGGTCTCCGACGTTCTCTACGTCATCGAGGCCAACCCCAGGGCCTCGCGCACAGTCCCCTTCGTCTCGAAGGCATCCGGTGTGCAGCTGGCCAAAGCGGCGGCCCTCATCATGACGGGGGAGACGATCGCCTCGCTCAGGCGCTCCGGTCACCTTCCCGAGGCCGACGCCGCCGTCACCGATCCCGATGACCCGATCGCCGTCAAGGAGGCGGTCCTGCCCTTCAAACGGTTCCGTACCACCGAGGGGCGTGTGGTCGACACGATCCTGGGGCCGGAGATGCGTTCCACCGGCGAGGTCATGGGCTACGACGTCGACTTCCCCCGAGCCTTCGCCAAGTCCCAGGCCGGTGCCTACGGTGGCCTACCAGGAGAGGGCACGCTGTTCGTCTCGGTAGCCGACAGGGACAAGCGAGCCATCATCCTGCCGGTGGCCCGGCTCGCAGAGCTGGGCTTCACGGTCCTGGCCACCACCGGGACCGCACAGGTGCTGCGCCGCAACGGGATCGACGCCTTGGCGGTGCGCAAGATCAGCCAGGGCGTTGGCGACCACGGCGAGCAGACGATCGCCGAGCTCATCGAGTCCGGAGCCATCGACATGGTGGTCAACACTCCCAAGGGCCAGGGAGCCCGTGCCGACGGGTACTCCATCCGCGCGGCCACCACCGGCGCCGACCGTCCCATCATCACCACCGTCCAACAGCTCCAGGCGGCGGTCCAGGCCCTCGAGGCCCAGCTGCGCGGTCCCTTCCAGGTTCGCAGCCTCCAGGAGCACATCGCCGCCCGCCGATCCCGACGAGGCTCGGCTCCCGAGACCCACCCCGTCGCCCCTGTTGAAGACAAGGAGACTCGATGAGTCCCGCAGCCTCTTACCAGCCCAGTCGTACCAGACGCCCCTTCGGCTCCCGTCTGGCCGACGCCATGGATGACCACGGCCCCCTGTGCGTCGGCATCGACCCTCACCCGAACCTGCTCGAGGCCTGGGGGCTGGCCGACTCGGCCGCGGGACTGCGGGACTTCGCCCTGCGCACCATTGACGCGGTCGGAGGACACGTGGCCGCCGTCAAGCCGCAGTCCGCCTTCTTCGAGCGTCACGGCAGCGCCGGCATCGCGGTCCTTGAGGAGACCCTGGCGGCCCTACGCGACGTCGGCACCCTGTCCGTTCTCGACGTCAAGCGCGGGGACATCGGTTCCACCATGGCCGGCTACGCCCAGGCCTACCTGTCCGATGACGCTCCTACAGCCGCCGACGCCATCACCGTCTCGCCCTACCTGGGCTACGGGTCCCTCACACCTGCACTCAACCTCGCCGAGGCCAACGGACGCGGCGTTTTCGTCCTGGCCCTGACCTCCAATCCGGAAGGAGTCGGCGTCCAGCACGCCGTCAACGGGGACCAGGCCGTGGCCGCCGGCATCGTGGAGGGCGTGACCGCCTCCAACGCCCAGGCCAGTGGCGAAGGCAGGCTCGGCAGCATCGGGCTGGTCATCGGCGCCACCGTCGGCGGGGCCGTCTCCGACTTGGGAATCGACCTGCAGCGCGCCAACGGTCCGTTGCTGGCGCCCGGGGTCGGTGCCCAGGGAGCAGGGCCCGCCGAGCTGGAAGCCGTTTTCGGGGCGGCGCGCCGTCAGGTCCTGGCCTCCACCTCACGCGGGGTTCTCAAGGCGGGCCCCTCCATTGAGGCACTGCGAAAAGCCGCGTCGGCGTCTTCCTACGAGGCTGCAACAGCCCTTCGCTGAGCCTCACGGTGCTGTAGCCCGTCCCGGGTTCGGGGTGTGTGTGGAAGCACGAAGTAGGTTGTGGAATATGGGCTCCTGCGAATGCGAGTGCACGTGACCCGACTTATGCTCGTGGTGCGGGTCACTGGTATACGACCGGGAGGAGACACACCATGACGCTTCCAACGCTGACACCCGAGCAAAGGGCTCAGGCACTGGAGAAGGCGGCTGCTGCGCGATCGCAGCGCGCCCGTATCAAGTCCGAGCTCAAGAGCGGGGAGCTCAAGCTCTCCGAGTTCTTCACCGCCTCAGAGACAGATGATGTCCTGGGCAAGATGAAGGTCAGGGCACTGCTCGTCTCACTGCCACGCGTGGGGACCACAACGGCTGACGCCATCCTTGCCGATGTGCATATTGCCGAGTCCCGGCGGGTGCGCGGACTGGGGGCGAATCAGAGGGCGGCGCTGGTGGAGCGCTTCGGTTAGGCCGTCCACTCGGACGCAGGGTCGTGCCGGCAGGTCCCGATGGACCATGATGTGGCCATGACCGACGTTGCTGCCACAGACCCCTCCGTTCCTGCTCTCGCCCGCCTCACCGTTCTGGCCGGCCCCACCGCGGTGGGCAAGGGCACTGTTGTCGCGGAGCTGCGCAGACGCCATCCCAACCTGTTCGTCTCGATCTCGGCCACCACCCGTCAACCTCGTCCCGGTGAGGTCGACGGCGTGCACTACCACTTCGTCAGCGACGAGGACTTCGACTCGCTCGTCGCCAGCGGCCAGATGCTGGAGTGGGCCCTGGTCCACGGCGTGCATCGCTACGGCACCCCCCGCGGCCCGGTTCAGGATCGGCTCAATGCCGGATGTCCTGCGCTGTTGGAGATCGACCTGGCCGGCGCCCGACAGGTGCGCCGGGCGATGCCTGAGGCCCGCCTCGTCTTCCTCGCGCCACCGAGCTGGGACGAGCTCGTCCGCAGGCTCATCGGACGCGGTACCGAAGATGCCCAGGAGCGGGAACGGCGCCTGGCCACGGCACGCACCGAGCTGGACGCGGCCGGCGAGTTCGACCACGTCGTCATCAATGACACCGTGGCGAGCGCCACCGCGGAACTGGAGAGACTCATGGGATTGAGCAGTTAGAATAACGTGGCTCTGAACTATCGAGATTGAACCGGAGGCATGCACATGCTCGGAACCTCTCCCCAGCCCGAGGGCATCACCAACCCGCCGATCGACGACCTTCTGGAGAAGGTCGACTCCAAGTACGGGCTCGTGGTGGAGGCCGCCAAGCGCGCCCGCCAGATCAACACCTACACCCAGCAGCTCGAGGACAACCAGTTCGAGTTCTTCGGTCCGCTGGTCGACTCCGAGGTCGGTGAGAAGTCTTTGGGCATCGCTCTGCGTGAGATCGCCGAGGACAAGCTCGAGGTCATTCCCGGGGACGTGGCCCGCGCCCGCCGCGCCGAGGCCGAGGAGGCTCGTCGGGCCGCCGAGGCCGACATGTTCAGTGATATCTCGCTGGATTCTCCGGTCTCCCTTGAGGATGGCGAGACTCCCACCAGCCTCGACGACATCCAGTTCTGAGCCGGGCTCGCCATGGACGAGCCGTACACTGCTGTGTGTCAACGCGCCGTGACCGCCCTCGAGCGGCCACGGCGCGTCGTTGTCGGCGTGGCCGGGTCGATCGCCGCCTACAAGGCCCCCTTTGTCGTTCGACTGCTGCGTCAGGCCGGGCACGAGGTCAAGGTGGTGGCCACCGAGTCGGCGCTGAGGTTCATCGGTGCTCCGGCGCTTGCGGCGGTCAGCGGCCGGACGGTATCCACCGGGGTCTTCGACGACCCGGCTGCAGTTGAGCACGTGGCCGTGGCCGAGTGGGCCGAGCTCGTCGTTGTCGCTCCGGCCTCGGCGGACCTGCTGGCGCGGGTGCGGGCAGGACGGGCCGACGACATGCTCACCGCGACGATACTGACCTGCCAGGCCCCCATCGTCCTGGCGCCGGCGATGCACACCCAGATGTGGGTCAACCCCGCCACCCGGGAGAACGTGGCCGTGCTGCGCGAGCGCGGTCTGACGGTTATCGAACCGGACAGTGGGCGCCTGACCGGCAAGGACTCCGGTGTGGGACGGATGCCCGATCCCGAGCTGATCGTGTCGCAGGCCCTGGACGCCCTGACACAGCCCGCCGCCGGGGGCGCGGCAGCGCAGGACGCCTCGGGGGAGGGCGACAAGCGGCTGGAAGGGCGGCACCTCGTCATCTCGGCCGGCGGGACACGTGAGCCCATCGATCCGGTGAGGTACCTCGGCAACCGCTCGTCAGGGCGCCAGGGCTGCGCACTGGCGGCGGCGGCCGTCGAGCAGGGAGCCCGTGTCACGCTGGTGCAGGCGCACGTGGCCTGCGACCTGCTCAACGCCCTGCCTGCGCAAGTGACCGTTGTTGCTGCCGGTACCGCCTCGGACATGCTCCGAGCCGTGCGCGAGAGCGCCCGCAACGCCGATGCCGTCATCATGGCAGCAGCTGTCGCCGACTACCGGCCCGTCACCGTGGCCGCCAGCAAGCTCAAGAAGCAGGTGCCTGCCGGATCGGATCACCTCAGCGAACCGGTCATGTCCATTGAGCTCACCACCAACCCGGACATCCTGGCCGGGCTGGTGAGCGACCCGCCTCGGCCCGGCCAGATTGTCGTCGGATTCGCCGCCGAGACCGGGGACGAGACCGGTGACGTGCTCTTCCACGGCAGGGCCAAGGCCCGCCGCAAAGGGGCTCACCTTCTGGCGGTCAACGCGGTGGGGGAGGAGCTCGGCTTCGGAGACGTTCCCAATGCCGTTGTCGTCTTGGATGCCCACGGCACGGAAGTGGCGCGGGGACAGGGCAGCAAGATGGAGGTCGCCCGTCTTCTCATCTCCCTGACCGCTGACCTGGTAGACGCGGCCTGACGCCCGCCTTGCGCATTTTCGTGGGTAACGCCACGACGGATGAGTTCCGGCGGTGACTACGATGGGCGGGTGAGTTCCTCCTTACGTCTGTTCACGTCCGAGTCGGTCACTGAAGGTCACCCGGACAAGATCTGCGACCGTGTCTCTGATGCGATTCTCGACGCCATTCTCGAGCAGGACCCCACCGCGCGCGTCGCGGTGGAGACCATGGTGACGACCGGCCTGGTGCACGTGGCCGGAGAAGTCACGACGGAGAGGGCCTACGTTGAGATCCCTGAGATCGTTCGCCAGGAGATCTCCGCCATCGGCTACACCTCCTCAGATGTCTGCTTCGACGCTCGCTCCTGTGGTGTGTCGGTATCGATCGGGCAGCAGTCCGCGGACATCGCGGCGGGGGTCGACAAGTCCCTTCAGGCCCGTCGGGACGACACGGACATCGATCCTCTCGACCTGCAGGGTGCCGGAGACCAGGGGCTCATGTTCGGCTACGCCTGCGACGACACCGCGGCCCTCATGCCCCTGCCCATCCATCTGGCGCATCGTCTGGCGGAGCGTCTGGCCTTCGTGCGCAAGCAGGGCATCGTCCCGGGACTGCGCCCCGACGGCAAGACGCAGGTGACGATCGGCTACGACGGCCAGCGCCCGGTGAGCCTGGACAACCTGGTCATCTCCACCCAGCACGACGCGGACCGCACTCGTGCCTGGCTGACCGACGCTCTGCGTACGGAGGTCATCGAGCCGGTGCTGGCCGCCCAGGCAGAGGCCGGTACCGAGCTCGACACCGCCGACACCGATGTCCTCATCAACCCCTCGGGACAGTTCATCATCGGTGGTCCGGCAGGTGACGCCGGCCTGACGGGACGCAAGATCATCGTGGACACCTACGGCGGAATGGCCCGTCATGGCGGGGGCGCATTCTCCGGCAAGGATCCCTCGAAGGTGGACCGCTCCGCCAGCTATGCCATGCGCTGGGTCGCCAAGAACGTCGTCGCAGCCGGACTGGCCAGAAGGTGTGAGATTCAGGTGGCCTACGCCATCGGCTCCGCTCACCCCGTGGGCGTCTACGTGGAGACATTCGGGACGGCGGCCGTTCCTGAGGAGCGCATCATGAAGGCCGTCAACGAGGTCTTCGATCTTCGTCCGGCCGCGATCGTGCGCGATCTCGACCTGCTGCGTCCCATCTACCGCGCCACCAGCTCCTACGGCCACTTCGGGCGTCCCGGCTTCAGCTGGGAGGCCACCGACCGTGTCGAGGCCCTGCGCCAGGCCGTCTGAGTCCCGCGTACTCGGGGCGGGAGACTTCCGAGGGGTTGTATGGCAATCGGCTACGACGACGCCGCTTCCGCCTCCGGTGAGTCGGATGGCCCCGCACGTGGTTACGGCGTCAGCAGGCAGGGTGAGCTGCTGGAGCTGCCGGAGCCCGGTCAGCGCACGGTGACGGTGGCCGGGGTCCGTGACCCCGTGGCCAGGGTTCTCCTGGACTCCCCGGTGCCGCACCTCGACCGCACCTTCGACTACCTAGTGCCTGCGGCGATGGCGCAGCAGGCCCTGCCCGGTACCCGGGTCATGGTTCGCTTCGGCGAGCAGGAGATGCGCGGATGGATCTGGGAACGGGGGTCCACGACCACCCATATCGGCCGGCTCTCGGCTCTGCGCCGAGTGGTCTCCGACCTCCCGGTCCTGCCGGAAGGCTCACGCCGCCTCATTGAGGCCGTCGCCTCCCGCAGCTGCGGAACACGCTCCGACGTCATCCGTCTTGCGGTTCCGGCCAGGCACGCCACCACGGAGAAGGCTGAGAGGGACAAGGCTCCCCTCGCACTTCCCACCTGGGAGCCGCCGTCCTCAAGTGAGCTCAGCTGGCAGCCTTACGACGGTGGTGAGGAGTTCCTGAGACGGCTGGCTCACGGTGAGGCTCCACGCGCGGTCTGGTCCGCCCTGCCGGCCCAGCTGCCGCCGCCCGAAGCACGTTCGTCGGACGACGACGGCAGGCGCGTCCCGGTGGTGTCGCCGTGGCAGCTGTGTCTGGCCCGAGCCGTCCAGGCCACCTTGGCGAGCTCTCGCGGCGCCGTCGTCGTGGTGGCAACGACCCATCAGGCTGAGACCCTGGCAGCCCGGCTCGGGCGCGACCTGGAGGGGGAACCGGTGGTGGTGCTCTCGGCCGAGCACGGTCCTGCGCGCCGTTATCGGGCGTTCCTGGCTCTCCTGCTGGGGCGAGCCCGGGTGGTCGTCGGCACCAGGGCGGCGGCCTTCGCCCCGGTGCACCGGCTTGGGCTGGCGGTCGTCTGGGACGACGGGGACAACCGGTTGGAAGAGCCTCACGCCCCCTACAGTCATACGCGCACAGTCCTGGCCCTGCGCTCGACGTTGGATGGAGCCGGCCTGCTCATCGGTGGATTCAGCCGTTCCGTGGAAGCGCAGTCGCTCGTCGAGCAGGGATGGTGTCAGAGTCTGGCGGCGCCACGGCACATTGTGCGCGGTGTTGTCCCTCGTGTGGAGGTTCCTGGCCCGGCAGAGCTGGACCGGGAGGGTGCGTCCGGGGCGGCCCGGCTCCCGTCGCTCGCCCATCAAGCACTGCGGCGGGCCCTGCAGGACGGACCGGTTCTCATCCAGGTGCCGCGCGCCGGCTATGCGCCGTTGGTGGCCTGCGCCCGGTGCCGCGAAGCCGCTCAGTGCGCTGTCTGTGGCGGCCCGCTGGCGATGGACCAACGGGGTCGCACCTCCTGCCGTTGGTGCGCTCGTACGGTGGGGCGGTGGAACTGCCCCGAGTGCGGCGGCCATGGACTGAGGATGGCGACGGTCGGTTCCACGCGTACGGGTGAGGAGCTGGGGCGGGCCTTTCCCGGCGTCCCCGTGGTGGTCTCAGGAGCCAGGGAGGCCCACGGCGTCGTCGACGAGGTAGACGACGCGCCACGTCTCGTGGTGGCCACGCCCGGGGCGGAGCCGGTGGCCGAGGGCGGATTCCGGGCTGTCCTACTTCTCGACGGCGCCGCTCTGTCCTCCCGTCCCGATCTTGGTGCTGCCAGCGAGGCATTGCGCCAGTGGTCCAATGCCGTGGTGCTGGCGGCGCCGTCGGCCCGCGTTGTCCTTCTGGGAGGCCCGGATCCGGTGGCGGCACAGGCTCTCGTGCGATGGGACCAGGCGGGATTCGCCCGCAGAGACCTTCTGGAGCGGGCCGACCTGCACCTACCGCCCGCATGGCGAGTGGCCCGCTTGGACGGGCCGGTACGCGCCGTGGAGTCCCTTCTGGCTCAGGCCGAAGCCGATGGCTTTGAGGTGCTCGGCCCGGTGGCTCCACCACCCGTTCACGGCCAGGTGCTCCCCGGCGCAGCCAGGGCCCTGGTGCGCGCTCCGCTGTCACGTGGCAAGGCGCTTGCCACCATGCTTGGGGTACGACTGCGCGACCGATCAGCCCACCGCGAGGAGCCGGTTCGTGTTGAGCTCGATCCCACCCGTTTGTGGTGAGGGAACCGTGAAGATGCAAGGGGAGAGAGGCAGACTCGCTCGGACGGCGCACTAGTCGGCGGTGCTACCCGTCACCGCAGCGACGGCCGGTGTGGCAGGGGAGCCATGAGACGACGCAGCGCTCACTGTGCCACCAGGCGCCTGAAAGGGCGGCATGCCATGGGCCAAGGAGATGAGATCCGTCAGTAGCCCTGCGGCGGTGGACTTGACGTTCCACCCCTCACTGAGCGCGGTGACCGCTGCACCATCCACGACAGCGATGACCATCTCCGGTTCGAGCGGGCTGTCGAACTGGCGCAGCACGCGGCGCAGTGCGGCATTGAGACGTTGCCGCCCCTGACGGTAGGCGTGCTTCACCGGTGATGCCTGGCTGGCTGAGATGAGCTGAAGATAGTGCCCGAAGTAGGCGCCATGGGCGGGAAGAGTCGCTTGGAGGATGAACCGCACCCGTTGGGGGACGTCCGGAACGCCCTTGAAGGCCTCCACCCGGTCGGCGACGTGCTCCGCCCGAGACGCCCACAGTCCGATGTTGACCAGCCCCGCCTGGTGGAGGAGATCCTCCAAGCCGTCGAAGTAGTAGGTTGTCGCGGACAAGGAGCACCCGGCTCGCTTGGCGACACTGCGGTGGCTGATCGCGGACGGTCCAGACTCACGGATGATGGCCGCCGCGGCTTCGATGATGGTCTGACGACGGTCCTCACCTCGCGGGGTCACTCGCGATTCCGTGCGAGAGCCTGCGGGAACGGAAGTATCACTACTCGCTGCCTCTCCAGCGTCATCTGCATCAGTACGAGCCATGCCCATCATCTTACGACGACAACGCGTTGAAGTCCGTAACAAGACGGTGATAATGACCTCGTGAGCAAGCAGGCTTTATTCAACCTGTCGCCACATGCTCTCAGTGAGTGGGTCAGAGTTCGGAGTGAGCCTGCTCCTCAGTCAGCTCCGACCCATGAATCGCACGAGAACGGAAGATTGCCACCATGGCGATCAGCGCGATCACCGTGAGATAGACCGCAGGCGCCAGGGGGGAACCAGTGACCTTGATGAGCCATGTGACAATGAACGGCGTTGTTCCGCCAAGAAGCGCATTGGCCCCATTGAAGGATAGGGCAAAGCCCGAGTAGCGCACGTTGGTCGGGAAGGACTCAGCCAGGAAAGTGGCCAGAGTTCCATCATTGGCCGTCAACGCTATAGCGAACACGATCTGACACAGGATGACCGCTGCAAGCATGCCCGCAGCCTTCGTCATCACAACGAACAACGGAATCGTGAGCATAATGAACGCGACGCAGGCGGCGATGAGCATCCGACGACGCCCGAATGAGTCCGACAGGTGCCCCATGAGGAAGATCGCCACAATGTAGACGACCAGCATCACCGAGGTAGCCAGAGTGGAGGTGTCCTGGGAGAACCCGAGCTCTTCGTGAACATACGTCGGCATGTAGGTGAGAAGCATGTAGAAGGCAACGGCGTTGAGGCAGGAGACTCCAAAGGTAATGAGGGTCTCATGCAGGTGGTCCCGCAGCAGCAGCCGCAGCGGCTCGGACCAGCTGGTGGCCTTCTGTTCCTGCGGCATCTCCGCGCGCATCTCCTGGTATGCGGGAGAGTCCTCCAGGTGCACCCGGATGTAGCGGCCGATGAGACCCAGTGGCCCCGCCAGAAGGAAGGGGACTCGCCACCCCCAGGTATTCATGGCATCGTCACTGAGGACCGAGAACATGCCCGTCACCATGAGAGAGCCGGCAAGCAGGCCACAGGCTGTAGAAGCCGGAACCAGTGACGTGTAGATACCGCGTCGAGCTGGAGGTGCGTACTCGGCAAGGAAGGTTCCGGCACCCGCGTACTCACCGGAGGCGGAGAATCCCTGAATCATTCGCAGGACAAGGAGGCCGATAGCACTTGCCATGCCGATAGCCGCATAAGTGGGAAGGAGACCGATGAAGAATGTCGATCCGGACATGATAAGAATCGACCAGGACAGTGCCCAACGGCGCCCCCAACGGTCTCCCCATGCCCCCCATACGACGGCTCCGATCGGGCGCAGAATGAAGGACATCGCGAATACTGCGTATGTCGAGAGCAACTGGACTGATTTGTCAGCGGCAGGGAAGAAAGCGTGACCAATGACGGTAACCAGGTATCCGTACGAGGCGTAGTCGAACCACTCAATGAAGTTGCCGATGAAGCTCGCCTTCGCTGCACGCCTCAGTGCGAGACTTCGTTCTAAGTCCAGATGATGGTCCTTCGTGCTTCCTGAGTGGGAGGTGTTCATGGCCTATGGCTCCGGCTCGGTGGATGTCGACGATGATGTAATTGTATCTCAAGGCGAGACATTGATGATTCTACATGTGATCCTGTCTGCCCGCTGGGAGTTGGCGCAGGCAGACAGGATCACAAGGGGATCAGGACGTAGATGCGCGTGATTTCCGGGCGATGGCATCCACGATGATCGGGGCCAACCCACCGCCGACAATGAGCAGTCCGCCGATCATCCCCATGGGGGTGAGCTTCTCTCCCCAGACGAGCAGGCCGCACAGAATGGCGACCGGACACTCCCAGTAGGAGATCGTCGAGTACTCAACGGCAGGCAGGTTGCGCCCTGCAACGACCAGGAATCCCAGCGCGAACAGGCCGCAGACGAGGAAGAGGGCCACTGCCCACATCCAGTTGGTGGCGGTGAAGGTGGAAATGCCGTGCCAAGGACGCAAGACGATGGACATGACCAGCGTCGCGCAGGCGGCCCAGAAGAAGTTCCACACACCGCGAACGATTGAATCAACGTCCTTACGGTACCCGTAGAAGAACAGTGCCAGACCGTAGAAGATTCCGGACAACAGGCCTAAAAGATCTCCTAGGCTCTTCTGAGGGAAATCGGGCGTTGAGGCAGACAGATCCAGTCCGAAGGTCAGACTCCCGTTCTTGAAGTCGATAATTCCAATGGTCAGCAGCATTCCTATGAACACAAGAGACAGGAAAATGCCGGAGAGCACGCTTATCTTCTCTTTGCGGAAAATGCGTGCGAGCAGTGCGCAGAACAAGGGTCCAGTGTAGATGAGAAAGACAGCGTTGGAAATGGTCGTCATCAACGTCGAGGAGATGTAGCACCCCAGGGACAGGCCGATGCTCACTCCTCCCAGGATCACGGTGGTGCTCAGGCGGGTGCGGCGGAACAGCCCGGCCTTCCCGGTGAAGATGAGGATAAGAATGAACCCGAGTAGTCCGACGCTCATGCGGCCGAAGGCCAGGAACGAACCGATGACAGACTTGTCGGCGTGAGCGAGGCCGGCGGTCGTGCCACGACTGATGCCGACAAGCCCCATCCCGGTGGCGGAGAGAAGCATGGCGATGGCGCCCAGCTTCTTGTTCATGACGTACTCTGTGCCAGAGGATTCAGCGGACGATGTCTGTGACATGGCAGTTGTGTCTCCTGAGTTCTCCCCCGGCGTGCGCGACGGACCGGCATCCTTGCCAGGTCTCGCGCGGTCAGGAGGGCCTTCCCAGTCCTATGGAGCGTCCGCTGACCGCGCTGCGAAGAGCAGAGCCGGGTAACGTGCGGGGCGGCAGCCCGGTCCCATGAGCCGCCGCCCCGCACCCTTGAGATCAGACCAGAGTCGGGTCAGCGACCTGGTTGGGGAAGTAGTCCTCGCAGCCACCCTCACGGTAGACGTCGGCCGTCGCGCAGTGCAGACCACCGCCGAAGGCGTAGGCGTCACGGAAGGGAACCGGGATGACGTTCATGCCGAGCTTGTCCATCTGCTCCATCTGGTGGACCTCACTGGCCTCGACACACACGGTCTTGTGGTCGATGACCAGGCAGTTCATGGACAGCCAGACGGAGGAGTAGCACAGCGGCGGCGGAACCTCGTGGGCCGGGGGAGCCGCGTCGACGATCTGCCAGTCATTGGCCTCGAAGATCTTGCGCTGCTCCTCGGGCAGGCGGCGGTGTGGGTTGTTGATAATGAGCCCGGGCCGCAGCGGCACGAAGGTGGCGTCGATGTGGATCGGGTAGGGGTCGCCGGGGAAGTTCACTGCGTGCACCCGAAGGTCCGGGTAGTAGCGCTTGAACCACTCCATGGCCTTGCGGTTGGTGGTCAGACCGTGCTGGATGAACAGGTCCTTACCCACGCGCATGACGTCGGCCGCGTCCCACATCGGCTCGACCTCAGTGGTCACGAAGTCCTTGGCGGCGGTGCGCTCAAGGCGCTCCTCCAGGGAGATCCGCTCGTCGTAATAGTTGTGCTTGTAGGACTTGTCCGTCAGCCGCGGACGAGGGGCCTGGGTCCACTTGAACTCCGGGTCCTCCTCGAAGTACTGGTTCATGAGGGGCCAGTAGGCGAGGTACTCGAAGTAGCGGCAGCGGAACGAGTTGGCCGACGCCATGATCTCGTCACCGATGGTGAGCAGGATGTCGCGCGGGGGCATCTGGGTGAAGCCCGACTCCGTGCGGAAGTCAGGCGTCTGGATGGCCTGGTTCCACTGCAGCGGCGTGGGGCGGTCCACCTGGACGCCCAGACCCTCGAGGATCTTGACGTAGTTGTCGAGCTGCTCGTTGGCGGCCTCAACGGTGGCGGTGGGGCGGGGGCCCCACATTCCGCGCATCTCGGAGTCGATCGGCACCTTCTCAGAGGTGGCGGGCTCCTCGGGAGGAATAACCGAGAAGTCGGCGCGTCCGACGATGACACGCTTGAGAGGGTCGAAGTCGTTCCAAGAGTTGACGATCTTCGTCATGAGTAAGTCACTCCTTTGTGCTCGATGTGTGATGAGTGAATGAAGACAAGTGATGTGTCTATGGCTCAACACTGTCATTCTACTCTGAACGAACTGCAAATGTAGCCGTAGGAGTATCTGAGTATAAGAATGATTGCTGAACCGTGCCACGATCATTGCGGGTTCAGGGTGTTCACCACCTCCTTGAAAGACCGATGCCGTTGCGCCGGTCAGGCCCTGCGGATGCGCGTGTCGAGCTGCTCGGGAATCGGGGGATGGATATCATCAGGGCCCCCGTAGTTACCTCCGGGGGTCACGATAGTCCCTGCATGGCCCTCAATGATGGCGACAGCGTCCTCAAGACGTCCGATTGCCGCCATGTCGCCAGTCAGCTCAACAAATCGGCACACCGCCTCAACCTTTGGTCCCATGGAACCACTGGGAAGTCCCATGGACCGCAGCTCTGCCGGCGTCGCCCTCGGAACCTGTTTCTGGTTCTCGGTCCCGAAGTCCCGAAACACTCCATCAACGTCCGTGAGGATAAGAAGCGCATCGGCCTCGAGCGCCTCAGCCAAGACGGAGGCAGTGAGGTCCTTGTCGATAACGGCCTCAATGCCCTTGAGCTTGCCCTCCTCGCTGCGGACGACGGGCACACCGCCACCGCCGGAGCAGACGACGATCGCGCCGGCATCCAGCAGCGAGCGCACCAGGCGGGTCTCAATGACGCGCTGCGGCATGGGGGAGCCGACGACGCGGCGGTAGTGCTCGCCGTCGGGCTTGACCACCCAGCCCCGCTCCTCAGCCAGTTTCTCGGCCTCCTCCTTGGTGTACACCTCACCGACGAACTTGGTGGGGTTGGAGAAGGCCGGGTCACCGGCCATCACCAGGGTCTGGTTGACCATGGCGGCCACGTGGCGACCGGGCAGGGCGTTCTGCATGGCCTGCAGCAGCCAGTATCCGATCATGCCCTGGGTCTGGGCACCGAGGGTGTCGAAGGGGTAGGGCTCGGAGAGGCGCTCGTCATTGGCGGACTGCAGGGCCAGGACACCCACCTGGGGGCCGTTGCCGTGAGTCAGGACCAGCTCGTGCTTCTCCGCCAGCTTGGCCAGCTCGTGGGCCGCGATCTCGACATTGCGGATCTGGGTACTGGCGTCGGGCTTCTCCCCCCGACGCAGCAGGGCGTTTCCTCCGAGGGCGACGACGATTCTCACAAGTCAGTCCCACTGTCCCAGGGTCGCGACCATCACGGCCTTGATGGTGTGCATACGGTTCTCGGCCTGGTCGAAGGCGACGTTGCGCTCGGTCTCGAAGACGTCGTCGGTCACCTCCAGGCCCTCCATTCCGGTCTTGGCGAAGATGTCCTCACCGACCGTGGTGTTGCGGTCGTGGAAGGCCGGCAGGCAGTGGAGGAACTTCACGTCCGGGTTGCCGGTGGCCTCCACCAGCTGGGCGTTGACCTGGTAGGGCGCGAGCAGGGCGATGCGCTGGTCCCAGACCTCCTTGGGCTCACCCATGGAGACCCACACGTCGGTGTAGAGGAAGTCGACGCCCTTGACGCCCTGGGCGGTGTCGTCGGTGATGAGGATGCGGGCGCCGCTGTCCTTGGCCAGCTTCTCGGCCTGAGCCACCACCTCGGGAGAGGTCTGCAGCTCCTTGGGGGCCACCATCCGCACGTCCATCCCCATGAGGGCCGCCGAGATGAGCAGCGAGTTGGCAACGTTGTTGCGCGCGTCGCCCAGGTAGGCGAAGGAGATCTTCTCGATCGGCTTGTCGGCGTGCTCCAGCATGGTCAGCTGGTCGGCCAGCATCTGGGTGGGGTGCCACTCGTCCGTCAGTCCGTTCCACACGGGGACGCCGGAGAGCTCAGCCAGGGCCTCGACGTGCTCCTGCTTCTTGCCGCGGAACTCGATGCCGTCGTAGAAGCGGCCCAGCACCCGGGCGGTGTCCGCCACGGACTCCTTGTGGCCCATCTGGGAACCGGAGGGGTCGAGGTAGGTGACCTGTGCGCCCTGGTCATAGGCCGCCACCTCGAAGGAGCAGCGGGTACGCGTCGAGGTCTTCTCAAAGATGAGAGCGATGTTCTTACCGGTCAGCCGCTTCACCTCGCGGCCGGCCTTCTTGTCCGCCTTGAGCTGGGCGGCCAGCTCGAGCAGGGAGTTCCACTCCTCAGCCGTGAAGTCGAGCTCTTTGAGGAAACTGCGGTTGTGCAGGGGGTGGGACATGAGGATTCCTTCGTCCAGTGTGGTGATGTACTGACAGTTCTTCTTATGCGTCGGCCAGGGCCGACTCAGGCAAGCGGGTCCCGCAGGGTCGGGCAGCTCATGCAGTGTGGACCACCGCGACCGCGACCGACCTCCGAACCGGGAATGGTCAGGACCTCGATGCCATGGGAAGTAAGGTACTCGTTCGTGTTGACGTTACGTTCATAGGTAACGATGACACCGGGGGCGATGGCCAGGGAGTTGGAGCCGTCGTCCCACTGCTCACGGGCGGCGGCCATCGAGTCCTGGGGCGTGATGAGAACGTTGAGCTCGTCGACACCCAGGGCCTGGGCGATGACGCGGTACATGTCCTCGGGGGCGTTGCGCGTGACGCTGATCTGCCTGTCTCCGTCTGGGCGCAGCGTGAGCGTCGGCAGCTTCCCCAGGCCGCCGTAGATGGTGAACGTGCCGACGTCGACCATGGTCATCACCGTGTCCAGGTGCATCTGGGCGCGCGTCCGGTTCATCTCGACAGCGACGATCTGGTTCACCTTGCCTCCGGCGAACAGTCGGCTGGCGAGCCTTTCGATGCCCTGCGAGGTGGTGCGCTCGGAGACTCCGACCAGAACGGCGCCGTTGCCGATGATCTGGACGTCTCCACCCTCCACGGTGGCGGGGCCTGCCTGCGTGCCTTCGGACCACACGGGGAAGTCGGAGCCGGCGAAGAGAGGGTGCCAGCGGTAGATCGCCTCGTAGTTGATGGTCTCGCGCTGGCGGGCCGGCATCATCATCGAGTTGATGGACACCCCGTTGTAGATCCAGCAAGACGTATCGCGAGTGAAGAGGTGGTTGGGCAACGGCGGCAGAAGCAGGTCGTCGTCGTCCATGGAGGCCAGCACGAGCGAGTCCGGGCAGGAGGTGCGCTCGAGCAGCTCGGCCTTCGTGATCCCGGCAACGAGCACCTCGGCCAGCTCAGCCCCGGACAGCCCCTGAGCCAGGGCGCGCAGCGGCTCGGCGGCACTGGGGCCGTTGGTGTTCTCGTTGACGACTCGGTCCAGGACGTACTGCCTGGCTTCGGGCACCTCGAGGGTCTGGGCCAGCAGGTCGCTGAGGTAGAGCACCTCGATGTCGCGGTCGGTCAGCACTCGTGCGAACTGGTCGTGCTCCTCCTGGGCCCGCTCGAGCCACAGCACGTCATCGAACAGGAGGTGGTCCTTGTTCTGCGGAGTGAGTCGGAGCATCTCGTTGCCGGGTCGGTGCAGGATGACCTGGCGAAGCTTTCCGATTTCGGAATCTACGGAAAATTCCATGACTCCCTCTCTGACACAGCACTGTGTCGCCGATGTGGATCATGACGCGCATCACGCGCTCTGACTGTCGAAGTAGTACGCCTGTACTGGATTGGTACGAGCGTACCAGGGTTCTTGAGGGTTGGAAACCCCTGGTAGAAAGAAGTTTCAAACATGTTGATCGGGCGTTCTCGGTCGAAGGGTGATGTTGCTCCCACCAGGCGCTTTGCCGCTTCGGGCACTGCTGTGGAGCGCTCCTGGACCGTCGATGCGGCGGACCCGCGTCAGTAGGTGACTCACAAACGTCAAGGGCGATCCGTCCCGGATGGAGCCACCCGAGTCCCGAGGCGCCGGAGTGGGAGGATGGCGGACGTGAACGCGCCGTCCCCCTTCGCCACGACCTCCAGCCCCGCAGACGCCGTCAGTGCCGTCGTCCTCGACTACGGCAACGTCCTGTACGCGTGGGAGCCCATGGCGGCCGTCGCCGGATACGTCTCAGCCGACGACTGGGAGGAGTTCGTGGTCGACGGAGGGTTCCTGACCTGGAATGAACGACTCGACCGGGGAGAGCCCTTCGAGCAGGTGCTCGCCGACTACACCCGGGCCCACCCCGGCCGCCCTGACTGGGCGGAGATCCTCTCCTTGTACCGTCAGCGCTTCGCCGAATCGCTGACGGGTCCCGTTCCCGGCATGGCCGCTCTGCTCGACGACCTCCTTGGGAGGGGCGTGGCGCTGTACGGGCTGACCAACTTCGACGCCGCGCCCTTCGGGCGGGCCAGGCTCCTGGTTCCCCAGCTCGAACGCTTCGCGGGCATCGTGGTCTCCGGGCGCGAGCACCTGGCCAAACCGGATGCCGCCATCTTCGACCTTCTTCTGAGTCGTTACCGTCTTCAGGCCTCCCGCACCCTGTTCATCGATGACTCGGCGGTCAACATCGAGGCGGCTGGCCACCTGGGAATGCGCACCCACCACTTCACCGGTGTGGGACGGCTGCGCTCCGAGCTCATCGCACTGGGCCTGCTCCCCACGCCGGGCCGGCATTGAACCCCGCACTGGGTGACGTCGACCCTTAGACTCAGCCGCATGCGTGTGCTTTTCGCCGGAACCCCCGAGGCGGCCCTGCCCACCCTGGAGGCCCTCATCGCCAGTGAGCACGACGTCGTCGGGGTCCTCACCCGTGCTGACGCTCGCAAAGGGCGCGGCCGGACGCTGCACCCCTCGCCGGTGGCGGCCGTGGCTCGCGATGCGGGGCTCGATGTACGCACTCCGGCCACCCTCAAGGGGGAGCAGGCCGACAACGTGCACGCGTGGATCGGCGCTCTGAAGGCTGACGTCGCCGTCGTGGTCGCCTACGGTCGCCTGGTCCCGGCCGATCTGCTGGACGTCCCTGAGCACGGCTGGCTGAATCTGCACTTCTCTCTGCTGCCCGCGTGGCGCGGAGCCGCCCCGGTCCAGCGGGCGGTCATCGCCGGTGAGGAGGTCACCGGGGCCTGCGTGTTCCGCCTCGAGGAGGGGCTCGACACCGGCCCCGTCTATGGCCGACTCACGGAGGCCATCAGCGGTAGGGACACCAGCGGGGATCTGCTCGAGCGGCTGGCGCGCGCCGGGGCGCCCCTGGTCCTCGATGTGCTGCGCCGGGTTGAGGACGGCAGCGTGCGTCCGGAGCCGCAGGAGGACGCGCTAGCCACGCTGGCCCCCGTGCTCTCCTCGGCCGACGGTCTGATCCGCTGGGAGGATCCGGCGCTTGCCATTGACCGTCGGATCCGAGGCGTCACTCCGGCGCCCGGTGCCCACACCACTTACCAGGGGTCCCGGTTCCGTCTGGGCCCGGTCACCCCGGTCCCGGAGGTCACCGATCTGTTGCCCGGCCAGCTGCGCGCCACCAAGCGCGAGGTCCTCGTGGGAACCGGGGGCTGCGCCGTCCGTCTGGGGCAGGTCGCACCCGCCGGGCGCAGCTGGATGCCTGCCGACGCCTGGGCCAGGGGAGCGCGTCCGGAGGTGGGCGCCGTCCTGGGGACCTCGTGCGTGACGAACGACGACGGTGAGGCGATGGACTGATGGGGGGGCGATCGACACGCCGGGGCGCGTCGGGCGGCCACGACGAGAACCGGCGAGGCGCAGGCCACGGGCGGGGTGCCGCTCCTGGCAGACGCCGGGAGCAACGCGGCAGGCGAACTGAGCGCGGCGGTCCTCACCAGGGTCGCCAAGCCCAGGGCCGGCGCTCCTTCAAACAGGACGGCCCGCAGGCGGGTGCACCGGCGCGCCCGGCGAGGGGCCGATCTGGCTCGGCGCGTGAGGTGGCCCTGGAGGTGCTCACCCGCGTTCGCCGCGATGACGCCTTCGCCAACCTCCTTCTGCCCGAGCTGCTGGAGACCGCTGACCTGGATCGGCGTGACGCCGGCTTCGCCACTGCTCTGACCTACGGGACCCTGCGGCTGCTGGGTCGCTACGACGCGATGATCGCCGCCTGCACGGACCGTCCCCTGGAGCGCATCGATCCAGCCGTGCTCGACGTCCTGCGCTTGGGGGCCCACCAGCTCATGGCTATGAGGGTGGCCCAGCACGCCGCCGTGAGCACCACCGTGGACCTGGCCACCACCTCCTGCGGGCGCGGCGCGGCCACCTTCGTCAACGCCGTCATGCGTCGCCTCAGCGGACGGGACCTGGACTCCTGGATGGATGAGCTGCGCCGGGACGCGCCCGATAAGACGGCCGCCCTGGCCCGCACCCAGTCGCACCCGGAGTGGATCGTCAAGGCGCTGCGCCAGGCCCTGGTCACCCACGGCCGCAGCGACGAGGAGCTCGAGGCGCTCCTGGCCGCGGACAACGCCGACCCCGAAGTGGCCCTGTGCGCCAGACCCGGCCTCATCGCCCCGGAGGCGCTGGCCAAGGCCGCCCGCAAGGCCGACCGGGCCCACGACGTCGAGCCCCGCCCCGGCAGGATCAGTCCCCTCGCCGTCGTCATGGTTGGGGGAGATCCGGGCCGGATCGAGGCGATCCGCGACTGCCGGGCCGGGGTCGAGGACGAGGGCAGCCAGCTGGTGGCACTCGTTGCGGCGCACGCCCCTGTGGAGGGCCGCGACGCGCGCTGGCTCGACCTATGCGCCGGGCCCGGTGGCAAGGCCGCGCTTCTCGCCGCGAGGGCCGCGCAGACGGGCGCCCAGTTGCTGGCCAATGAGGTCAGCCCCCATCGGGCCGACCTGGTGCGCTCCGCCCTGCGAGCCATCGCGCCGGACGTCGCCCGGGTGCGTTGCGGTGACGGGCGTGACCTCGGGCGCGATGAACCCGGCGCCTACGACCGGGTCCTGGTCGACGCTCCCTGCACGGGTCTGGGGTCGCTGCGCCGCCGCCCCGAGGCCCGCTGGCGGCGGCAGCCGCAGGACGTCACCGTTCTGGCCGAGCTTCAGCGCGAGCTGCTGGCCAGCGCCCTGCGTGCCGTGCGGCCCGGGGGAGTGGTGACCTACGTGACCTGCTCCCCGCACGCCCTGGAGACGACCCTCGTGGTGCGCGACGTGACGCGGCTGCTGGAGCGCGAGGGCCTGCGCACCGAGCCCCTGCACGCCGGGGACGTCGCCACCCGCATGGCCCCTCATCCGCCGGCCGGATCCGACCGGGAGGCGCTCCAGCTCTGGCCCCACCTCGACGGCACCGACGCCATGTTCTGCGCCCTGCTGCGCCGCACCAGCTGACTGACCAACCACACCAGCGCATCATGAGGAGCATCCCGATGACGGCCATCCACCCCTCGATCCTCAACTGCGACATTGCCCACCTGGCCGACGAGCTCGACCGGGTCACGGGCGACGTCGGCGCCCCGGGCGCCGACGGGCTCCACGTCGATGTCATGGACAACCACTTCGTGCCCAACCTGTCATGGGGGCTGCCGGTGGTCGAGGCGGTGCTCGCCCATTCCTCGCTGCCCGTGGACGCCCACCTCATGATCCGCGACGCCGACCGCTGGGCGCCGGCCTACGCCGAGGCCGGCTGCCAGATTGTCACTCCCCACGCCGAGGCCACGACGGCGCCGGTGCGTCTGGCGCGCGAGCTCCACCGGCTCGGCGCCGGCGCGGGCATCGCCCTGAGGCCCGCCACCCCCCTGGAGGCCGTCGCCGACGTCCTAGGGGAGTTCGACCTCCTCCTGCTCATGACCGTGGAGCCGGGCTTCGGGGGGCAGTCCTTCATCGAGTCGATGCTGCCCAAGATCGGCCGGGCGCGCGAGCTGGTTGGTGCCAGGGGGCTCGACCTGCGAGTACAGGTCGATGGCGGCATCACCGCCCAGACGATTGAGCGCGCGGCCGAGGCCGGGGCGGACGTTTTCGTCGCCGGGTCGGCCGTCTACCGGGCCGACGACGCCCTGGCCGCCATCTGCGAGCTGCGCGAGGCGGCCTCCTCGCACCGCCATGACGCTCGCGGCTGACACTGATGACGCCGCGGGGCGCTGCCCGCGACCGGCATTGACGCCCTGTTGGAGGAGGTGTTCGTGATGCAGGTGTGACAGCCGATGTGCTGGGCCACACTACCCCATCGGGCTTGTGGGAAACCTCAAAGGCATTCGAGGGGTGGGAGCCGTCTTTGTCAGGCCCCCGTTATGCCGCCCCATTACTGGGGTCTCGATTGTTACACCAACGCAACTCTCAGTCTTTGTGAGGTTTCCACAAATGGAATGTGGTGCCCTGACCACGTAACGTCATAGTCCAGTGGACCCGCCCCTCGACGATTGTAGGGAAGGCACGGATCCACCCCGCCGGCCCAAGGAGGGCCCGCCGCCAGCCCGGCAGCGTCCAGGTAAGGAGACTCTTGGTGACCCTCTCCCGTATCCTCATCGCCAACCGTGGTGAGATCGCACTGCGTATCGTGCGAACCGCCCGCGACCTTGGGGCGACGTCGATCCTTCCGTACACGCCCGAGGACCTCATGAGCCCCGCCGCAGAGCTCGCCGATGAGGCCTACGCACTGCCCGAGGGATCGTCCTACACCGCCGCGGCGGCGCTGCTCGAGCTGGCCCGCGCCACCGGCGCGGACGCCATCCACCCCGGATACGGGTTCCTGTCCGAGGACGCAGACTTCGCCCGCTCCATCATCGAGGCGGGGATCACCTGGGTCGGGCCCTCACCCGAGGCCATGGACGCCCTCGGAGACAAGATGAGCGCCCGAGCCACCGCCGAGCGGGCCCAGGTCGCCCCGGTGCCGGGCATCACCGACTCGGTCACCGACGCCGAGACCGTCATCGCCTTCGCCGCCGCCCACGGCTACCCGGTCGCCCTGAAGCGCACCGACGGTGGCGGCGGACGCGGCATCACCGTCCTGCACAATGACGACGAGGTCCGGGCCACCCCGGCCTTCGAATCCGCGGCGCAGGGCGGCGGAACCCTCATCCTGGAGCGGTTCGTCACGGCCGCACGTCATGTCGAGACCCAGTGCGCCCGCGACAGCCACGGCGGTTTCGCCGTGGTCTCCACCCGCGACTGCTCCCTGCAGCGACGCAACCAGAAGCTCCTCGAGGAGGCTCCCGCCCCCTTCCTGCCCGAGGGCGTCCACGGGCGTCTGGTCGAGGCCTCCCGTCGCCTCCTGGAGACGGTCGACTACGTCGGCGTGGCCACCTGCGAGTTCCTCCTGACCCCCGAGGGCGATATCTGGTTCCTGGAGGTCAACCCCCGTCTGCAGGTTGAGCACTGCGTCACCGAGGAGGTCGCCGGCACCGATCTGGTCGAAATCCAGCTGCGCATCGCCGAGGGCGGTCACCTCGGACAGGTCAACGAGCCCCGCGGTCACAGCCTCGAGCTGCGCATCACCTGTGAGGATCCCGCCCGAGGTCTGGCCCCCTCCACCGGTACCATCACCCGCCTGCGCTGGCCGGCCGGTCCCGGTATCCGCATCGAGTCCGGAGTCACTGAGGGCGACGTCGTCACCCCCTTGTTCGATCCGATGCTCGCCAAGATCATCATCACCGGTGCCAGCCGGGAGCAGGCCATCGCCCGAGCCCGGCGAGCCCTGCGGGAGACGGTGGTCGAGGGCGTCACCGTGTGCACCGCCCTGCACTCCGAGGTCCTGACCCGCCCCGAGTTCACCGCCCCCGACGAGACCGGGCGGCTGGCTGTGACCACGCGGTGGATCGAGAACGAGGTGCTGCCCGATCTCGCTGACGCCGCGGCGACGTCGCAGGCCGACGGCTCGGCGGAGACGGCCGCCAACCCGCGTACCCGCTCCAGCTACATCATCGAGCTCAACGGCCGCCGCATGCAGCTGACTCTGCCCGACGGGATCCTCGCCCCCTCCAACCCGGCGCGAGGCTTCAGCCCCCGCAGCAACCGGGCCCAGCCGCTGCGCGGCCGTTCGGGCGCGACCCGCTCACCTCGAGGCGCAGCCCCTGGTGAGACCGGGGCCGCCGGCGGTGAGCCCGGTGTCATCGCCGCCCCCATGCAGGCCATCGTCACCCGGATCTGCGTGGAGCCGGGCCAGCCGGTCTGCCAGGGTGATCTGCTCGTGGTCCTGGAGTCCATGAAGATGGAGAACTACGTCCACGCGCCCAGCGACGGCACCATCGCGGAGATCCCCGTCAGCGCCGGACGCACCGTCTCGGCCGGCGATGTCCTGGTGCGCATGAGCACCCCCGAGAACGACTCCGAGGAGGCCTGAACCGTGACCACCGCCCCCATCACCGGCCGCGGCGCATCTGCCGAGACACCGGCCCAGGGAACCACCATGGCCGACTCGGAGGCCACCACCGCCTTCCGCCAGCGCATCGCCCGCATCGACCGGGAGGCCGAGGAGCACGCCGCCGCCCGCCAGCACGCCAAGGGCAAGCGCACCGCCCGCGAGCGCATCAACGACCTGCTCGACGACTCCACCTTCCTGGAGATCGGCCGCTACTCCGGTTCAGGCGCCGGCGACAAGGCCCGCCCCTCGGGCGTTGTCACCGGCTTCGGCCAGATCGACGGCCGCCAGGTGGCCGTCTACTCCCAGGACTTCTCCGTCTCCGGAGGCGCCCTGGGCACCATCGAGGGGGACAAGATCGTCCGCCTCCTGGACGACGCCCTGCGCCTACGCATCCCCGTCATCGGACTCATCGACTCCGGCGGCGCCAAGATCCAGGAGGGCGTGGGAGCTCTGCGCCAGTACGGGCGCATCTTCAACCGCACCTGCGCCGCCTCCGGACTGGTCCCGCAGATCAGCGTCATCCTGGGACCCTGCGCCGGCGGCGCCGTCTACAGCCCGGCCCTGACCGACTTCGTCATCGCCA
>ERZ772948.537-NODE-537-length-24760-cov-9.639466_pt1 | contig 24760 bp, 18 predicted proteins | sample MGYA00511945_ERZ772948 | MGnify/ENA primary metagenome ERZ772948 (study PRJEB29015, sample SAMEA2737927) | human oral metagenome | biome: human oral; feature: human-associated habitat; material: dental | place: China | collected 2141 ... | reverse complement strand
CCCTTTGCATATGCACGATAATAAATTTGATATTTATTAGCTTTATTTCCTACCAGTCGTAATCGAATTCCCTCTAGTGCATGACCAGAACCAACTGTGCCACCTACGACCTGACTTGCATCTTGGTTGTTGAGCCATCCAATTGTGCTTACATGTGCATCTGCTTGGACGCCAATATCACCAGGTTTGGATCCTAAGAATGTTATCTTGAATGCTTCTAACGCATTCCCTGTATTTACATTTCCTACAACTCCATCATTAATAACTTCTGGTATCCATCCTACATTTGCCTGATGTCCCATTACCGTGTATGTATATGGGAATTCTACCTGTGAGTCTCCTAATGGACTTGGTGTACTTTCTCCATTCTTTACAAGTTTTACCTGAATCGCTTGAACTGGAACTCCGTGACCTGTACTGCCTGCTAGCTCATCTGAACTTGCCCAGCCTAGCCACCCATAGCCCTTTGCATATGCACGATAATAAATTTGATATTTATTAGCTTTATTTCCTACCAATCTCAATCGTAATCCTTCAATGGCTCTTCCTGCCCCAACTGTCCCTAAAGTATTACCGGCCTCTTGGTTATTAATCCATCCGATTCCACTTACGTGTACATCTCCAACAATTCTTAAATCTGCTTCTGACGCATTTTCTACAATTAGCTTAGCAGCCTCTAGATTCTTATCATTTGTATCATTGCCAATTGTCTGCCCATCACCTACAGTTGACAACCACCCTATCTCCGATTGATGCCCTTGTCCTTGTAACGTATAATTCACCATTGGTTCTGATGTGCTACTTGGAGTAGGAACCGGTGTAGGTGTTGGCGTAGGAACTGGGCTTGGTGCAGGAGTTGGTGCTACATAATACTTAGCAAAAAAGTCCCTTGCTTTCTGCGTTCTATCCTTTGGGTCAGAAGCCACCTCATATCTACGCTTAAAAATATCTGCAGCCTGTGCAGCACCATCCGCTGTGTTATCAACTGAAAGTAGATCATTATAGACCGAACGATAATACGGCATATTGAGCTCTTGTTTCATAAAATCTAATTGGGTCTTTAAATCAGAGCGGTCTACACCCAATGAGGCAGCATAATTCTCGAGATTTGTCTTACGGCCACCGCCCCATTGCACAATTCCATAATATAAACCTCCTGGGGAAGACGCATTTGGGTTAAATGAAGATTCAAAAAACAAATTTGATAGTACACCACTTGCACCAGCTTCATTCAACTGCAGTTCATTCCTTAAATACTGATAAATAATTGTCTCATTATCTTCCGCTAGGACAATCATACCCTTTGCACTGTGTATATTTATCATTAATATGGCAGATATTGCAAAACACAATATTTTTTTTATTAATTTCAGCATCATAATCTCCATTTCTTCACGTGTATCAATCATTTTAACAGACAAGGTATCATTTTGAAACCGGAATATATGGTATAAATCGTAAAAAGGTCAATACTCCAGATATAATTATCTGACTATCAACCATAGTTAGGCTATACACCTTTATTGTTGAAGAAATATCCTCCTTGAATTTTCTTTTATTATTTTTGATAAACCAAGATACAAATCATATATAATAACACCAAATATAAACGTTAAAATCGCCATACCAATATGTGCTATAACAAACTTCACTGGTGAATTTACGAGAATTTGAATCCAATTTAATCGACCCCAGATAGCGTAGAAGAAAGTATTATCATGTGTTAGATATACCATAAATGTAGCTGCCCCAAAGAAGTTAACAACCTTACTGCTACCAATATGTAATCTCATAAATATTGCGAATAATGATATGCTAATTAGTTCGATTCCAATATGATAGTTTGCATATGTAGCAATTGATTGTTGAAATACACCCTGCGATCCTGTTGCAATATAATTTGCAATATTAACATTTGTTGTATTGTAATTTGAAATATAGATTAAACCATAACTTAGGAATAGCACTATAAAGAAAATGTGTACTTTAATATTCCGAAGTGGTTCAAAGCGATGAATGAATCCACCTAACGCAAATAAGAAAACGCCATTTAAAAGAAGTCTCAACCCTGTCGCAATAGATTCTATCATTTCTCCAGTCCATCCCATTTCGATGAACATAAATAATACTGCTAGGAATATTAAATACTCTTTCATATCTAATTTTTCCAAGAATCTGTTTAAGAATAGATATGCAATTACAATTATCATGAAGTAGAAGCCCACGAACCAAGCCATATTATTAAATAATTCAATATTTAATAGCCAACTTATGCTATTTTTTTTAATTATCTGAATACAGGCTGTCATAAGAACAAGAACAGTTGCTGCAAACCCTTGTTGTGATAACAACTTACCAGCCGTCTTAAGTATATTACTTTTGTCCATCTTTGAAATTAAAAAATAACCAGAGATTAGGACAAAAATATTATTTCCAATATAGCCAAAAGTCATCGCAAAGTTTAATAACTGCATGCGTTTGAAGAACATTGGTTGATTCAGTATAGTCTGACTCCCAACTAATTGACCATTCATGCAATGTACCACAATATGGTCTAAAATAATCATTAGTAACGCTAAAATACGTAATAACTCAAAGTTTGAACTTCTAACTTTATTCTCCATAATTTCACCTTTTATTTTCAACAAATATAAATATAACGACTTTAAATGGAATTATCAATTTATTATCAATATTGGATTTGTTAAAATAAGATAGATTACTTGTAAATTTTACTTTTAGCCCTCAATTTAGTACACTACAAGTAACATGGTTAATAGATAATTAACCAAGGAGATTTTTATGAAAAGAAATCAATTCTATAAAAATATATACATAACAATATGTATGTTTATAATGCTATTCCTATCAACATTCATGTTTTACTCTGTCTGGCTTGAATTCGTAATCGAAAATAACCAAACAGGGCATTTGACAGGTCTTGGTAACCTAGGAATGGCCGTTATCATCTATGCGCTTTTGTATACCATTATCGGTAATTGGATTCAAACTTTCTCATTAGATGCTGGCCGTAAGGCAAATGTAATTGCTGGGCAAGTATTAACACTATTTACAGTTAATATTATCGAAGTATTAATTTCTATGGCCATTACTGGTCAGTTCCGTTTCTTATTTGAATTTACATTTAGATATTTCATTCTGTTCTTAGTACAATCATTCGTACTGTGCGTTTTAGATAACTATATGATTAATCTAATGCGTTATTTATTTAAGCCTTTAGATATTATTGAAATCTATGGCAAACCAAATCAATTACTTGCAAAGATTTCAGGTATCCCATTTAAGTATCACGTTGTAGATTCAATTCATTATTCCGTAGGTGAAGATAAACTTGAGGAGATTGTAAAGAACGCTGATTCAATCTTAATAAACGACGTCCCTGCTCGTGTTGAAAATCATTTAGTGAAAATGTGCTTTCGATACAATCGGCAATGTCATTTAGTTCCTAAGATTTCCGATATTATCATCAAATCATCTTCTGAAATAAATGTAGTGGATACCCCTATTTATGTTTGTAAGAATAAAGGCCTATCGCTTGGCGAACGTGTTTTAAAACGTGTTTTTGACATTGTTTTATCTGGCCTTTCGTTGATTATTTTGTCACCTATATTTATCTTAATAGCAATCGCAATTAAAATAGATGACAACGGTCCAGTATTCTTCAAACAAGAAAGAAGTTCCCTAGGTGGTGAACGTTTCTGGATTTTGAAATTCCGTTCCATGATAGTAGATGCCGAAAAAGATGGCCGCTCCATTCCAGCTGGCGAAAATGATCCTCGTATCACCAAGGTCGGAAAGATTATTCGTGCTTTTCGCATCGATGAACTACCTCAGTTGGTCAATATCTTACTCGGAGATATGAGTATTGTCGGACCTCGCCCTGAGCGTGTAGAGCACGTTGAAAAATATAGCGCAATGATCACTGAATTCACTTTCCGTGAAAAGGTAAAAGGTGGTTTAACAGGCTATGCGCAAGTATTTGGTAAATATAATACAACTGCATTAGATAAATTAAAGCTCGATTTGATTTATATTACAAATTATACACCACTTCTAGATTTACAGATCATTTTCGAAACAATCAAAATCCTTGTGCGTAAAGATAGTACCGAAGGATTTAGCAAACAGCGTGTACAAGAAATTAAGGAAATGGATGATTCGGAGGATTACATCCAATGATTAGCGCATCAATAGTTCTATACAACACAGATAAAAACCTATTAAAATCTGTTTTAAAAAGTTATCATCCAAGCCAGGAACGATTACTATTGATTATTGATAATAGTCCCACACCAACAGATTATTTTGTAAATATGGAATATGTACACTATATTTTCAATGGGGAAAATATAGGTTTTGGTGTTGCCCATAATATCGCAATCCATAAAGCAATCGATTTAAAGTCTGAATATCATATTGTATTAAATCCAGATATAGAATTTGATACTGCTATTATTGCAGAATTAAAGCACTATTGTGATGAACATCCTGATGTCAGTTATGTGTTACCAAAAGTTATTTATCCAAACGGTGATCTACAATACCTTTGCAAACTACTACCAACACCTGCAGATTTAATCTTCAGACGCTTTATTCCGCATTTTGGACACCATAATACACATAATGATCGGTATACCTTAAAAGACTCAGGATATAACAAAATTTTTAATCCACCATGCTTATCGGGGTGCTTTATGTTTTTACGTGTCAGTACACTTGAGCAACATCAACTTTTCTTTGATGATCGCTTCTTTATGTACTGTGAAGACTTTGATCTAATACGACGGATTCATAGAGTTGCGAAAACAATTTTTTATCCATATGTCACGATTGTTCATAACCATGCGGCTTCATCATATCACGATATAAAAATGTTACTCATTCACATCAGCAGTGCGTGTAAATACTTTAATAAGTATGGATGGTTCTACGATAAAGAACGTGATGACTTTAATCAAAGAGTATTATCTGAACTAGGGTTAGAAAAGGAGAAGAAATGATTGACATATTACTTGCAACTTATAATGGTGAAAAGTACTTACCAGAACTTTTATCTTCTCTTGAACAGCAGACGTATACCGATTGGAAACTCATCATCATCGATGATTGTTCGAAAGATAAAACAATTGATATTTTGCGTTCTTTCAAAGATACATCAAAACGTTCTGTAGAAATTTTTGTAAATTCTAAACCAGTAGGTTGTGGTAAAGATAACTTTTTCGCACTCGCAAAAAAATCTACTAGTGACTATATTGCCTTCTGTGACCAAGATGATGTATGGTTACCAAATAAGTTAGAAACATGTATGCAGGCAATGCGTAACGCTGAAAAAGAGAGTACATCTTTACCAATACTGGTCTATAGTGATTTGAAGGTGGTTGATAACAACTTAAACCTAATTAGCCCATCATTCTTCTCTTATTCAAATTACAGAAAACATCCACAGTTACAACATCTCATCTGTCAAAATCAAATTACTGGGTGTACGATATTGGCAAATAAAGCTTTGAATCAACTCTGTATACAAGCAAAAAAGTATGATCAGATATTAATGCATGATTCATGGTATGGCATTACTGCTATGACATTTGGAAAAGTGATTTATATTAACAAATCACTAATTCTTTATCGTCAACACGGAAATAATTCTGTAGGTGCAATTAACGCAAATAGTATTCAATATAAGTTACATCGTTTACTAAATCCTATAAAGATGCGCCGAAGTAATTATGACCATATTCTAGAAGTTAACTATTTCCTAATAACTTTCAAGCAGAGTATCATCGGTAATCAGCACCAAGCATTACTGACTGATTTTGCTAATCTAAAAGATAAAACAAAATCTGCATACCGTAAGATATGCAGAAAATATAAAATTTATAAATACCCATTTTATAGAAAACTGGGCCAACTCTATTTTGCGCAACGCTAATAGAGTTTTTTATCTATCTGATTTTAATATCCTATCATTGACCGATGACAATATAATAATTTGGTGAAAAGTAATTGATGTTTGATAATATAATTCCATCAGATGGAGTCGCTGCATGTACATAATTACCATTCCCAAGTGAAATTGCAACATGGTATGGTTCCGAATCACTTCCCCAGAAATATAGGGCGCCTGCAGGAGCATTCCATGTGTCATATCTGTGTGTCCCTAATGTTTGCTGAACATATGTAGTTCTCTCTTTAATACCATAGCAATACATAACAAGACCTGAGCAGTCAAATCCAGATGGGGATGCACCACCCCATACATAAGGAACCTTACCTACAAATGATAATGCAGTTTCAATCGCGTTATTATATATAGAATTGTTCACCGCGTTACCACCCTTGTAGTTTCGCCACTCGCCATTGTAAAAATGTAAGCCTTCAGCAAGTGATCCATTTATAAATAAATGTTCACCATCAGCATCCGTTCCTTTCCCTGTTAGTGGTAATCCCAATTTATAAAAGCAGTAATACAATCCGTTTAACGGTATTATATGATGTACCCAACCATTAGCTAAATATCCAGATGCATAATATTTTCCATCAACTAAACCACTTTCTAAATTTCCATCTTTATATAATCGTTCCTGACCCGAAACCTTAACTACGCCTTGAGCAAGTAAGCCGTTGATAAATAGATGTTCGCCGTTCCCATCTGTACCCATACCTGTCAACTTTTTTCCATCCTTATAGAAGAAATAGTACACTCCGTTAATTGGAACATCATGTAAAAACCAGCCATTTGCCACAATACCATTAACTTCTAGTATTTCTTGAGTCTCATCAACAATTTTACCATCATGATAAATATGATATATTCCTTCGTACTCATTTAGACCTTGGGCAAGTGATCCATTTATAAACAGATGTTCTCCATCAGCATCTGTTCCTTTTCCTGTTAATGGTAGTCCATCTTTATAGAACAGGTAATACTTTCCGTCAATTGGCTGTTGGTGGAACATCCATCCATTGGCAATATAACCACTTACATAGTACTTACCATTTCTATATCCTGTTACTGGATCTCCTTTTTCATATAAAAGTTCCACTCCAGTGATATTTTGAAAACCTTCTGCTAGAATACCACTTACATAGTACTTGCCATTTCTATATCCTGTTACTGGATCTCCTTTTTCATATAGGAGATCTATACCATTGTAACTTTGTATTCCTTGAGCAAGCACACCATTAATAAATAGATGTTCACCATCTGCATCAGTGCCCATACCAGTTAAACGCACACCATCTTTATAGAATAAGTAGTAGTAACCATCTACTGGTTGTTCATGGTGAACCCAGCCATTTGCGGCACTCCCTTGGTAATAATACTTTCCATCCGCAAACCCTGTATAACCTCTACCATCTTTATAGTAGCGAATTGCTCCGCTATATTCTTGTAGCCCTTCCGCAAGAAGACCTTCAATAAATAAACATTCTCCATTCTCATCAACCCCTATTCCGGTTAATTTAAAACCATTTTTGTAAAAATATGATATTTCCACACCACTTGTAGATTTTTGAATAATCCATCCATTTGCAAGTTTCCCATCAACATAAAGTGCGTTTTCTTCGGTGTTTGATAATTGTTCCGTCGTTTCAGTATTATCTGATGATTCATCTGCATAAACTCGATTAAAACAACACGTCGTAGTAAAAATAGCTCCAATGCAAAAAAATAGAATTTTAAGTTTGCTCATATAAATTTTCTCCTTCTTTTCTTCTATTTTACCGCGAGAATGTAAGCGCTTGCAATATTTACATTTTAAATAGAAAAAAATTTCTGATAATAAGTAATAATCACATTATGTGACGGAATAGAAATAATTCTTTATTTCACACATAGAAATTGTTATCAAAACACATGAAATCTTTTTCGAATTAAATGTTATAGATGCTAAAAAATATTCATAGAAATTATTAAATATCATATAAAAATTTACTAACTCTTTGTTTTGTCTGTATGTATATTCGTTATACTGTAATTAACAAGGAGGGCTTCAATTATATGCTTAAGAAGTTATGTATTACATTAATTTGCATGCTGTGCATATTAATGTACCCTGCTACAAGAGTTCATGCCGACAATTCTACAACAACAACTACTACTTCCACACAATCAGGTTGGATTACTACAGATGGACATCAACAATGGATAGATGAAAATGGTAATCCTGCAATTGGATGGAAAACACTAGACAATCAACAGTACTATTTTGACGAAAATGGTTATATGGTGATTGGTAAACAATTAATTGATAATAAGTTTTACCTATTTAACGCAGATGGCATTTTAAATGTAACACAAGGGTGGATTTTCCAAGATTCTCATTATTATTGGATTGAAGAAGATCATACTTTAGCAGCTTCAACTTGGAAATTTATCAATAATTATTACTACTATTTCAGTGATGATGCAATCATGCAGACAGGATGGATTGAGCTTGGTCAAAACCATTATTATTTAAACGATTCTGGTGCAATGTTAACCGGTTGGCAATTTATCGATGGTCATTGGTATTATTTTGCCGATGGTGGATCAAGAATGTCCGGATGGCTATTCGTCAATAACTACTGGTACTATCTAGATCCTGCAAACAATGATGCAATGGTAACCGGATGGCTTACACTTGGGCAAAATCATTATTACCTGAACGGTTCCGGCGCGATGCTGACTGGTTGGCAATTCATCAATGGTCATTGGTATTATTTAGCCGAAGGCGGATCAAGAATGTCCGGATGGCTATATGTCGACAATTATTGGTATTATTTAGATCCGAAAAATAATGACGCAATGGTTACTGGATGGTTATGGTTAAATAACCAGTGGTATTATTTACGTCCTACAAACACAGGAGCACCTTCAGGATCGATGATTGCAAATAGTTACCTTTATGAAAATGGTCATCTATATCAATTTGCTGATGGTGGCCCATTGATTAATACACAGTTAGTTGGAGGTTTACCTTCTAGTAATCCAACTTCAATAGATTATAATAGAGCCATTAATACAGCATTATCATTTGTTGGCAAAGTTCCTTATGTATGGGGTGGTGCATCTCCATCTGGCTTCGATTGCTCTGGATTAGTTCAATATTGTTATGGAGTTGGCGAGAGAACAACCTATGTACAACAACATTTAGGAACACATCGTTATGATGTATGGAATGCCCCAGCAGGTGCTCTATATTTCTGGGGGACTGATTCATCACCATACCACGTAGGTATCTCTCTTGGTAATGGTATGACAGTTCAAGCAATGAATGAATCAGATGGTATTAAAGTAATTGGCATTTCATCATTTATGCCGTCTTATTATATTGTTATCGGACAGTGATAAATAATCAAATTATAATTCGCAAATAAAAAAACAGCGGAGCAGGATGACGTAGATCATTCTGCTCCACTTGTTTTATTACCACATTAATCGTAAAAATTTTTATTGGTTTAGTTTATCGTCGATATTATTTTTCTCTCTGCAAATATATCTTTTCTGTCGCCGATATTATGAGTGTTAACTTATCACCATCAAGTTCATAACGAATTGTTTGGTCACCACCTGTAATCTTTCCATCTTTCCAAGTGAAAGGTAATCTATCATTTAACATCATAAATGTACCTGTGCCATCTTCATTGAAGATGATAAAACCCGTCACATCACCAACCTTAATTTCATCAGCTAGAATTGCTTGTCCATCCTTTTCAATTTCAACCAATGAATACTGCCCAATAAGATTCTTATCGCTAGAGCCTTTATGACATCCAGCTAGTGTAATCAGTGCTAGAATGGATACCATCAATATTTTTGTTATTTTTCTTATCATAGAACTATGTTAACTCATCTATAGTTTGAATACAAATACACATACTATGAAAAATGAGAACCTATCGCTAGGCTCTCATCATACTTTATGAAACAGTATCTAATACCATCTCTTCATATTGACGTGTATAGAGTTCATAATAGTAACCTCTTTGTTTCATGAGTTCTGAATGTGTACCACGTTCAATAATCTTACCATCACGAACAACCAAGATAACATCCGCATTTACAATCGTAGATAATCGGTGTGCAATCACAAAGGATGTTCTTCCCTTGATAACTGTATCAATCGCATCTTGTATTGCCTTTTCTGTAAGAGTGTCAATCGATGCTGTCGCTTCATCTAATACTAAGATGCGTGGATCTGCTAAGATTGCACGAGCGAAGGATAAGAGCTGTTTTTCACCGGTGGATAACATTCCTCCACCTTCACCAACATCACTGTCTAAGCCCTTCTCCATCTTCTCAATCACAAACTTTGCAGAAACAAGATCCAATGCACGCATGATTTCTTCATCCGTCGCATCCGGCTTACCATAGCGCAGGTTATCTCTGACTGTTCCAGAGAATAAGTGTGGTGTTTGTAAAACATAACCGATGTTGGAATGTAGCCAAAGCTGTGAACGCTCTCTAACATCTCTTCCATCAATGAGAACTTGGCCCCTTGTCGGTTCAAAGAAACGACAAACTAGATTTACAAGTGTCGATTTACCAGCCCCTGTTTCACCAACAATTGCGATATTTGTTCCATGTGGTACATCAAGATTAAAGTTTTCTAAGACCATCTCATCTCCATCTGGATACTTGAAGTCCACATTCTTGAACGCTACATCACCAATAAGTGGTTCCCAATTTTCCTTCTTGGGATTGAAGGTATCTCCATACTTTGCGATAACTTCTGGTGAGTCCGCAACATCTGACTCTGTGTTTACTAATCGATCAAAGCGTTCAATATTTACTTGAATCGACACAAGTGAAGATATCGTAGTAATCACACTATGCAGTGGATCCATAATACCAAGTGCATAACTCATAAATACAGATAATGTACCAATTAACATCATGTTGTTAACTGTTAGATTACCACCTTGCCACATTACGATCGCAAGAGCGATAGAGCTCATCATCGTAACTGTAGAATAGAAGAATGCCTGATAGCGTGCAGCTTGCACAGACACATGACGCATCTGTTCTGTATCTTTTCTAAATCCATCTCCAATGATACTTTCAATCACCATTGTCTTGATTGATCTAGCACCTGTAATACCTTCATTAAAGTCGCTTGTAATTTGAGAATTTAATTCACGGATATGGCGGTTTAGTTTTACAAGTCGTTTCTGGAAGAATGCGATGATGAATATCGCAAATGGAACTAGCACAAATACCATGCATGCAAGTCTCCAACTAATTCTTACCATATTAATCATAACGAATAGAATATACGATCCATTCCAAACAACATCCATCATACGCCATGACATCAGTTCACCAATCTTACCACTATCACTCATTACTCTTGCATGAATGTAACCAACATTGTTTTGGTTAAAATACGCAAAGGATAGTTCCTGTAAATGATTAAATGAAGTATTTCTAAGATCGCGATTTAAATCCAACTCTGTTTTTGATACCCAGAAGACACTAATAAAGTTCAGTATAACTTGAACAATCAATATTCCAATGTAAAGTAAAATAAATAGCCCAAGTGTATCTAGAGTATTCTCTCCAACATAGTGATTTAATGCATACTGGTTGAATAGTGGATAACATGAATCTACTAAACTCGAAAATAATCCCATCAAAATCATCGCAATGATTCTGTACTTATACTTTTTCGCAAATGGTAGAATCTTCGGAATGCCAAAGTATGGAAGTGATATATTTTTATTTTCTTCTTGCATACGATACCTCCCTACTCACCCTGTTGTGATTGCATCTCAAAGATACGACGATAAATTCCCTGTTTCTTTAACAGTTGTTCATGTGTACCTTCTTCTACAACCCTACCTTTATCTAAAACAATAATATGATCAGCTGCCATTAAAGTTGTAATACGATGTGAAATCAAGATAACAGTTGATCCAGAAATATTATCTTTGAGACCTGCTCTAATCTTCGCATCCGTTTCGGCATCGACTGCAGAAAGAGAGTCATCAAAAATCATGATTGGTGGTTTCCGTATCAACATCTGTGCAATTGCAGCACGTTGCTTCTGACCACCAGAAAGTGTAACACCACGTTCGCCAACGTATGTGTTATATCCCTCTTTAAAATGTGTGATAGCTTCATCCAAAGATGCAATCTTTGCAGCTGTACGAATTTCCTTCATATCTGCGGACTGTTTGGCAATCTTGATATTCTCCGATAAGGAGCGAGAGAAGAGATATGGCTCCTGTAATACCATACCGATATTCTGACGGATCCACTCAGCTTTCATATCTCTGATATCAACACCACCGATTGTAATTTGACCATGATCATCAGGTAACCTATATAGACGGTCTAACAGATACATCAGTGTGGATTTACCTGAACCTGTTCCACCTAAAATACCAAATGTCGTTCCTGCTTTAATTTTGAAAGAAACATTTTCCAATACTTCAGACGATCCATTTTCATACTGATAGGATACATTTTTAAATTCGATATCCTGTAGTAAATCAGGGGTAACCGCATTTGGCTTATCCTCTTCCATTTCAGAATTCATAATGTAACGTAAACGGTCGATAGAAATACCAGCCTTTGACATATTCGCAATTGTTCTTCCCAAAGAACGTACAGGCCATAACAATAATGAATTATATGCAATAAAGGCAATATAGTTACCTGCAGACAACCCATTATTTACCGTGATGATAGCACCATATGAAATAACCACTAGCATCTGTAAATTAGAAATCATGTCAGATGACATCCAGAACGCAGATAACAGTCTCATCAAATGTGTCCACATATTTGTATAGTGTTCATTTTGTTTTTCAAAACGTTCGCGTTCATACGCTTCACGACCAAATGCACGAACAACACGTACACCTGTTAAGTTTTCCTGGGCAATCGATGACAGCTTACCCTCTTCTTCATCCGCAACTTCAAATGCATTTCCGATCTTTGCGTGGAAGAACAAGCTATATCCGACAATAATTGGAATAAAAGCGGATGTGGCTAGTGCTAACTTTACATTGATTGAAAACATAAAGAATAGCACCAACACAATCAAGATAATGATACGCACAAGGTAGATTAACTGTTCAGATAAGAAACCTTTAATTGTATCTACATCTGATGTACATCTTTGAATAATATCACCAGTGTGATTTTCACTATGCCACTTAAATGGTAAATGCATGATATGTGTAAATAAGTCATCACGCATTGTCTTTACTAATTTCTCAGATCCCATCGCTGTAAATGACTGAAAGAAGTAACGACAAGATACCGCAAGTAACGCAACAATCACTACAACGATTGCGATTACCCAAAGGTTATGCCGTAAAAACGTTATCCCACCTATCGCATCAAGACAGTTCTGAATTAGTTCTGGTAATACAACTTCTTTATGATCGATTACTGAGTCTACAGTAAACGCAATAATTCTTGGATTAATTAATTCTAATAACGAAACAAGACAGGCAAAGAGGATAGAAAAACCAAAATATACTTTGGATCCCCTTAAAAAATGCCATATCATGCTTAATTTCGTCGGGAATTTCTCCTTCGACATATTCTTTCCCCCTCCTTCTGATAAACTCATATTCTACCAAACATAACTTCAAATTGAAAGAAGGCTCGAGCATCCTTTTTAGGAAACTAGAATAGAACCACCAATAAATTCACGAATAATTGAATTATTCGCAATGATACTGTCATCATCAATTGACTTAAAGCAAGAAAGGAATTGTAACATCCTCTGTGCTTCTGCATATTCAGCCTGGTCAGGCTGTACTTTTTCTAATAGTGGTGTTGCATATTTCTTTAATACTGCTAGTTCATATACACACTGGCTATTAAAGAATACGTCAGCTTCCTTATTGAATGGGAAGATATACTTTTCTTCCCCATGACGTACTGATGGCCATGATGAAATGGTAACCGCACCATCGCGTCCGCGTGTACGATTATCTCGAACCATTCTTCTTAACATGCGTGCATCTGTCGTTGGGATACGATGATGCGCATCAAGATTAATCTGTGTTAAAGGACTGATATAGATTTTAAACTTCTCACTATCATCAATCCCTTCTGTAAGCTGTGGATTAAGACCATGAATGCCTTCAATCACAATTGGTTGTGAAGCATCAATGGAAATAATTCTCTTCCCGAATATCTTCTTACCAGTAATAAAATCAAATTCTGGTAAATCCACTTTCTCACCATGCAGTAATGCATTCATCTGTGTTTCAAACAGATGAAGATCAACTGCTTCAAGCGACTCAAAATCATATTTCCCATTTTCATCTAGAATCATTTCATCACGATTGACAAAGTAATCATCTGTTCCAAGATACAACGGATTTAAACCTATCACTTTCAACTGGATACATAGACGCTTAGCAAATGTTGTCTTTCCAGATGAAGATGGTCCTGCGATTAAAATAATTCTCTTCTTTGCGCTTTGAATTTGTTCCGCAATCATCGCAATCTTCTTTTCATGTAACGCTTCACTTAACATGATTAAATCCTTGGGTTCCTTCTTTTCAATCATGCGATTCAAGTCAGATGCAAAGCTAACCTTTAATAGCTTCTCCCATTGTGTTTCCTCAGAGAAAGCATCGTACAGTGATTTCTGTTCCTCATATGGAGGAATCTGATCTGGGTAGTTTGGGTGTGGGAAACGTAATAATAATCCATTGCGATAACGACGTACCTCAAAAAATGGGATATCGCTTGTAAATGGTAATGCATGTACAAAAGACATCATCTTCTCATCCGCAAGTGTAATAATATAGACATTCTTTAAATCACTTGCGGTATTTAATAGGTCTACGCTCTTCTTATCCTTAGCATCCTGTAGAAGTCGGATGGCTCTATCATGATCTACATACTCTTCTGTAATCTCTAGCTTATCCTCTACAAGTTCATGCATACGTGCTTCGATTTCTTTTGCAAGAGCATCCGTCACATTCCCTGCATGAATCACAGTGAATAATCCCTTGGATAACGAGTTAGCAATCGTAACTGTTACATTCTTACCCATTACATCATGAATTGCCTTCAAATATAGAAGTGTTAATGTAGATTGATAACAGGTATTTCCATACGATGCACGAATATCCTGTAGTTCAATCACATCTTGATTGTGAACACACTCGCTAAAATGTACGTGCTTATGATTGATGAGTGCAGCATAAATACGGTGTTCTGTATTTACTTCTTGAATAAGCTGGGCGATCGTCGTATTTTTCTTTACTTCTAATCTCAGCTCTTTTTCAGATGGAAGAATAACTGTAATTTGACATGGTTGTTGATTTAACTTCTTTACCGCTTCCATCTCAAAAGCAGTGATATGGCAATACCCATTCGGATGCTTGTCAAGATAATCCTGATGATATTCTTCAGCAGTATAAAAGTTTTTAAGTGGCTCTAATTCCACAAAGAAACGATCATACTTCATCCGTTCACTTGCATAAATTGGATTGATATCATCAAGATCCTTTTCATCTACATAGTAAATACCTGTTTGGTATTGTGTACCAAAGTCATTCCCTTGACGATTACGTTGACGTGGATCAATACATAAGAAGAATGCACGAATGATGGTAGATAAAGAAACTACATCTGGTTGATAAACAACCTTTACCGCTTCCTTATATCCCGTTTCATTACGGCATACCTCTTCATAGGTTGGTTTCTCTGTGAGGCCATTTGCATATCCGGTGGTTGTTTCAACAACACCATCTAACGCTTTAAATATCTTTTCAACACCCCAGAAACATCCACCAGCAAGCACAATTGTCTTCTCATTTTGATTAAATGAATCTTGAACTAATTGTTTTGGCTTATATTCATAAACGTACTCATCCTCATCTTGTCCAAGTCTTTCATACCCATTATGTTCTAATACACGGATAGAATAGAGATTATCCACATGACAATTTGCATGTATGCATGTAATTCCATAATCATCAATCAGTTTCTTCGTTAGAAGATACACACTATTCTTAGCATATGTTTGGTGACGATACTTCTCGACAATCATATAACCGATAGAAAGTTCAGTTTCATGAATATCGTAAATCTCAATAATACCCTTTAATTGTTCATCCTCTTTACCAAAGATACCTAGAATCACTTCATCCTTATCACGGTAAGACTTTTCATAATTCTCTATTGTTTTCTCTGCTTGACGTTTTGTTAGTCTTACTTCATATACTTCCGAAAGATATTTTGCATCTTCCTGTACAAAACGACGTAATACTATAAACCCATCTTCATACTGTGGAAATTGTTCAAATATTTTCACTTCAAACACCTCAATTCTTTATGCTTATTATACCGCCTAACAAGCAAAACAAAAATGGATATAACATTTTCTGTCATATCCATAAATTCTATTGAAATAATTGTTTTGTGACGTATGTGATTCCTTTTTCTGTCAAGGAATATAACTGCTTTGAATCATCACGCACAACGTACGCACGCTTGATTAATCTTTCGATACGATCATCCGTGATTTTATTTGACCAGTTAAGATGTTGATGAATTGTTTGATAACCTAGTTCAATCGCATTACCCTTGTGACGATAAAGATGAACTAGTAGTAAATCTTCACAGAACTTTTCATGATTCACAAAAGACTTTGCCCATTGTCTTAACATGCCATTTCGATGGAAGATAATACCCAATACTACTGTAATCATTCCTGCCAAACTACACATACCAGAGACGGATACATTCCACAAAATTGCGAAATGGTATCCTAACCATGAATTGATAATCGCAAAGAGTATCGATACAAGTATTGTGATCTTTAGGTCTTTTGTAATCATACATGCGGCTGCCGCAGGTGCCACAAAATATGAAATCACTAAAATACCACCAACACTATTAAACGCCACAACGCAGGTAACGGATACCAAAACCATTAACACACGATATAAATACGTGACGGGTATTCCGATTAATTGTGCATACTCTGGATCAAAGATTGATATCTTCAACTTTTGATAATTCACTAGTAAGAATATCCCATTCATTGCTGTAATCACTAACATCTCAAATAGCGACTTTGGTATTCCAAATTGTCGAATAAATGGTGTAAAGAGCGGATTACCCATTAATACAATCTCTACATCTAGATGGGTATTCCGGAAGAACTTCGTGATTAGTAGTACAGCTAACGCAAAGAATACAGGAAAGACAATCGCTAATGCATCATCACGTTCTACCAAACGATGACGAGATAATTCTTCCACGAGCCATATCGTAAATACACCAAAGATGGATGCACTAATCACTAACCATATGGAACGTAAATCTGGCACAAAGAAGAATGCGACTACAATACCTAACAATACGGAATGTGATAGTGCATCTGCCGTCATTGCTAATTTTCGAAGGATAAGAATAGGACCCAGAATTGCACATCCAATGGCTGTTACCATCAGTGTTAACAATACTTCTGACATGATTTTGTATCCTTTCTACGTTTTCTTTGTGCAATCAAACCATACTTACCAAATATCATAGATAGTATTGTAAATGTACCCATACAGAGTATCACCATTGGGCCTGTCGCAATTCCACTATATGCAGTTGAAAGAAAGGTTCCTATGAATGCGGAAACTCCAGCTACGCCAGCTGCGATACATAATACCTGCTTGAGATTTCTAGAATGTTGGTTCGCACAGATACACGGCATTGTTAAAAATGAAGAAATCAAAATTGCACCAATGCACTTTAATCCAACAACGATAAACATCACCATCATCAGTAACAAGACACCACTGACGATAGGCATCGAAATCCCAATCGAACTTGCAAATTGTGGGTCAAAGATACTAGCCACTAATTCTTTATAGAATAAAACCAATAATACTGTTGCGATGATTGCACATATCGCAATCATGATAATATCTTCCTTCATGATGAATGCTGCAGAACCAAAGATATAGTTCTTCAATCCTGCTTGCGATGCACGCATGTATGAAGAATTTCCTTGTAAGTAACTCTTTAATACCATTCCAAGTCCAAAGAAACCTGTAAGGGTAATCGCTAATGCCGCATCGAAATCAATCACACTATGTTTACGAATCATCTGAATTGTAAGATATGCAAGAATACCAACCACCGCAGCACCTAGTGTTAGTATCACAGAACTACGTATCGAAAATAACATAAACGCAATGACTACCCCAGGATAGGATGCATGCCCTACTGCATCCGCCATTAAACTTTGTCCCTTATAAACGCTAAAGCATCCTACAATTGCACTTGGAATTGCTAGTAATACTGTACCAATCGCCACAACCAAGAAATCATAAGAGAATAGTATCTGTGTTATATTTTCCATTTTGATACGTCTTTCTAATGTTTTCTTCTGTTAATACATCATCTATTTTGCCATTTGCTATAACATATTTATTGATAAATACGACATGATCAAAGTATTCCTTTAGTGTATGTAGGTCATGGTGTACACAAACAATTGTCTTACCAGCTTTTTGTAGTTCCTTGATTTTATCCATGATGATTTGTTCACTGGTTTGATCAACCCCTGCAAGCGGTTCATCCATCACAATCAAATCAGCATCATGACAAAGTGCTCTAGCGATAAAGACACGTTGTTTCTGTCCGCCGGATAGTTGTGATATCTGACGATTTTCAAATTCTTCGATTCCCATTTCACAAAGGGCTTGGTGTGCCAGTTCCTTGTCTTTTTTACGTGGCCATTTCAACCATCCAAGGCTAGCGTAGCGTCCCATTAGAACTACATCTTTTACACGGATAGGAAAATTCCAATTGACGGCAGATACCTGTGGGATATACGCAATCTGTTTCCGCACATCCGCAAGACTTTTACCATCGATTGTAATCACACCTGAAATAGACTTTATAAAACCGAGAATGCATTTCAATAACGTCGATTTCCCTGCACCATTTGGGCCTACGATTGCTGTGATTGCATTTCTTTCGATATCAACATCCACATCCCATAGTACAGGACTTTCTCCATATGAAACCGTTAAATCTTCGACATGTATATAGCTCATATAGATCCTCCTTTACTTGAGGTTTGATACGATAAGATCAACATTGAAACGATACATATCAATATACGTATCTCCAGGCTGTCCCTTCGGTGCTAAAGAGTCACTGAACAATTCCTTCCCCTCACCACCTACTACCTTCACATCAAATCCCTTTGCCTTACACGATTCCTTTAACTTCTCCATGCGTGCAGGATCAGTTGTTGTTTCCGCAAAGATAGCCTTTACCTGATGTTCAACGATATACGCCGCAGTTTCTGCCATATCACTATTGGATAATTCCGCATCTGTACTAACACCCTGTGGTGCTTTTACGGTAATACCATAACGGCGTGAGAAATAGTTAAACGCATCATGTGGTGTAATTAGAATTCTACGATCTGCTGGAATCTGATTGAGTTGTTCACGATTATACGCATCTAATTCATCCAACTTCTTAAGATATGCCTGCAGGTTCTCTTCAATTTCATCTTTTAAATCTGGCAGTTTATCCTCAAGTGCTTTTGCGGCCTCTTGTGTTGCTTGTTTGTATAAGTCGATATCAAACCAGAAGTGAGGATCAATAATCGTTTCTCCATTTTCTTCCATTCGACCAACTTTTGATTCGTCAAAGTTCTGTGATACGGACACCGCACCAATGGCTTCAAGCAGTTCAACCATCTTTCCTTCAAAATGTAATCCATGGTATAGCACCAAATCCGCATTTTGTAATTTTGTATTATCTTCAGGCTTAGCCTCGTAGGTATGTGGATCTTCTCCTGCTGGGATAATGAGTTGTGTATTAACCTTGTCTCCCACTAACACATTTACCATGTCTTCCAAGAATGAAGTTGTCACCACAACATTTAGTTTATCTGATTCCTTTGTAGAACCCGTTGTCATACTTGGTTTATTTCCTGCACACGCAGTCATCATAGCAACCACTATGATTAACAATAATTTTTTCATCATAATTCCTCCATGAGTTAGTTATTGCTAACTACAGTTAAAGGATACTTTGTTTTTAAGTTAGTGTCAACTAACTTGTTTATATTCTTTTAGGAATTAAAAAAAGATGGATACTAATTACATCCACCTTTGATTACTTATTTACCAAATCTTTCCTTAAGACGTGCTAAAGCGTCGTCCATGGATATTTCTTTCTTCACTGGCTTGTTTTGTTTTGGTCTTTGGTTGTTATGCTTTCCACCAGTTGCTTTACGATGACGGTATGCCGCATCACGTTGTTCTAATTGATCTAGCGGTAGTAAGGATAACTGCACACGATTTCTCGCTTCATCAATTTGATATACCCAAACCTTAACAATATCATTCACCGCTACACACTCAGATGGATGAGAGATTCTCTTCATCGACATATGAGATAAGTGAACTAAGCCGTCTTCATGTAATCCAATATCCACGAAGGCACCAAAGTCTACTACATTTCGAACTGTACCGGATAATTGGTCCCCTACATGTAAGTCTGAAATATTGAGAACATCACTCTTTAGAAGTGCACCGTCAAATTGGTCACGATAGTCACGTAGTGGTTGACGAATTGCTTCCTCGATATCCTTGAGTGTATATTCATCAATACCAAGTTCTGCTGTCTTTTCCTTAGGGAAAGAGATATCCGCTTCGCCAAGTTTTGTAATACCACATGCCTGCATAAGCTTACGAGCAGCTTCATAACTTTCTGGGTGAATTGATGTTTGATCGAGTGGTTCATCACCATCTGTAATACGCAAGAAACCTGCACACTGTGTAAATGCCTTTGGACCTAACTTCTTAACCTTGAGTAATTGTTTGCGGTTAGTAAAGCGCCCATTTTCATTACGATAGTTTACAATTTCTTGTGCTGTACCACTATTTAAACCAGAGATATGTGTGAGTAACTCTAAGGAAGCTGTATTCAAATCTGCACCGGTACGGTTTACTGACTTCATTACAACTTCATCCAGCCTTTCTGTTAATGCCTTCTGTGGAAGGTCATGTTGGTATTGACCAACACCGATAGATTGTGGATCAATCTTAATCAACTCCGCAAGTGGATCAAGTAAACGTCTTCCAATCGATACTGCGGAACGCTCTTCAACTTCAATATCTGGGAATTCCTTACGTGCAGCTTCTTGTGCTGACCATACAGAAGCACCTGCTTCAGATACGATTGCATAGGAAACATCTAACTTCTGTTCATGAATGAGTTCTGCAACTAACTTCTCACTTTCACGAGATGCAGTACCATTACCAATAGCGATAATCTGCACATGATACTTTTGAATGAGTGCTAGTAACTTCTTCTTAGAAGTTTCAATATCTTCACCCTTCTTTGAGAATGGAAAAATCTTACTAACAGTTAGCATCTTACCAGTTTCATCAATTACCGCTAACTTACAACCATTGAAGAAGCCAGGGTCAAATCCTAAGACAACTCTTCCCTTTAATGGTGCCTGTAATAGTAATTTCTCTAAGTTCATGGAGAAAATTTCAATGGACTTATTCTGTGCTCTTTCACTTAATTCAGAGCGAATTTCACGTTCAATGGATGGGAATAACAAACGATCACAACCATCTACAACTGCTTCATTTAGAGTCTCTTCAACAATTGTATTTTGACCCTTTAGAAGTGTCTTTAATGCATTCTTCTTTAACTGTTCATCATCAAAGACAAAGGAAACTGTAATAACCTTTTCTTTCTCTGCACGATCAATCGCCATAATACGATGGTCAGCGAGCTGAGAAATCTTTTCGCTGCGATCGTAGTACATTTCATAGACTTTATTTTCGTCGACAGCATCCTTCTTTAACTTTGTCTGAAGAATACCTGCCTGCATGATTGTATCCTTAAATGCCCAACGCTGTTTAGCGTTATCGCTGACAACTTCAGCGATAATATCCTTCGCACCCTGTATCGCATCCGCAACTGAAGTCACCGTTTCTGATAGGTACTTCTCTGCCTCAGCTTCTAAAGAACCTTCGGTAGGTAGCGCAAGCATCCAATCCGCAAGTGGTTGTAGACCATTCTTGATGGCTGTTGTGGCACGAGTCTTCTTCTTTTGTGCATATGGACGGTAGATATCCTCTACCTGTGATAGTTTTGTACATTCGATAACAGACTGTTTAATTTCCTCTGTTAACTTACCCTGTTCTTCAATCAACTTCAGAACATTCTCTTTTCTTTCAGCTAATTTCTGTTGATATTCGTATTGCTTCTGGATATAGAAAATCTGTTCTTCATCTAAGCCCTTTGTAGCTTCCTTACGGTAGCGGGCAATAAATGGAACTGTATTTCCTTCCGCTAATAAAGATAGCGTATTTTCGACCTGACTGAGTTGAACCTTTAGCTCCGTCGCAATCGCCTGAATGATATTTTCGTTCATGATGTGACTCCCTTCATCCCTACTATCTTATCACCGATTCACTTTATTTTAAAACTCTAGCAGAGAAACCCTATAATGGCTTTCTTTCATTTTAGATAAAAGGTTTTAGATAAAAGTGAATAAATGTCCTAATAATATATTGACTTGTGGTCAAATTTTGAGTACGATTATGTCATGGATAAAACTATTATCCGTCACCCATAAGGAGGGGATATTAAAATGGAACTCATTATTATTCCAGTTATTTTCTTTATCTTAGCTGTCGCACTTGCAGTATCATGTGCAAACATCGTTCCACAGGAAAACGCATATGTTATCGAACGTTTCGGTAGATATCGTACAACTTGGGATGCAGGTATTCACTTCAAATTCCCGTTTGTTGATCATGTTCGTCGTAGAGTCCTTCTAAAGGAACAGGTAGCTGACTTTGCACCACAGCCTGTTATCACAAAGGATAACGTAACAATGCAGATTGACTCCGTTGTGTATTTCAAGGTTATGAATCCACATGATTATGCATACGGTGTAGAAAATCCAATCATGGCGATGGAAAATCTAACTGCTACTACATTACGTAACATTATTGGTGATATGGAGTTAGACCAAACACTAACATCCCGTGAAGCAATCAATTCTCAGATGTTACAAACAATTGACTTAGCAACAGACCCATGGGGAATCAAGGTTACTCGTGTTGAATTAAAGAACATCCAACCACCAACAGCGATTCGTGAATCCATGGAAAAGCAGATGAAGGCTGAACGCGAAAAGCGTGCTGCTATCTTAACTGCTGAGGGTCAAAAACAAGCAATGATCCTTGAGGCAGAAGGTAAGAAGGAATCTGCTGTGTTAAATGCCGAAGCTGAAAAGCAAGCTACAATCTTAGCTGCCGAAGCTGCTCGTGAAAAGGAAATTAAAGAAGCTGAAGGTCAGGCTGAAGCAATCCGTGCTATCCAAGAAGCTACTGCAGATGGTATCCGCGCTATCAAGGAAGCAGGCGCTGATGATACAGTTATTCGCTTAAAGAGTTTAGAAGCTTTCGCTGCTGCTGCAGATGGTAAAGCAACTAAGATTATCATCCCTTCAGAAATTCAAAGTCTTGCAGGTCTAGCAAAAGGAATTACAGAAAGTATTAAAGAGTAACTATTATGTCAGATGGTTTCTTCCCTTTAGTTCTTCTGATGGCTATTACATTTGCCCTTTTAGCTGGATTTTCCAATAAGCTACAACAGGCGAACAACCGACAGAGAAAAACTTTCAACAATGACTATATTCCACCAAAATCACCGCTAGATATACCTGTACGCACAACACCACGTCGTGTGCCAAATATTATGGAGCCAAATCACACCGATGATATTAATGGTAGAAATATCATTCATCGTGACGCTCCTGAAAAAGGATACGTTGTATTAAATGGTGTAAAGCGTAGAATTCACGAGTGTAAAAACTTATAACAACATTAAAACTAGTATGCATGCATACTAGTTTTTATTGTAGAGATGGAATATATTTTTGAAGTGCTTTTGCGATACCATCATGATTATTATCATCTGTCATATCATCTGCGATTGCCTTTACTTTCTCTTGTGCATTTGCCATCGCAACACCAACACCCGCAAACTGCAACATCGTTATATCATTGCCTGCATCCCCAAACGCAATGCAGTCTTTGGCTTCAATCCCAAGCTTTGATAATGCACTCTGTAGTGCTGCACCTTTATCAATTCCTTGAGATGTCATCTCATAGAAGAAGTTCGAACTAAACATCATAGAAAGCTTTCCTTCAAACGGTGCAGAGATAGCCTTATAATTTTCGTGTAAATATTCAGGTTGGCCAACCACCAAAATCTTATTGATTGGAAAGTCTACATAACTTGCAAGATCACTTACCTCTTTAAGTAAGTAGTTATTCATTCGTGCTTCATACTGAAAGCCGTTAAATGTATGTCCCTTATCAGTAATCATGCAGTCATATACATCCTCAACTACCATATATTCATTTTCTACAATAATCGGATGTATATCAAACTGTTTCAAGTGTTGAAGTGTCTTCGTAACTAAATCCTGCTGCATCGTTGTATTGACAAGTACTTCACCTGTTTGACAATCGATTACCTTCGCACCGTTGAAACAAAGGAATAAACCATGATTCTTATCCATTTCTAGCAGCTTGCCATACTTTTCAATTCCCTTTGCAGGACGACCACTCGCAATAACTAAGCGAATACCCTGCTCTTGTGCTTTCATTAGTACTCTTTTCGTTGCAGGAGTAATTTCCTTTTGATCATTTGTTAACGTACCATCAATATCTAATAAAATCGCCTTCATCATTAACCTCCCTTAACGTATTT
>ERZ772948.534-NODE-534-length-24868-cov-10.698102_pt1 | contig 24868 bp, 23 predicted proteins | sample MGYA00511945_ERZ772948 | MGnify/ENA primary metagenome ERZ772948 (study PRJEB29015, sample SAMEA2737927) | human oral metagenome | biome: human oral; feature: human-associated habitat; material: dental | place: China | collected 2141 ... | reverse complement strand
GCGCGCTTCGTTCGGGACGAAGAGGTCGTGGGTTCAAATCCCGCCACCCCGACGAGAAGAAGAGCGCCGCCCCGTCAACGAGCTTGCGAAGTTGAACGGGGCGGCGCTTTTCGCCGAGGAGGGGGTCGAAGGCCGCAGGCCAAGACCCCGACGACGAGGAGGTCCGCGAGCTTGCTCGTGAGACCTCCGAGGAGGAAGGGGCTGTAGGCCGCCAGGCCGAACACCCCGACGAGAAGAAGCCCGGTGGCCGCAGGCCATCGGGCTTCGCCGCGTGTTGAGGGGTGGTCGGGGGCTCGGCCCGGGCCCACCATCCGCGGCCCTCGTCCCTCGGGCCGCTCCCGCCAGCCCCGCCACGGTCCCGGGCAGAGCCCCCGACCACCCCTCCGACAGCCGCTCGATCCGGGCTTACAGGACTTATTCTGCTGGTTCTGGTTCTACGGGTCAGGGCTGCCACCGCTCGATTGCCAAGCCCTGCGCTTGTGGACGCGCGTGGGGGTTGCGGACGTGCCTCGGGGTTGCGGACGTTCCCCCGGGGCGCGTCGGCAACCCTCAGACGCGTCCACAACCCTTGGGCGCGTCCGCAACGAGGCGAGTCCTACGCGCCGGCGAGCGCCAACCCGCGCTAGCCGGAACCAGATAAACAAGCCTCCACAAAACCTGAGGCTTGACACCCAGCATCATCGTCAGCCACGACCGCGGGACGGGTGGCCTCATCGGGTACCCATCCGCGGACTGATGCCCTGCGGCGGGGTCGGCCGCAACCCGGTGACCGAGCGTCGAGTGCGGCGTCACGGCCAGGGGCAGCGCCCCGCAAGTACCGCAGCGCAGCCCGCGAAAGCCCAGGCCCGCGTCATCGACGGCGCTCCTTGCGCGACCAGTGCCTCACCCAGGCCGGGTGCCTCGCCGGGCACCTGACCCCTCCAGTGAGCTCGCGCTCGGCATTGTCGAACAGGTCCTCGATCACGGCATCGTGCAGGGGCTCGACCAGGACGGGGAAGAGCAGGCGCATCCTGCCGCGCGTCCGCCCCATGAGCACGTGGCGCATCCGGCAGCGGCCGCGGGGCAGGGCCTGGATCTCGAGCTCGTGGAATCCCTCGATGCCTACACCCCGGTGGAAGGCGAAGCGCGCCCGCCGCCCTGGCTCGTACTCGACGACGTGGTAGCGAATGGGACCGTGGCCGCCGTCGGCCCCGACCCCTAGCGGGGCGTCCAGCACCATCGGGTACCTGAACTGCGAGGGCCACAGGCGGTCCCCAGGACGGCCCAGGCCATCGAGCAGGACTCCGGCCGCCTCGGCATCAGCCGGGATGCTGCGCTCATGGACATTGCGGATCATGACTCCCCCTGCGATGCACGCTGGGCAATCCACTGTAGGCGGCGGCCGTGCCCCGGGCAATGGCGAGCAGCCGGACCCCTGGGCTCAGGTAGCCGGTTCCACGGGCAGGTGCACTCCGCGGGGCTCTCCGTGCAGCCGGGTGGGATCGACGACAGCATGGTGACCACGGCGGCGAGCGTCAGTGCCACCAGCCCAGCGATCCAGGACCACGGCAGCTGTGTGCCATGGCGTCCCAGCGCAGCGACCGCGCCACCGGCCGGTGCTCTTCGCCGCGTCTTGCGGGGTGGTCGGGGGCTTGGCCCGGGCCCACCATCCGCGGCCCTCGTCTCTCGGGCCGCTCCCGCCAGCCCCGCCACGGTTCCGGGCCGAGCCCCCGACCACCCCTCCGACAGCCACCCCATCAGCCACTGTGTCAATTCTGCTGCCGTCGCTGCTCACGAGGCTCGATCCCGCCGTCATCACCCGCGCCATTCCAACGATCCACCGACGACTCCACAACGCCGTCGTCCCCCACGGCAGCAGAATTGACAGGCCCGCGGGCCCGACCGGCTCTTCCGCCTCACGCGCAGCCCTACCTCGGGGCCCGCAGCATGCGGGCCCCACAGGCGAGGACCGTCAGCATGAGGGCGAGCCCGACGGCGAAGCTGCTCACCATCCCCCAGTCGGTGGCGTGGCGGATGATCGCCTCCAGGGCGGCGCCGTCGCCGTCCCTCGCGACTGCGGCGGACCGCAGCCCCTCCCCCGATCGCGCACTGCCGATGAGCGCCTTCGTCGCCGCTGGCCAGCCCGCGCGGACGACATGCTCGCTGGCGCTGCCGAACCCGACCCCGGAGACAGCAACACCGACGACGACGCCGATCTGCCTCAGCGCGGCGGAGAGACCTGAGGCCGCACCGGCGTCGTCGCCCTCGAAGGAGGCCACGGCGAGCTCGTTGACCACGGTCCCCGCGGCGCCCACCGCGATCCCGGCGAGGATGAGGCCCGGCAGGAGGACAAGCCACGTCGTCGAGCCGTAGATAAGCGCCCAGGAGCACAGCGCCGCGCTCCCGCAGGCGAGGATCCCCACCAGCCGGGCCGCCGATGTCCAGCGCCGGCCGCCGCTGAACAACCAGGCCCCGGCGATGGCGGCGAGGCTGAAGGGCAGGAAGCACAGGCCCGCTTGGAGGGGCGAGAGCAGGTAGATGTTCTGCGCGTAGAGGGACAGCCACGGCATCTGCCCGACGAGGCCTCCCTGGATCGCGAAGCCCGTCAGGATGCTCACGACGTAGAGCCCGTTGGAGAAGAGGCGCCCGGGGATCATGGGCGCGGTCGTGCGCCGCTCGACGACGACGAGCACCCCGAGCGCGGCCGCCGAGGCGATCGCGCCGCCAAGGGCGCGGGCGCTTGCCCACCCCCACTCGGCGCCCTCGAGGAGGACCACCGTGGCGCCGCCGGTGGCGGTGATGGCGAGCAGCGTTCCCGGCCAATCGACGCCCACGCCCTGGCAGTTGGGGCCCGGATCGTCCACCCGCCAGGACAGCGCCCAGGCGATCAGACCCACGGGGACGTTGATCCAGAAGATCGAGCGCCACCCGGCGGCCAGGACGAGGCCCCCGCCCGCGAGGGGTCCGACGGCGATAGCCACTCCGGAGACGAGGCCGTAGATGCCCGTGGCGCGGGCACGCTCACGGCCAGCGGGGTAGCGGTCGGAGATCATGGGAACGCCGACGCCGAGGAAGATCGCGCCGCCGACGGCCTGGAGCGCTCGGGAGGCGTTGAGGGCGAGGATCGAGGGTGCGAGCGCGCACAGCAGGGAGCCGAGGGTGAAGAGCACGAGCCCCCATCGGAAGAGGCGCAGTCGGCCGAGCCTGCCGCTCAGCGTCGCCGCGGACATGAGCAGGGAGCCCAGCGGCAGGGTATAGGCGTTGACCACCCACTGCAGCTGGGCCTGGGAGGCGGCGAAGCTCTGACCGATATCGCTCAGGGCAACCGACACCACGGTGATGTCCAGGACGTTCATGAAGCTCACGGTGCAGATGAGCACGAGGGCGAGCGCGCGCTTCGAGGGTGGAGGCCCGGCTGCCCGGCCGTGGATCGCGTCGTCACTGCGCACGGTGCTCATCCCCTCGTGCCCCAGCAGCAGGGGCTCTGACCCGCAGGTTACTCGCAGTGATCCCACCCCGTGCGAGGCCCTGCCCGATGTGGCCAGGTTTGAGGATTGCCATGCGACGCTCACGGATACAGCCTGCGAGATTTCGCGAGTTTATGCGGTTCTTGAATCGTCAACAACAGCGTCCCCGACGAGCAATCCTCAAACCTGGCCATCCGCGATGGTCACACCGGCTAGTCTGGGCGGGCAAGTTCCTGGTGCGCGAACCGCACGGCCCGGTAGGAAGTCCGGGCGGCGCCGCGGCGTCCGTCGCTCCCTTACGGAGAATCCAGCGTCACCGGGTCCGCCTCGGCGTACCTGGAGACACGACATGTCAGCGACGTTCACGGTCTACTTCAACGGCCAGTTCTGGGTCGGCGTGCTTGAGCACGACGACGGCGGCTGGGTCCGGGCGGCGCGAGTGACCTTCGGCCCCGAGCCCACGGACATGGAGCTGCACAGCTGGCTCCTGGAGAACGGCACCGCGCTCATCAATCGCGCGGACAGCGCGCCCAGGGTCCGGCGGACGGGCTCCACGCAGGAGCGGCGGGTGGGCCCGAAGCGGGCGATGCGCGAGGCGGCGAAGGCGGCGGCGCGGCACCGGGAGAGCACGGCGGCCCAGGCGGCGATGCAGGCCGATCTTGAGGCTCGCGCTGCGGCATCCTCCACTCAGCGGCGGGAGGACCGCGATGCGGAGCGCGAGCGGCGCCGCGAGATCGCCCGGGCGAAGGCCAAGGCCCGCCACCGCGGGCACTGACGCGGATCCTCGCGATCCCGGTTCCCCATCTCCTCCCCACCGCTCCCCGTGGAGTCCCCATACTCCACGGGGAGCGGGACATCCGTCCCCATCGCGGCGCCATTCCGCGGTGTTCTAGGCTCGCAGCAGCCAGCGAGGAAGCGGTGCTGGGATGCACCGAGATGCACCGCCTCCTCGGCCCGTCCATCCTCTCCCTGCGAGGGACGATTCTGGAGGCCCTGATATGCCGATGCTTCGACGCCGCACGCTCCTGACCCTGCCCATCCTCACCGCCGCCGGGCTCCCCGCGCTCGCAGCCTGCGGGAGCAGATCCTCTGAGACCAGCGGGGCCGATGCCAGCGCCTCCCCCTCACAGCAGACCGGTACGCCTCCGCCGGGCGGCTGGCAGACCGTGGAGTCCTTCACCGCCGGCCATCACATAAGCGTCGACGTCGCACCCCTGGTCACCATGGATGAGAAGACGACCATCCTTCCCCTGCGGATCACGCGCATGGCCGATGACGCCGCCACCGACGACGTCGACGAGGACAACGGCACATGGGGCTGGACCCATCTGTGGAAGGCGCCTGGACTCCTCGACAATCGCGCCGCTGCGGGGACCCGGCTCATCGACACAGCCGGACGGCGCGTGTGGAACTGCATCGACGGCACGATCCCCACCGAGGCAAGGTCCCTGGAGAAGGGGCAGTCCGGAATGGCCTACGCCGTCTTCGGGCCCGTCGACACCGACCGCGTCACCGTCTTCCTGCCGCTCACTGGGTTCCCCGAGGTGGCCGTCATCAGCAAGGACGAGGCGGCGGGAATCCTCGGCTCGGATGTCGACCTCGACAAGGCCCTTGCCGAGGTCGACGTGGCCTCCTATGACTCCAAGCGCCAGGACGACCAGCCGACCCTCGCCGAGATCAGCGCCCCCGCCAGCATCGATACCTTCACCCGGGCATTCGACAAGTCCAGCGCCTCACGCACCACGGACACCTCCATCACGACCACCCTGGCCAGTGACGTCACCTTCGAGTTCGGGAAATACGATCTCACCGCCCAGGCCGACACCCAGCTCCAGACGGTGGCGGCCCAACTCGCCTCCTACAGCGGCGGTGAGCTGTCCATCGTCGGCCACACCGACGACGTCGCCGACGAGGCCTTCAACCAGACCCTCTCAGAGCAGCGCGCCGCCGCCGTCCACACCCGCCTCGGACAGCTCACCACCCTCGACGCCTGGAGCGTCACCGAGGAGGGCAAGGGCGAGAGCGAGCCCGCCGTCCAAGGAACCGACGACGCCGCCCGAGCCGCCAACCGCCGCGTCGTCATCACCCTCACCCCCACCGGAGGCACCTCGACTCAGACAACCTCGACCGCCTCGGCCTCCCCATCCACCGCCCCGGGCGGGGAACTGCCGGAGGCCAAGGGACCCGTCGGCTCAGGCGCGGGCAGCGCCCTCGCCGTCCCCTCAGACGATGGCTCCGTCTCCCCGTCGATCACGGTCGAATCGATCACCCGCCGCGGTGGGCTCCTCCTGGGCAAGCTCACCATCACCGGCAATACCGAGAGCACCGTGGCGCGCGCCTGGTTCGAGGACAACAGTGACATCGGAGGCATATTCGCCAACTCCCGTGGGGAGGACGGCGACTCCTTCCCCTTCGCCGGACTCGACGGCGTGACGCTCCTGGCCGGGGGTCTGCGGTACATGCCCTGCGACTACGTCGTCGGCGGCAAGGGCTACCACCGGCCTCTCGCTGACACACAACTGCATTGGGGCATCAAGGAGGGCACCTCGACCGCCTTCGTCGTCTGGCCCGACGTCGGCCAGGACACCCTCATCGTCGACCACCAGGAGGGCGCGCGCTCCGGAGCGGAACAGCCCTGGCGGATCACCGACGTGCCCGTCACCGCCAGCTGAGCGGCGCGGGCACCAGCTCCTCATCGACCGCACAGGCCGGCCATAGTCCCCGCCCACGCGCGGGCGCGATGCTCTCCAGGCAAGTCGCCGAGACGCTCGTCCCCGCGCCCGCCAACTGCCCCCTGCCGCAGGCGCGCGGCATCTCGGGAGCAGGGTCGCAGGGCGCCCGCCGCCAGGCGGGGACTAGCCTTGCCCTGGAAGGAGGCCGATGAGCAGACCGATGAGATCGAGCACCGCGACCCGCGCGCGGCGGGAGCCCCGGCACCGCCAGCCCATCGACCGCCGTGCTCGCCGCGAGGTCGCCGGGCGCGCGATGGAGCGCCTCCTCGCCGTCGTCCTCCTTATCGGCTTCGCCGCCTGGAGCGCGCTGGTGGCCACGGGCCGCACCGCTCGCCTCGACGCCGTCTTCGCCCGCGTCCGCCCGCTCCTGCCCCGCTCCGCGGGCGCCCAGATCGCCGAGGCCTACGCCCTCCTCACCCACCCCGCCCTCATCACGGCGGCCATCGTCGCCCTCGCGCTGTGGTCCTTCAAGGAGAGGATGCGGCGCCTCGCCCTGGCCCTCCTCATGGCGGCGGCCGGCATCCCGGTCCACTGGCTCATCTCGAGCGCCCTGGACATCAGTCACCCGCATTCGCATCTGCTCGACTCGCTGTCCGTCGTCGGCGGCGCCTACCCGAACGCCCAGATCGCGGCCGTCACCATCGCCTCCTCGATGCTGCTCGTGCTCACTCGCGCCCACCGGCGCCCCACCTCGGACACGGCGCTGTGGTGGCTGGCGGGTATCGCCGCGATCGCCACCGCCTGCTACAGCCAGTGGGCCATGGGCCTGGCGCATGCCTCCGACCAGATCGGCGCCATCCTGTGGGGCGCCGCGGTGGCCAACACGAGCCTCGCCCTGGGAGGCATCGACACGATCCTGTCCTCCTGGGCGCGCCTGGGCCTGCCCACGCGCAGCGTCGACAAGCGCGCCGCCGTCATCTACAACCCCACGAAGTTCTTCGACCTGTCCCTCCTGCGGCGCCGCATCGAGGCCGAGGTCCTCGCCGCGGGATGGCGCCCCACCCAGTGGCTGGAGACGACGGCGCAGGACCCCGGCCACTCCATGGCCCGCCAGGCCCTCGCCAGCGGCGCCGACCTCGTCCTCGTCGCCGGCGGGGACGGGACCGTGCGGGCGGTGGCCAGTGAGCTCGCGGGGACGGGACTGCCGATGGCGCTCATCCCGTCGGGCACCGGCAACCTGCTCGCCCGCAACCTCTCCATCCCCCTCGACACCGACGCCGCCCTGCGCCTGGCGCTCTCGGGCGAGCCCACGCGCATCGACCTCGTGCGCGCCTCCTGGGACTGCAGGCAGGAGTCCTTCGCGGTCATGGCGGGCCTGGGCCTGGACGCCCAGATCATGGCGGACACGAAGGACGAGCTCAAGAGGGTCATCCGCGCCGGCGCCTACGCCGTCGCCGCGGTGCATCACGCCAGCCCGCGCCCCTTCCGCGCCACCGTCGCCCTCGACGGCGCCGCCCCTGAGGAGCACGACATGGTCATGGCGCTGCTGGGCAACGTCGGCACGATCACCGGCGGCATGACGATCTTCCCGCGCGCCACCCCGGACGACGGCAAGGTCGACCTCCTCCTGGCCCGCCCGGACCGCGTCATCGACTGGGCGCGCATGGGCGCGATGATCCTCGCGGGCCGCGTCCCATCGGGCCTCACGCTCGCGCAGGCCTCGTGCGTGTCCATCCGCACCGATGAGCCCGTGCCCTTCGAGCTCGACGGCGACATCGCCGGCACCACCCGCGCCCTCGATATCGAGGTGGTCCCCGGGGCGCTGGCCGTCATCGCCCCTCCTCGCTGCTGAGCCGCCGTCGCCGGTGGACCGGTCCGCCGCCGCCTCTGGCGCTCGATAGACTCGCGCCCATGACCTCTTCGATATCCCTGCGCTCCGGTCTCACGGTCGCCCTGGGCCGCGCGGCCCGCGTCGCCGCCCGCCTGCGCGGCGGCGGCAGCGGCGGAACAGCCTTCCCCGGGCTCGTCATGGAGAAGGCCGACCCCGGCTTCCTCGCCCGCGCGCTGGGTCAGCTGCCCATGGGCGTCGTCGTCGTGACCGGCACGAACGGCAAGACGACGACGACGAAGATGGTCGTCCAGCTCCTCGCCGAGCAGGGGCTGAGGGTCGTCACCAACCGGACCGGCTCGAACTTCGTGCGCGGGGTGCTCGCCTCCCTCCTCCACGACGTCGACGCCGCTGGCCGCCTGCGCGCGGACGTGGCGGTCCTCGAGCTCGACGAGGCCCACGCCGTCCGCTTCGTCCAGCTCGTCAAGCCGCGCGCCTGCCTGCTGCTCAACGTCATGCGCGACCAGCTCGACCGCTTCGGGGAGATCGACTACACCGCCTCCCTCCTGCGCAAGGTCGCCCTGGCCACCACGGGCGCCGTCGTCACCAACGCCGACGACCCGCGCCTGGGCGCGCCCGCCTTCACCGAGGGCCTGGCCGCTCCCGTGACCGCCTTCGGGGCGGGCGGCGAGCTGCGCTCCCTGTTCCTGTCCGACGACGAGCTGCGCACCGGCACCGCCGACGCGACCGCCGCCCGGCACGTGAGCCCCCGCGTGGTCCTGGAATCGCTGAGCGGCCAGGACGCCGTCGTCAGCGTGGACGGGGCGCCCCACGAGGTGCGTTTCGCGATCCCCGGCATCCACAACCAGCTCAACGCCTGCGCCGCCCTGGCCGTGGCCCTTCAGGCCCTGGGCGACCGCGCCGACGCCGCCCTGCCGGGCCTGCTCGACACGCTCGGCCGGGTGCGGGCGGCCTTCGGGCGCGGCGAGGTCCTGCGCCTCGACGGCCGGGAGGTCCAGCTCTCGCTGGTGAAGAACCCGGCGGGCTTCCGCATGGGACTGCTCACCGCCGCCACGGCGCCCGGCCCTGAGTCGGTCATGGTGGCGATCAACGACGAGTACGCCGATGGCCGGGACATGTCCTGGCTGTGGGACGTCGACTTCTCCGGACTGCGGGGAGAGGGCGTGGCCGTGGTGACGGGCGTGCGTGCCTGGGACATGGCGCTTCGCCTGCGCTACGACGAGGTGGATGTGGGGGCCGTGGAGCCGGATCTGGCCGGGGCCCTGGACGCCCTGCGCGAGGACTCGCGGCGCACGGGCCGTCCCATGCGCGTGTTCACCACCTACACGGCGATGCTCGCGCTGCGGGCCCGCCTGGGAGAGCTGACCGAGGTCGAGGAGGTCATGAAGTGAGCGCCCAGTTCTACGAGCACTCCGGCGAGGCGGGCAGCGCGAGCGCCGGCACCCTGCGGATCCTCCAGCTCTACCCCCGGGACATGAACATCTACGGGGACTGGGGCAACACCCTCGTGCTCACCCGCAGGGCCCAGTGGCGGGGCTACGACGTCGAGGTCCTCTCCTATGACCCGGGCGACGAGCTTCCCGGCGACGTCCACCTCGTGGTGGGCGGCGGCGGCCAGGACTCCGGCCAGGAGCGCATCACCGCGGACCTCCAGGCGCGCTCCGCCGATCTGCGCGCGTGGGCGGAGGGGGGCGTGCCGATGCTCGTCATCTGCGGCCTCTACCAGCTCTTCGGCCACCGCTTCCTCACCGGCCAGGGCAGCGAGATCCCGGGGATCTCCGTGTTCGACGCCGAGACTGTCGCCGGGGATGGGCGCCTCATCGGCAACATCACGACGACCAGCGAGACCTTCGGAACGATCGTCGGCTATGAGAACCACTCGGGGCTGACCACCCTGGCCCCGGGCCAAGCGCCCTTCGGGCGGGTGCGCTCGGGCGACGGCAACAATGGCAAGGACGGCACCGAGGGGGCGCTCGCCCACCGCGTCATCGGCACCTACCTGCACGGCTCGCTCCTGCCGAAGAACCCGGCCGTGGCCGACTGGCTCCTTCAGGGGGCCGTGGGGGCCGCTGGCCTGGAATGGGTGGGCGACGCCGTGGCGCACCCGAGTCTCGACGGCGCCTGGGCGGACAAGGCCCGCGCGGTGGCGATGTCCCGCCCGCGCTAAGGGGCACTGGGGCGCGCTGGGGCGCACTGAGGTTCGCTGACGCTGCGGCGGCGCCAGCGGGTGCCGCGCGGGAGCGCGCAGGAGTGCGCGAGGGTCACACGGAGGCCACCGAACTCACCTGCTGGCTTGCACGATCACGAGGATAGGCTATCCTGATTACTGGCAAGCGAGGGCGAGCCAAACACTCGTCCACCTGGAGATCAGCAGAGGACCACTGTGAGTACCCCATCCCTGACCCGCGGCGACGCCCACGCCCGAGCTGGCGCGACCGCGGAGAGCAGCCTCGGCCGCCTGCCCCTCGGGGCGCGCGCCATCATCACCGCCGTCGGCACCGCGCAGCAGGAGGCCGGTACCGCGCAGGGCCGTCTGGCCCGCCGCCTCCAGGACCTCGGCCTCATCCCCGGCCGCGCCATCACCGCGCGCAGGCGGGCGCCGCTGGGGGACCCGACCGTCTTCCAGGTGGCCGACTACGAGCTGTGCCTGCGCCGCCACGACGCCGACCTCGTGACCGTCCGCGTCGTCGAGGACGGCGACCCGGCCGAGCAGGCGGCGGGAGCGGCCTCATGAGCGCGGAGCACTGCGGCGGCTCCGCCTCCTGCCACTGCGGGGCCTCGAGCACCGCCGTCGCCGTCGGGGACCGCAGGGTCGCACTGGCAGGCGCCCCCAACTCCGGCAAGACGAGCATCTACAACGCCCTGACCGGCCTGCGCGCCAAGACCGGCAACTACCCCGGCGTGACGGTGGCCCGCTCCCAGGGGCGCTGCGTCGTCGACGGCACGAGCCTGACCATCGAGGACCTGCCCGGCGCCTACTCACTGGAGCCCATCAGCCCCGACGAGCAGGTGGTGCGCGATGTCCTCACCGGCGACTGCCGGGAGGTGAGCACCCCGGACGCGCTGATCGTCGTCGTCGATGCCACGACGCTGCGCCGGGGCATGACCTTCGTGGCCGAGGCGCTCTCCCTGGGCCTGCCCACCTGCCTGGCCGTCACCATGACCGACGAGCTCGCGCGGCGCGAGGGCCGGCTCGACGTCGCCGCCCTCGGCGAGGCCCTGGGCGTGCCCGCAGTGCGGGTGCTGGGGCACCGCGGCATGGGCATCCCCGAGCTGCGGCAGCACCTGGCCGAGGTCGCCACATGGCCGCGCACCCCGCTCACCCCGCCGAGCGAGCCCGCCGAGCTCGCCTCCTGGACCGACTCGATCCTGGCGGCGGCCGACTACGCCTCCCCCGCCTCGGACTCAGCAACCTCCGCGGTCGACCGCGTCCTGCTGCACCCGGTGGCCGGGACCATCGTGTTCTTCGCGGTCATGTACTTCTTCTTCCAGTCGATCTTCACCTGGGCGGCCCCCTTCCAGGACGCGATCGAGAACGGCATCGGCTCCCTGGGGGAGCTCGTCCACGGGTGGCTGGACGAGTCCCACCCGCTCCTGGGCGGGCTGCTGGCCGACGGCCTCATCGGCGGCGTCGGCGCGGTGCTCGTCTTCCTGCCGCAGATCGTCATCATGTTCCTCATCATCGCGATCCTGGAGGGCGTGGGGTACATGTCCCGGGCCGCCTTCCTCATGGACCGGGTGATGGGCAAGGCCGGCCTGGAGGGGCGCGCCTTCGTTGCGCTGCTGTCCTCCTTCGCCTGCGCGATCCCCGGCATCATGGCCACCCGCACCCTGCCCAGCGCGAAGGACCGCCTGGCCACGATGCTCGCGGCGCCGCTGATGACCTGCTCGGCGCGCCTGCCCGTCTACGTCATCATGATCTCGCTGCTCGTGGACTCCGACGCCCGCATCGGGCCCTTCGGCGCGCGCGGCACCATCATGTTCGGCCTCTACCTGCTGGGCGCTTTCTCCGCGATGCTCGTGGCCTGGGTGGCCAAGCGCCTGACCGACCGCGATGGCATCCTCCTTCCCTTCTACATGGAGATGCCGCCCTACCGCCTGCCGCGCCCGCGCACGGTGGCCCTCATGGTGTGGGACGCCTGCAAGGGCTTCCTCAAGAAGGCCGGGACGATCATCACCCTGACCACCGTGGTGCTGTGGGTGCTGCTCAATGTGCCCATGCGCTCCGACGCCGACTTCGAGGCGGCCTGCGCGCGCAGCGCCGAGTGCTCCGCCATCACGGCGGCCGTGGACAACCCCGCCGCCTCCACCGTGCTCGATGACGAGGGCGAGCCCATCACCGACGCCGACGAGCTCGACGCGCTGCTCGAGGCCCAGAAGACCTCCTACACGATGGACAACTCGTGGGCCGCCGCCATCGGGAAGGCGGTGGAGCCCGTCTTCGAGCCCCTCGGCTTCGACTGGCGCATCAACGTCTCCATCCTGTCCTCCCTCGCGGCGCGCGAGACCTTCGTGGCCACGCTCGGCCAGATCTCGGCCGCGGAGGACCCGGAGGCGCCCAGCGCCCACCTGGCCACGATGACCTACCAGGAGGACACGCTGACCAACAAGGCCGGGGATCCCCTCTTCAACTCGGCGACGCTGGCGGCGATCCTCGTGTTCTTCGTCTACGCCCTGCAGTGCATGGCGACGGCTGGCGCGATGCGCCGGGAGACGGGGACCTGGAAGTGGCCGCTCGTCGCCTATGGCTACATGTTCGTCACCGCCTGGGTGATGGCGGCCCTGGCCCGCACGATCGTCGCGGCCCTCCTGTGAGGCTCGCGCGGCGGTCGGCTCGCGGGCCCGTGCCCACCCATCCGCTGGCCACCCCCGATCCGGCGGTGCTGCGCTGGGTGGTCCCCGATGGGCTGCTGCCCTTCGCCGGGACGGTCGCCGCCGCGCCGACGGCGCTGCAGGCCCTCATGGACGACGGAACCCTCGCGGCCGTGGAAGCGGTGCCCGGGGCGGTGCTCACCCTGCTCGCGGATGGCCGCACGTGGGCGGACGAGGGCGCACGGGTGCGCACCGCGCTCGTCGAGGCCCTGGGCTCGCCGCAAGGCTGGCGGGGGACGGAGCAGGCCAGCGCCGTCGGGCCGGATGAGGCCCTGAGGGCGGCCGCTCAGGAGATCGCGGCCGGGCGCGTGGGCGCCTTTGCCCGCAGCCACGGCGGGACGCTCGAGGTGCGCTCGGTGCGCGACGGCGTCGTCGAGGTGGCGATGGAGGGGGCCTGCCACGACTGCGCGGCGGCGGCGATCACCATGCACGCGCGCTTCGAGCACCTGCTGCGGCGCCGCTGCCCCTGGCTCGCGGAGGTCCGGGAGGCCGTCTGAGCCGGGGAATCGCGGTGACGGGGGCGCGGGAGCCAACCACCACAGCCCTGGAGCGGATGCCACCAGCGGGCTTGCCGCTAATGCTCAACGTTCTCTATAGTGGTCAGGCACGCCTATCCAAACTTTATCCCGGAGGACTCATGCACCTGTCTCGCCGCAGCGCCCTCATCTCCCTGGCCGCGCTCTCAGTGGGCTCCCTGGCCGCCTGCGCCACCGACAAGAAGAAGGAAGGGGGCGCTGGCGCCTCGGCGGCCAGCGGCTCCCTGAGCATCGTGGCCACCACCGGCTACCTGGGCGACGCCGCGAAGAACATCGCGCCCGACGCCACCATCACCGTGCTCGTCGGCCCCGGCGGCGACCCCCACACCCAGGAGCTCACCACCAAGGACACCCAGGCCATCGAGAGCGCCGACGTCGTCCTGTGGACCAGCCACGACATGGAGCACAAGATGATGGACCAGCTCGAGGCCCTCGGCGCCAAGCAGGTCCCAGCCGCCGAGTCCATCCCCGAGGACATGCTGCTGCCCTGGGAGGAGGACGGCGTCGTCGAGGGCCACGACCCCCACGTGTGGAACTCCCCCGACAACTGGAAGCACGTGGTCACCGCCTGCGCGAACAAGATCGCCGAGATCGACTCCGCCAACGCCGACACCTACAAGGCCAACGCCGAGGCCTACAACAAGAAGATCGACGAGGCCAAGGAGACCGCCAAGAAGCTCTTCGACGCGATCCCGAAGGAGAACCGGGTCCTGGTCACCGGCCACGACGCCTTCAACTACCTCGGCAAGACCTACGACATCGAGATCCACGCCACTGACTTCGTCTCCTCCGAGTCCGAGAAGAGCGCGACGGACATCGATGAGCTCGCCGCCCTCATCGCCGAGAAGAACGTCAAGGTCATCTTCCAGGACAACCTCAAGAACCCCGAGGCCATCACCCATCTCAAGGAGTCCGTGTCCGCCAAGGGCGGCAGCGTCGAGGTCTCCGACAAGCCCCTGTACGCGGACTCGCTCGGCGAGGCCGCCCCGGTGGACACCTACCTGGGGGTCTTCGCCTACAACGCCGAGACCATCTCCGCCGCCCTCACCGGCAAGACCGCCTGAGCGCATCCGCCCCCGGGGAGCCCGTCATCGCGGCGGGCTTCCCACTGATGAGGACCCCCTGTGACGCACGATCCCGCCCCTCCCTGCGCCGTCGAGCACCTCTCGGTGGCCTACCACGCCCGCCCCGTCGTCAAGGACGTGACCCTGACCATCCCGGACGGCTCGGTGACAGCCATCCTCGGCCCCAACGGCGCCGGGAAGTCCACCCTTCTCAAGGCCTCCATGGGGCTCGTCCCCTCCTTGGCCGGCTCCGTGCGCTTCTTCGGCCAGGAGCTGTCCCGCTGCCGCGACCGGGTGGCCTACATGCCCCAGACCGCCGAGGTCGATTGGGACTTCCCCACCACGGTGCGCGACGTCGTCACCATGGGCACCTACGCCAGGCTCGGCTGGTGGCGCCACCCGGGCGCCGCCCAGCGCGCCACCGCCATGGAGGCCCTGGAGAGGGTCGGCATCCCGGAGCTGGCGGGTCGACAGATCTCCCAGCTCTCCGGGGGCCAGAAGCAGCGCGTCTTCATGGCGCGCACCCTGGCCCAGGAGCCCGACCTCTACCTGCTCGACGAGCCCTTCGCGGGAGTCGACGTCGCCTCCGAGCAGGCCATCATGGAGGTGCTCCGCTCCCTGCGGGACGAGGGGCGCACGATCGTCGTCGTCCACCACGACCTGTCCACGGTGAGGCGCTTCTGCACGCACGCGGTCCTGCTGTCCGACGGGCTGCTCGTGGCCGCGGGGCCCCTCGAGGAGGCCTTCACGGCGCAGACGCTGCACCGCGCCTACGGGCTGAGCGACGAGGCGCTCATGGGCGGGGGGCCGGACGCATGAGCGCCGCGCTCGCCCTGGCCGGGCTGCCGGCAGCGCCGCTCGCCGAGGTCTCCGCGCTCCTGCCCGGCGCCGTCGGCCCCGGCGCGCTCCTGGCCTCCTACACCTTCCGCATGATGCTGCTGGGAACCACGGTCGTGGGCCTGACCGCGGGGGTGCTCGGAGCGTTCCTGTACCTGCACAAGCAATCGCTCGTCTCCGACATCATCGGGCACGCCGCCACCCTGGGGGTGGCCGGCTCCTTCATCATCGCGACGGCCCTCCTCGGCATCGGGGGACGCTCCATGCTCGTGCTGACCATCGGGTCGATCATCGCCTCCACCTGCGCCGTTCTCCTGGCGAACTGGATCGCGGCGCGCTCGCGCGTGGGGCTCGACGCCGCGATGACGATCTGCCTGGCGCTCTTCTACGGGGGCGGGATGGTGCTCATGCGGATCATCGTCCACTCCTCCCTGCCCGAGCGCGGGGGGATCACCTCCTACATGTTCGGCAACGCCGCCACCCTCACTCGGGCGGATCTGACCACCATCCTGGCCTTCGGGGCCGCGTCGCTCATCGTGGTGGCGGTGTGCTGGAAGGAACTGGCGCTGCTCACCTTCGATCCCATCGCCTGCCAGGCCATGGGATTCTCCCCGCGTATCCTCTCCCCACTGCTCCTGGGGACAGCCACCGTGGCTATCGTCATCGGCATCAAGGCCGTCGGGCTCATCCTCATGGTGGCCTTCGCGATCATGCCGGCCGCGGCCGCGCGGCAGTGGACGCACCACCTGTGGTCGATGGTGGGGCTGGCCGGTGCGATCGGCGGCGCCTCGGGAGCGATCGGATCGGCCCTGGCCGTCAACCTCGGCCGCGTGCCGACCGGACCAGTGGTCGTCCTCGTCCTGGCGGTCTTCCTCACCGTCTCACTGCTGGGTGCGCCCGAGCGCTCGATCCTGCGGCGCCGGGCCCGTCTGCGCAAGCAGCGCCGGGAGCTGCTGGCGCAGATCACGGCCGAGAGGGAGGGGGAGCGCTGATGCCCTTCATCGTCTCCGTCGCCGTCCTGGCCGTCACCACGGCCCTCACCTGCGCCCTGCCGGGAACGCTCCTCGTGCTGCGCCGCCAGGCGATGCTCGTGGAGGCCATGTCCCATGCCGTCCTGCCCGGAATCGTCGTCGGCGCGATCGTCTCAGGATCCACGCGCTCGCCCCTCATGGTGGTGGCCGCTTCCCTCATGGGCCTGCTCGTCGTGCTGGGCGCCGAGCGCCTGCGCGCCTCCGGACTGGTGACCGGGGATGCCGACCAGGGCCTGGTCTTCCCGGTGCTCTTCGCCATCGGAGTGCTCCTGCTGTCCACGGCGCTGTCCCAGGTCCACATCAGCGAGGACACCGTCCTCACCGGCGACCTCAACCTCATGGCGCTGGCACCCGAGCACATCATCGTGGCCGACGGCGGCATCGACCTCGGCCCGCGGATGATGTGGCGCCTGGCGGGCGTCTTCGCGATCACGGCTGCCTATATCGCCCTGTGCTACCCGACTCTCAAGATCTCCACCTTCGACCCCGTCTCGGCGCGCACCATGGGCATGCCGGTGCGGCGCACCGACCTGGGCCTCATGATGCTCGTGGCGCTGACCGTCGTCGTCGCCTTCGACGCCGCAGGCGCGATCCTCGTCGTGGCGCTTATGACGATCCCCCCGGCCACGGCGCTGCTCGTGTCTCGTTCCCTGTTCGGGGCGATCCTGATGAGCCTGGGGATCGCCGCGGCCTCAGCGCTGCTCGGCTTCTGGGTGGCGCTGCGCTGGGATCTGGCGACGTCGTCGACCATGGCGGTGGTGGACGCGCTGGTGTTCCTCGCCGTGCTCGTGGCGACCCTGCCCAGGCGCGGCCGCGCCCGCTCGTAGACTCGCCCCATGGCGACTCCTGAGTTCATCCTGGCCCTACGAGAGAAGATCGGCCACGAGGAGCTGTGGCTTCCGGGGGTGAGCGTCGTCGTCGTCGATGAGGCGGGGCGGCTGCTGCTCGGCCGGCGCTCGGATAACAGCCAATGGGCCGTCATCAGCGGGATCCCCGAGCCCGGCGAGCAGCCGGGCGCGGCGGCGGTGCGCGAGTGCCTGGAGGAGACCGGCGTGGCGATCGAGCTCCTCGGCCTCGTGCATGTGGGGGCCGGGACGCCGAAGACCTTCCCCAACGGGGACCGCTGCGTGTTCATGGATATCGACTTCGCGGCCAGGCCCGCGGCGGGCGCCCAGGCGGCGCGGGTGGCCGACGACGAGTCGCTGGAGGTCGGCTGGTTCGCGCCGGACGAGCTGCCCGAGCCGCTCATGGATTCCGCGCGGCGCCGTATCGCCGCCGCCCAGGCCTGGTTCGCCAGTCCCTCGGCCCCCGCCGCCTTCGACTGACCCCGCACCCATCCCCCTCCCCTATGAGCGAGACCGGGCGATCAGCACGGCGAAACCGGGCGAACAGCACCGCGAGATCGCTTCAGAGCGCCTCATGCGGGCATCGAGTCGAGGCCCCTCCCCTCGGAGAGCTTGCACGCGGCAAGGACGGGTAGGCCCAGGAACCTCAGCACAGCGCTGGACAGAAGGCGTCGACGGCGGATCATGGCGTCCCCTCGGTTCAGGTGGTTGGCGACCCCTTCGACGATAGGGGTGGGTACGACGCGTGGCGATGGGGCGAGCAACCCGGGGCAGCGGGGCATGCGCTGGCCGTCCCCGCGAGCGCCGAGGCAGCGAGCCCGTTCGGGCGCAGGGGTCGCCCTGATCGCACGGCATCGGTCCACTCCCGCGCGCTGGCGACGGCGGCCCAGTTGGACTGGAGCAGCACCATGAGCGATTCGTGAAGCGCCTGGGCGCTGACCGCGCCCGCAGCATTGGCCAGGTGGATCGCGCCGGTGGCGTCGGACAGCACCTCGGCGCTCATCCCCCATCGCTCGGCGTCGACCGCCGTGGCCAGCACGCAGTTGTTCGTCATGTAGCCGGCGAGGGCGATCGTGTCCACGCCCTGCTCGCGCAGCCACGGCCCCAGATCAGTGCTGATGAAGGCGGAGGAGCGCTCCTTGACGACGCGCTTCCAACCGGGGCGCAGTCTCTCGGCGATCCCAGGGGCGAGCTCGAACTGAGGGGTGCCGGGGTTGAAGGCGCGGGCGCCGCGGCCGGACGAGTGCTGGACGACGGCGATCGGCAGGCCGGCCTCCTGCGCGGCGGCGATGACCTGGGCGATGCGCTCCAGGCTTCCCTCCCATGCGGGGTACTGGATGCGCAGTGGGCCGCTGGCGTACTGCTGCTGGGCGTCGATGATGATGAGGGCGCGGCGGGGCGCGGGCATGGCGTCTCCTCGAAGGCTCGGTGGCCGGGATGCGGCCGGGAACTGTCAGGCCTCAGCCTTCCCGGGCTCGCGGGCCGCCACCAGTGGCTTAAATGCCGCTCTACGATGGATTCACGCCAGCCTTCGCCGACGAAGCGAGCCCTGCATGCGCATCGCGATCTACGCCTTCGACGGCGTCACCATGTTCCACCTGGCCGCGCCGCAGATGGTCTTCGACACCGTCACGCGCCTGGGCCTGGCGGACTGGGAGTCCACGCTCATCGCCGACCGGCCCGGCCAGGTGAGGACGGCCGAGGGGTGGAGCCTTGGCGGCCTCGCCGGCCTGGAGGAGGCCGCGAGCGCTGATGCGCTGGTCATGCCTTCGTGGTTCGACGATGGTCGCCCGGTCCCGCCCGAGGTGACCAGCATGATCGTGGACGCCCATGACCGCGGCGCCATCATTCTCGGCCTGTGCCTCGGCGCGGTCCCGGTGGCGGCGGCGGGCTTGCTCGACGGCAGGACGGCGGTCACCCACTGGCGGGTCTATCCCGCACTGCGCAGCGCGCTCCCAGACGTGGGGCTCGATGAGTCAGCCCTCTACATCGACCATGGCGACGTCCTGACCTCCGCGGGCACGGCCGCCTCACTGGACGCCTGCCTCCACCTGGTGCGCAGGCTCCTCGGCGCGCGGGCGGCCAATGCCGTGGCGCGCCAGCTCGTCATGGCGCCGCACCGCAGTGGCGGCCAGGCGCAGTTCATCGAGCGGCCGCTTCCCGCGACGGGCGACGACGCCGTCGGGCGGGCCATGGCCTGGGCGCTGGAGCACCTGGCGGAAGATGCGGGGGTGGGGCGGCTGGCACGGGTGGCGGGCGTGAGCTCCCGAACGCTCAGCCGGGCCTTCCGCGCCAGGACCGGGTCGACGCCGGCGGCATGGGTCCGGGAGCAGCGGCTGCGCGAGGCGCAAAGGCTGCTGGAGGGGACGGAGATGCCGATCGAGCAGGTCGCCGAGGCCAGCGGCCTAGGGTCGGCGGTGACGATGCGCCAGCTCTTCGCGCGGGCGCTGGGAACGACGCCGTCGGAGTACCGCCGCAGGTTTCAGGCCTGAGGGAAATGGCGAGGTTTGAGGATTGCTCGGGCCTCGGCACCCCCAGAGGAAGCACTCCTCTTCTTCCGCACTCTCCTGACCTGCACTAACAGAACACGTGACACGGCGTCAGAAAAAGGAATCCTCAAACCTGGCCACTCCGCGCACACCATCGATCCGGTATGATCTTGGTATGACTCAGAAGATCGCTGTGAGCCTCCCTGATGACCAGTTCATCTCGATCCGCCGCGCCGTTAAGCAGGGTCGAGCAGCATCGGTGTCGGGCTTCATCAGTTCAGCCGTCGCCCGCGCAGAGCAAGAGGACGGCCTGGCGAACCTCTTAGACGATCTCGATCGTGAGCTCGGACCGGTGGGCGCCGACGACCTCGCATGGGCGGACAAGGCGCTGGGACTGGCATGAACCCCACCCACAGCCAGGCGGCGACCGGCCTCACACTGGACACAGGAGCCTTGCTTGCATTGGAGCGCGGGGATCCGAGAGTGCGCGCGCTCCTGCGGCGGGCGATCGAGACCGGGATGGCGCTGGACGTCCCCGCCGGAGTGGTCGCCCAGGCCTGGCGAGGAGGGCCGCGGCAGGCGCGGGTCGCCCGCCTCCTCTCCGACCCCGCCGTGGAGGTGGTTCCTCTCGACGACATCACAGCCAGAGCCGTCGGCATCATGTGCGCGCGGAGCGGGCACGCCGACATTGTCGACGTTCACGTGGCACTGCAGGCGCGGAAGGCGGCACACGCGGTGGCGACCTCCGACCCCGGCGACCTGCACGCCGTAGATCCCACCCTCAGCCTTGTCGCCGTGTGATACCGCCCCATTTGACGCACGAGACGGTTCATCGCCGACGGGTGAGCGAATCGAGAGAGGCTCATCCGTCCAGTGCCAGACGCCCCCACGCCCCGAAAGATCGCCCGCGATGGCCATTCCGATCCCACTATCCAGCACGGCATGCGCAGCGCGGACCATCACGGATAGGAGGGCGGCACCTGGGACTCTCATGCTAAACTAACGATCGTTCGTTTTCTGTGGATGGGAGTAAGGATGCCCCGCACCCAGCGCCAGGCGGCGCTGCCCACACGCCAGGCCCTTCTCGACGCCGCTAAGGAGGCCTTCGCCACCCACGGGTTCGCGGGCACGTCCATCCGCGCGCTCGCGGGCGCCGTCGGCATCAAGGAGAGTTCCTTCTACAACCACTTCCCCTCCAAGCAGGCACTGCTGGACGCCGTTCTCGACCTGGCCGAGCAGCGGCTGGGCCAGACTGGCGAACAGTTCGCGGTCCCCCTCGAGGACGCGTCGGCAGCCGCCGACGTCTACGAGCACATGAGCCGTGATCGGCTGGAGGAGGTCGCCGCCGGTTTCGCGCGGCTCTGGCTCACAGACCCCGATGTCATCGCCGCGCGCCGCATCCTCACCCTGGAGCAGTTCCGCACCCCCGAGGCCGGCGCGCGCCTGCGCGGCCTCACCGTGCAGCGCCCCCTGGCCTTCCAGGCCGAGCTCTTCACCGCCCTCATCGAGCGGGGAGGTTTCAGGGAGGCCGACCCTCAGGCTGTGGCACTGGCCTTCTGGGGGCCGATCCACCTCATCCTGTCCGGCGCGAGCGGGCCGGCGGACCTGGATGAGGCCCTGCGCCGCATCCACCTGCACCTGGAGCACTTCTGCGCCACCCACCTCGCCGACGCCTCAGGGCCCCCCGCCAGCGCGAAGGAGCGCCAGTCATGAGGCGACTTCGTGGCTGGATGCTGGGCCTGGCGGTCTTCCAGGGGCTGTCCACGCTGGTGGGGATGGTCGAACTCATCCTCGCCCCGCGGTGGTTCGCGCCGATGCTGGCGGGCACGGCCTTCGCCGAGCGGACAGGGCTGGCGGCGCTGCTGCTGGGGGTCGTCGTCGGCGGGGCGCAGTGGACCGCGGTGGCCGCGCACCTGCGGTGGCGCGCCTGGATGCCGGCGGCGCACACGGCGGCTGGCATGGTCATGCTCGGGTGGATCGCCGGTGAGTGCCTGGTCATCGACTCCTTCATGTGGACCCACGCCCTGTGGGGAGGCATTGGGGCGCTCCAGGTGCTGGCAGTGGCCGTCCTGCTCGGCGCCTTCCGGCCGTGGGCGCCCGCAGACGTCGGAAGTGGCGAGGTTTGAGGATTGCTCGGGCCACAGCGCCCCCTCGCGAGCCGCCCTGCGTCTTTCGCCCCTTCCTGACCTGCGCCAGCAGAACACGTGACGCCGCGTCAGGAAAAGGAATCCTCAAACCTGGCCATTTTCCTGGCGAGCCCGGCCTCACCGAGGGGGCTCGACGACGAGCGGCATCTCCCCGGGTGCGCTCACGACGGCGCGTGGTGAGGGAACCAGGTCCAGCTCGACCCGCAGGCGCTCCCCCCGCTCGCCGACGGCGTCGTAGCAGAGGCGCTCATTGGCCAGCTCGGCCACCTCGGTGCGCGCCCGCACGAGCCAGGGGTGGCGGCGCCGTATCCCGATGAGGTCCTGGTGGAGGCGGTGCATCCACTCCCCCAGGGTCGAGAGCCCAGCAGGAGTGTCGGGCAGCGCGGGCCGGACCTCGTCGTCGCCGCCGATCTCGTCGCGCTTGACACCGGTGAAGGCCTGCTCGTCGCCGTAGTAGATCGAGGGCACCCCGCCCACGGTCATGAGGAGGACGACGGCGAGCGCCGCCTTGCCCGGCCCCACCCGGCTGGCGATGCGGGTGACGTCGTGATTGCCGACGAAGGTGGCAGGAAGGAAGGAGTCGAGGAACTCGTTGTGGCGCCCCAGGCACCAGTCGAGCTCGAAGAAGTTGGCGTCGTTCAGCGAGCTCCAGATGGCCTTCCACAACTCGTACTGGGTGAGGCTGTCCACCCCCGAGGCCTGGACGATCCCCGCGTAGTCGCCGTGGATGACCTCGGCCATGAACCAGGCCTCCGGGTGGCGCTCACGCACGGCGGGCAGCACGCGCGCCCAGAAGGCGGGCGGGACGGCGTAGGCGGCGTCGAGCCTCCAGGCGGTGGCGCCGCGGTCGAGCCAGTGGGTCATGACGTCGCCCACGAGCCGGGCGGTCTCGGGGCTGTCATGGTTGAGGAGGGGCAGGGAGCCGTGGCCCTCGAAGACGGCGTAGTCGCCGCCCGGCCCGATGGGCTCGGTGAATCGGAAGAGCTCGCGCTCGCTCCCCCCGGCCAGCGCCGCCTGGAAAAGGGGGTGGTCGTAGCCGACATGGTTGAACACGCCGTCGAGCATGAGGGCCAGGCCCCGCGCGCGGCAGGCCTCGGCGAGGCGGTCGAAGGCGGCGTCGTCCCCCAGGCGCGGGTCGATGGCGAAGTGGTCGGTGGTGTCGTAGCCGTGGGTGGCGGAGCGGAAGATCGGCCCGAGGGACAGGCCGTTGGCTCCGAGCTCGACGGCGTAGTCGAGCCAGGGCTCCAGGCGGTCGAGCCGTGCCGGGGCCCCCGGGGTCTGCGCGGCGGGCGCCTCCCCCACGGCGGGCCGGATCGGCGCACCAGTGGCGCCCAGGGGGTAGACCTGCCACCAGATCGCGTGGTCGACCCATGCGGGCCCCCGCCTCGACGGGCTTACTCCAGCAGACTCAGGACTCATACATTGAGGGTACCCATCGATCGGGTCCGAGGACGCGAAACCGGAGGACAGCACGAGCGCGCGCCGGTGCGGGCGACCGCGCCCGCTGGCGGAGGCGGATCGGAGCCGGGTTCGGGACCGGCCTCGGCCTCGCGGTGAGCCGCAGGTAGAGGGTTGGGGACCCGCTCGGCGTGAGAACCGTCCCTGCCTGAAGGGGTGCGCCGAAGGATACGATCGGGCAACAATAGTGAGCATGCTCGCCACCGTTGCCTTGCCTGCCCTGCAGATCGTCCTGACCCTCGTCGTCGGATTCCTCGCGTGGCGCGCTGTCCAAGTGGCGGCCGAGGCACGATCGGAGGCCCAGGCTGCCCGATCGGAGGCCGCTTCCGCCCGCGCTGCCGGGGCGGCGGCCCCCTCGAGCGGGGGCATACCCCCGGAGGCCCTGTCCCGGATCGAGGAGCAGTTGCGCCGGCTCAGCGCCGCCCGGGCAGCGGATGCGGGCGAGCAGCACCACGCGGCCCCCAGCGAGCGCCTCATGAGCGAGAAGGCGGACGCCTACCGCGGCTTCCTGCGCGAGATCGCCTCCGAGAACACGCATATCGGCACCGGCATGACCGTGCAGACCTCCGACGCCGCCGAGGAGGCGCTGAGCCGCCTGCGCTCGGTGACCGTGCTCATGGGGTCGGAGGAGATCCTGCGCTCCCTGCGGAACTTCTCGATCATCCGCGGCCAGCGGCCCTCCGCGCGCTGGACTGAGCCCGCCATCATGGCCTACGCCCGCCTCCAGGTGTGCTTGGTGCAGGCGATCCGCCGTGACCTGGACACTACCAGCGAGCCCCTGAGCCCTGAGGAGACCTGGGCGTCGATGAGCACGGGCACCGCCGACCCGGCCTTCCGCCTGGCCATGCTCACCCCGATCTCGGAGGTGCTGCACCACGCGGGCCAGGACCTGTCCCTCTACGACCTTCGCGAGGAGCCGACGGCACTCGCGCAGCGCTCGGCCGCCAGCGCGCGGTCGGCGGCAAGCGCCTCATCCGCGCAGCGGGCGCAGACCGGCCCGATCGCGCCGATCGAGCAGCCCATCGCGGCCGAGCCCACCGTCGCGCCGATGGCCGCGCCTGTGGCCGAGCGCGCCGCGGAGCCCGTGGCCACGGCGATCCAGGCGGAGCCCGTCGCCTACCATCAGCGCATCAACCGCCCCGAGCCGGCCGACTACGGGACGCCCGGGCGCTCGTCCGCGTCCAGCGCCCCGTCCACCGGGGTGCCGGAGGCGACGCCTGCCTCAACAACAGCCGCAGCGGCCGACCCGAGCCCGGCCAGCCCCACCCCCGGACCGACCTCCTCGTATGGCTCGACTGATCCGGCCCCCTCCCACGTGGCCGCCAGCGCCTCGCCGCGCAGCAGCACCGCCCAGATCCCACCGACCGAGGCGACGATCCCCGACACCGTCTCCTCGCCGACCCCCACGGCACCGGGAGCGTCCGCGCGGCGGCCCGTCCACGCCCCGGGGCGCGCGACGCACAGGTCGGCGGCCACGTCCCCGACGGTGAGGCTGTCCGCCTCCTCGCCCTCCTCCATGACTGTGTCGGTTTCCTCGGCCGCGCCCGCTGCTGGCTCCGCGCCGGCTGCCGCAGAGGAGCCCTCCGCCACCCCCGCGCGACGCGGCCCGAGCCAGCCCGGCG
>ERZ772948.532-NODE-532-length-24937-cov-10.157021_pt1 | contig 24937 bp, 22 predicted proteins | sample MGYA00511945_ERZ772948 | MGnify/ENA primary metagenome ERZ772948 (study PRJEB29015, sample SAMEA2737927) | human oral metagenome | biome: human oral; feature: human-associated habitat; material: dental | place: China | collected 2141 ... | reverse complement strand
GGCACCTCCGTGAGATTGTCTGCTTTCACCTCCGTGTTCTCCCCCTCTCTGTGTGACTTTTATATGTAGTAGATTTAGTTTATCACTCCATATTTCGTAAGAACCTTATTTATGTAGACCTCAATTCCATATTTTTGGACGAGTTATAATTAGCCTTTTCCCCTTTCCTAATCATGGTATGGAGGTTCAGCACATATGGTGCGGATGCTTAGCACGTATGGTGCGAACGCTTAACACCAATGGTGCGGATGCTTTATAAGCTTGCAAAAAGTAAACTATGCTTAAACTGTAAAAGGCAATTAACAGGGCTTTACTATGTCGGATAGAATACGCATGATGAGTGATAATAAACAACATCATTGTATTATCGTCTTAATAATAATATTGTATTATCGTCTTAATAATAATAAGGTGTAGTAGTTTATAAGATCAGTTTAATTCCTATCAGTGGTATAAATTAAGTTTTGAATAATCCGATATAATTGTTTGATTTATCGTACAATTAAGTGTAAAAACGCTCAAAAACATGCACAAAGCTATATGGTTTGTGCAATAGATAGTGTATTTTTAATAAAAAAACTTGCACACATGGAAAAAAAACAGTTCCTTTGCAGCGCATTTTGAATTTGGAAATCAATATTAAACATTTTAAAACTTACAATTATGTCAGAAATTGAATCAAAAGTAAAGGCTATTATCGTAGAGAAGCTCGGCGTTGATGAGGCTGAGGTAAAACCAGAGGCAAGTTTCACAAACGACCTCGGTGCTGACTCTTTGGATACAGTAGAGCTCATCATGGAGTTCGAGAAGGAGTTCGGTATTTCTATTCCAGACGATAAGGCTGAGAAGATCTCTACAGTAGGCGACGCTATCTCTTACATCGAGGAGAACGCTAAGTAAGGTTTACTCAAGATAAAAGTACCAAGCAAAGCGTATGCCTTTGCTTGGCTTTTTTTTTAACTTTACTTTTTTAATTTATATTTCACGCATGGAATTAAAAAGAGTAGTTGTAACAGGTCTTGGCGCCGTTACTCCATTGGGTAACTCTCCAGAGGAGACTTGGCAGAACATGCTGGCAGGTAAGAGTGGTGCTGCTCCTATTACACATTTCGATACAACCCAGTTCAAGACGAAGTTTGCTTGTGAGGTAAAAGACCTTAACATCAATGATTACATTGACCGTAAGGAGGCTCGTAAGCTCGACCGCTACACTCAGTTGGCTATGATTAGTGCTATTCAGGGTGTTAAGGACGCTAACATCGACTTAGAGAAGGTTGACAAGAACCGCGTAGGTGTAATCTACGGTGTAGGTATTGGTGGTATCAAGACATTCGAAGATGAGGTGAGTTATTACGCACAGCATCCAGAGAATGGTCCTAAGTTCAATCCTTTCTTCATTCCGAAGATGATTGCAGATATCGCTTCTGGACAGATTAGTATGCTGTATGGATTCCACGGTCCTAACTATACAACAACATCTGCTTGTGCTTCTTCAACTAACGCTTTGGCTTCAGCATTCAACCAGATTCGTCTTGGTAAGGCTGATATTATCGTTAGTGGTGGTGCTGAGGCTGCTATTTGCGCTTGTGGTGTAGGTGGTTTCAATGCTATGCATGCACTTTCTACACGCAATGATGATCCAGAACACGCTTCACGTCCATTCTCTGCAAGCCGCGATGGCTTCGTAATGGGTGAGGGTGCTGGTTGTCTTATCCTTGAGGAGTTGGAGCATGCAAAGGCTCGTGGTGCTAAGATTTACGCAGAGATGGTTGGTGAAGGCGAGTCAGCTGACGCTCATCATATCACTGCTTCTCACCCAGAGGGTCTTGGTGCTAAGCTCGTTATGAAGGCAGCACTTGAGGATGCAGGTTTGAAGCCAGAGGATATCGACTATATCAACGTTCACGGTACATCAACTCCTGTAGGTGATATTTCAGAGGCAAAGGCTATCAAGGCTTTGTTTGGTGATGCTGCTTACAAGTTGAATATCTCTTCTACAAAGAGTATGACAGGTCACCTCCTCGGTGCAGCTGGTGCTGTAGAGGCTTTGGCTTGTGTCATGTCTGTGAAGGAAGATATCGTTCCTCCAACCATCAACCATGAGGAAGATGATAAGGATCCTGAATTGGATTACAACTTGAACTTTACGTTCAACAAGGCACAGAAACGTGAGGTACGTGCTGCACTTAGCAACACCTTCGGTTTCGGTGGTCACAATGCTTGTGTTGTATTCAAGAAGTATGCTGAATAATATAATTGATAGAATAAAGCTCCCTTTCCGCAAGGAGAAGGAGCTTTATTTGTCTTTGTACCAAATTATCGGCATTATTCCTCACGATATCAGTTATTATAAGACTGCACTCTTGCACAAGAGCGTAGCGCGTCGTAACGCAAAGGGTAAGCCAGTAAACAACGAACGCCTTGAGTTCCTTGGTGATGCTATTCTCGATGCCATTGTCGGTGACATCGTTTATGAGCACTTCCCAGGCAAGCGTGAAGGTTTCCTGACGAATACTCGTTCAAAGATAGTACAACGCGATACGCTAAACCGCCTGGCAAAAGAGATGGGAATCGGACAGTTGATTCTCTCTAACGGGCAGACGTCTTCGCATAACAGTTATTTAGGTGGTAATGCTTTTGAGGCACTCGTAGGCGCTCTCTATCTTGATCATGGCTACAATGCTTGTATGAAGTTTATGAAGCAGCAAGTCCTTGGGAAGCTTATCAATATTGATAAGGTTGCTTACAAGGAGGTGAACTTCAAGTCAAAACTCATCGAGTGGAGCCAGAAAAATAAGGTCAATATGGAGTTCAATCTGATTGAAAACCAAAAGGATAAACAGGGTAGTCCTACTTTCCATTTCCAAGTGATTATGGAGGGTATTCCATGCGGTGAGGGGCATGGTTATTCAAAGAAAGAGAGTCAGCAAGAAGCTTCTAAACTTACGCTTCAACGTCTGCGTCGTGAACCTCAGTTTATAGATGAGGTATTCGCTGCCAAAGCAAACCGTACAAAGATGGAAGAGGAACCTGTGCTCAATGTTCCTGAGACTTCACAGGACATGAACTTCATCGAAGGTTCTGAACCAAAGGTTGAGAAACATGAGAATCCTTTCCAAACAGAGGTCTTTGATGAGAAATCATCGGCTGCTGATGAAGTGAAAGAAGAACTAACTGATTCCTCTGTTGAGGAAGAAAAGAAGGCTAACAATGAGGATTTTGACCTCTCTGATATTTCTCATTCTAAGTCTATTGACCGCGAAGCTATTATCGCTGCTGCTGAGGCAGAGGCTTTTGAAAATTAATAAATAGCGGTAAAAGAATTAATAAGACAGGCGTTCACAGCCGATGGTAAGTGATAATACCTATCACATTCATCATCTTCTGTAAACGCCTGTTGTCTTTTTAGAATAGTGCAATATTAAGGTTCTTCCGAAATATGGAGTGATAAAGTAATCCTACTGCATATAAAAGGCACACAGAGAGAGGGAGGACACGGAGGTAAAAGCAGACAATATCACGGAGGTGCCGAAGGCACAAAGAGCGACAGAGCCGTAGTGTACGTGTTGCTAATAGCTTTGGCAAAAAACGTTTTAAGAAATCTTGCAAACCATTGTTTGGGAATGAAGTAGACCAAAGCATCGATAAAACTCGCAAATATCCTCTGCTGCTCCACGCACCAACGGTGCCTCTATGCCTAACGATTTCTGCTATATAAAACCTCTCTGCTCTTCATTTCTCTATGTGACCTTTCTTCAAAATTCTAATCTCAAAAGGTATGACTCCAGATTGCTGAAGACCCTCATTTTTTTATATCAATTCATAGCTTTATACTTTTTCATAATGTAAAACGTGACAAGTCATCTGTGATTAAGGAGTATTGCTCTTGAAATAACTTTTCAGCTATTACAATATTTATAATACTGAAAGTTGATTTTAGATACAGCGTTAAAGCTTGTTTTATGAGAAGAGGGTCTCGTGTTTATGTGGAGAACCTCATCAATTAAATACTTATAAAATATTAAAAAACAGAAAAAGGTGCGCATATCTATTAAAAATCATATATATTTGCACAATATTTTGGTGTGATATGAACTATCTAAAACTGCCTTTGGATTTATCAGGGGCTTTAAATGGACAAATCCAACGATGTTCCTATGAGGAGTCAATTGCCCAGCATCTCATGATGTTGGTGGTTTCTCGTCATGGTGAAGTGGAAGGAAGAGAGGATTACGGTTCGATTATATGGGACTTGGAGTTCAATCAAGTTTTGAAAAACGAAGACTGGGAAGATAAGGTCAGACAGTCACTTGAAGCCACTATAATTAAGTATGAACCTCGTTTAAAAGACGTCCATGTAAGAGTAGAACTTACTGAGGTTGAGGAAGATGTCAGAGATAAGTTCCCTAATGCTCGAAAGCGTGTACGCTTGTGGGTAAGTGGTCTTATTGTTAGAAACGATCAGCAATTCAACTTCAATACACATCTTTATATAAGTCCGATATCACAGTAGGATTGGCTGATAGAAAGGAAAGTGTAATATAAGAAGATGAAACGAATAAACATATTGAACTACTTAACACTCTTGTTACTTCTCTTCTGTTGCATATCGTGTGACAGCAAAAGAACTATGGACAATATGAGAAACGATTCACTTTTTGTATGGCAGCCCGCTTTAACGGCGCCAAAGTATTATCCCGTACAAGCCCAGTATGCACGGGTGATGGTGGAATGAGTATTTAAACCGTTGATAGCCTTGTTAAAGGACTAAGTAGCTCACACAAATGAGATACATCATTATTAGAGATGAAAATAAAATATGATAGATAAAAGGCAACAGAGTATAAAAGAACGTCTTCGGAGATTTGCAATGGACTTGTGGAATATCACAGATCTGAGGCAGATGGACCCCGTTATTGATTTAATTCTTGACGTAATAGCCTATAATAGTAGTAGACTTCATCAGAATATATCCGATTCTGATTCAAATATTCTGTATCGGTTGGCATGCTTGTTAGTACCTCAGCAGTGGTCACTTCCAATGCCTTCCCATGCTTTGTTGAGTGTAGAACCTAAGAGTGACGAGTCTCGCTTACTAACATTAACAGATCGTTTTTATACGAGGAAGATGATGTTTGAGAAGGGATGGGTAGACCTTGACTTCTCTCCTCTAAGTAATTACCCTTTAGTAAATGCTAAGATAAAGGCCCTATCCTACGATAGTCGGATTATGTATTCGTATGAGGGTAGTATGCAAGAAACAGAACTTCCAAACGTAGTAGTGCCGTCAGAAGATGGTGTTGTGTGGATAGGTCTGGAAATGACGCAGAGCCTACTACGTTCAACTCATAAACTGATATTGTGTATTCTTTTGGAAGACAATAATCTCACACCTTTCCTGCGAGATGTGCATGTTTATGATGGTACAGGGGAGAGATTAGAAGTCTCGGTTCCACAGTTTCCACTGGAACACAGTGAGAAATATCACTATTTCGATGAAATTAGTGACTATTATTCAAAAAACTATGTTCAGATAAGTCTTGATTCAAAAGCCCTCTCATCTAATCCTTTCAGTACCTATCCATCAGAATGGGAAGTTTCTGAAGAGGGAGACGATGAAAGCAGTAAACTTGTATGGTTAAAGTTGAAATTTCCAGTGATATTTAATCATGTGGATTTTGGGAAAGTGCGTTTTCTACTCAATACTTATCCAGTTGTCAATCGTAGTTTGGTAACAATACAACATGATTTTACACGAAAAGGTAATATCGTTGCTCTACCATGCAAAGAAAATCGTTTCCTGCTCAATGTAGAATCTTTTCATGATGATGCTAACCACCAGTACGTGGATATTGTGCGGAATTATAATGAATCCTCTATAGGTACTTACAGCCTTTACTTTGGAAACATAGAAAGATTTGATTCAGACAATGCCCGTATATTGATTAACAAACTAATTCAGTTAATCCATGAAGACGGAAGTGCTTTTGAGAGTATGGATATTGATACGCTCACGGATCAGCTGAACAATCTCTATAATAATATAGAGAACATAGAAAAAAGCATCTACGACTTCACTCAAGATAAGAGCATCCCTCGTGCTTTTCTGTTTACACAGCCTTACAAGAAGACATCAGAGGTAGAGGTGAGTTATTGGACTACTGATGCAGAGGTCGCTAATGGTCTGGATAGTCGTACAGTAGTTTATCAATCTGTTAACGAAAAATTCTCAAACAGTGGATTGTTCTTCCAAACAACGACAAAACAAGGTAATGCTCACGACTCTGAACGTGATTTGATTAATCGACTCCGTTATGGTTTACTATCAAAGGATCGTATTGTTACACGTGAAGATATAAAGAGTTTCGTACTTTGTAGTTTAGGGAAATTGGCAAAATCTGTAGATATCAGAGATGGTATAGCAATCTCAAACGACGTGCGACGTGGTATTATCCGTACAACAGAAGTAAGAATAGGACTTTCAGGTGCAAGTAAAGAAGAGAATATTGATTTACCTGCAATGACAAGTTTCTTAGAAGACGAACTTTCAAAGCGTTCTATTAATAAGATGCCTTACAAGATATTTTTCGTATGAATACACAAAATTACAGCAATAGCCTCATAGCTGCCATTAAGTTGGCCAAGGCAATGGCACATCAGGATAAACACCTGTCGTTCGGCGTAGCTCATCTTGTTATTGCTATGTTGACTGAACAGACTGGTTTGCGTGAGATTTTGAACTCAATGCAAAAGGAAGTGACATACATCAGTGATTGGTTTGAAACTTATCGTGAGATGTATGTTGGTGTTGAGCACGAAGCAGGTGAGATAATCCCCGATCACGAGGTAGAGACAGTGCTTGACGAGGCTGAACGCTCAAAGATTAAGCTTGGTACAGACTCTGTAGATGCCTTGTGTGTATTCTCAGCAATTGTCAGAGATGGAGTGGTTTACTCTCATCAGCAGATAGAATCAATCGGTGTGACAGAGGATGAGATAATGGAATATTTTGAGGCTTCTACATCTCCTCTATCCCCAGTGGCAGAGATGGATATGGGTAGTTCTATCCAGTACGTATCTGATCTTCGTCGAGCAGAACTCTTAGAAGAAGGTAAGTCTATTATTGGTCGTAGCAAGGAAATACGTCTGATATTGGAAACGTTAGAACGTTCTGAGCGACAAGGTATCCTGCTTGTAGGTGCGCCGGGTGTTGGTAAGACGGGTATTATCAGAGCACTTGCCCATGAAATGGAAATCAACCAAGATGAGATTATCAACCAAACATCGTTGGTCGGGCTGAACACATCAAAGATTCTTGCACAATCAGGCAATGAAACTGAGATTACCCAAAAACTTACGGGACTTTTGCAGAAGATGAATCAAGCAAAGAGTCGTGGTGTGCTTGTCATTGACGACCTACAGTTGTTGCTCGAAAGTGGTAACCCAACGGCAGCCACCTATATACTCAACAACCTTGATGCTCAAATTTGCGATGGTGCAGTCACACTGCTGATGGTTCTGTCTATGGATGCCTTCCGTAAGCACATTGAGAAACATTCTATTGCAAATAGACTGAATATTATAAATGTAGAGGAACTCGAACCAAATATCCTCCGCAGTGCATTACTGAAACATAGAACAATTCTACAGGCTTACTATAGTCTGCCAATGACAGAGGAGGCATTCATAAGTGCATATAATCTTTCTAACAGATACTACAAGGAAAAGAGCCAACCAGCCTCAACATTAGACCTCATTGATAGTACCGCTGCCTCGGTAAGACTGAGTAATAAGAATGCTGCAGGTATTGTAGAGCAACTTGTGGAGCAGTATGAAAAGTACAAGGCAATGCCAGTAGAAGATGTGAGTGATTTCGACTTACATCTACTCTATCACACAATCTTTAATAAGGTGAGTGTTGTTTTGACTTCAAAGATAGAAGACGACTTCGTACTGACGGATGATGACTCAACTCAGGAGAAGTTGGATAAGCTTGGTAAGATGTTGAACGAACTCTCAACTCTTTCACAGAAAGGTATTGAGAAGGTTAGCTCATTAGAAATAGAATCAGTTGTGGCAGATGACACCGGTATTCCTATCGGAAAGATTCAGGCACAAGAGAAAGACCGACTCTTGGGTATTGAGACAAAATTGCACGAAAGAGTTAAGGGACAGGATAAGGCTATCCGTACTCTATCTGATGCTATCATCGAGTCGCGAAGTGGATTGAGTGACCCGAAGAAGCCTATCGGTTCATTCTTCTTCCTCGGTCCTACTGGTACGGGTAAGACAGAGTTGACGAAATCGTTAGCCGATCTTCTCTTTGATGATGATACAGCAATGATTCGTTTTGATATGTCGGAGTTCAAGGAAGAGCATTCTGCAGCCTTACTGTATGGTGCTCCTCCAGGATATGTAGGTTATGAAGAGGGTGGTTTGCTTGTGACAAAAATCCGCCAGAAGCCTTATTCAGTTGTACTCTTTGATGAGATTGAAAAGGCACATAGTAGTGTCTACGATATCTTCCTGCAGATCATGGATGAAGGTAAGGTACATGATAAATTAGGACGTGAAGGTGACTTCTCCAATTCTATTATCATCTTTACTTCTAACATTGGTAGTCAATGGATTGCTGAACAGATTCAGCAGGGACATCAGCCAACCTCCAACGAACTGATTGAAGTTATGTCGAAGTACTTCCGTCCTGAGTTTCTTGGTCGATTGACAGAGGTAGTACCATTCTCACCTATTACCGAGGCGGTTGCTCAGCAGATTTTCCTTCTCCAGTTCTCACGCCTGCAGAAGCAATTGTTGGAACAGAAGGATATTCAGCTGGATTTAGCACCAGAGACGATAGCCTATCTTACTTCAAAGGGCTTCTCGCCACAGTATGGTGCGCGTCCTATTGCTGGTGTAGTGAGAACTTATCTGAAAAAGACTATTTCCAAACTGATTGTCTCAGAGGCTATCAAGCCTGGTGATCACATAATAGCAACCTATAAAGATGGTAATCTGCAATGGAACCACGCATAACAACTTCAAACAGGGATTTAGAAGGATTCAGTAATAGTGATGCGCGTCATCTTATTGCGGAAGTCTTCTATGCTGAATTGCAGTTTATTACTGGGGAGGATTTACTTGATAAGACCGTTGTTGTGACTCACGGAATGAATAGCCGTGTGAACTCTCAAGATATTATCGAGTTGCAGAAAGAGGAAGTCTATAAGGATGGACAATTAAGGGAACGACTGATACTAAACCTTGCACGAAATGGTTTTTATCATCAGTTGCCTGAGTTCATGTTCCACCCAATTTCCCTTAGTTCTCCAGGAATGAGCAACAAGGAGGTGGTTGAAGCGATTCGAGAGAATAGGAAGAAGGCAGAGAAGGCGATACACTTCTTCTCTCCGTTCGACACAATGATGTTCCATGATAGTGTACGTATCTTTGAGCGGCAGTTGTCCTTGTTTGAAAAGCCGTCAGAGAATGTTATCGTCAAGAATGTTACCAGTCTTTTCTTCCTGAAGACAGCTCCTCTCTCTGTTGACGAAAGATATAAGATGTTCTTGTGTCTTCTCAAGATAGAGCATTACAAGGAGAATCTTTCCGCATTGGAAGAATTACTTTCAATCGTCTGTGGTATTGATGCTAAGATACGATACGTCTATCATTACGAGGAAGATCTTCCTTACGTTAGTTTAGGTGATTGTATGTTAGGTGTTGACTCAGGACTTGATGGACAATTATTATGTGAACTGGATGATGTTGAAGTAAAACTCTGTTTTCATGATACAATAAAGGAAAGTGTTTTGAAGAAGCAGATGGAGACAGTCAAGTATGCGCTGTCGTTCTTTCTCCTTTCGTCCAGAGATATAAAGATAATATATACTGTCACGACAAATACAGAACTCGTCTTAGGACAGAATTATTTAGGTTATGATACGAATTTATAAGAAGAAATAATGAAACCTTTAATATTTTTCTTTTTGAAATACTTATTGGCTCCGCTTCTTGCAATGGTCATGGTGTTCGTTATGGGAGCACTGAAGTCTATTCGACAGCAGCTGAGCATGAAGAGGATTATTGTTTTTGCTCTTTTGGCAGGACTTTTCCTTGGACTTCCTTCTCTCTTCGGCTATTTGAAGAATGAATACGTATGGGGAGGACTTGTACTGACTGTTACTTCTTATCTCATTCTTGGATTCTTCTATCTATGGGCATTGCGCGTGTTCATTAGTAAGAAGAACAATGATATGTCTATAGAACTTCTCGTAACAGTGCTCTCTGGTATTATCGGAATGTGGATTTACTATCTTGTATTCAACTGGATTAGCGGAGGATTGGAATATACACCTTGGGCGATGACAGCTGTCTGCTGGTTTATGATTCCTTACTTCGTCTTCCGTAGCTTCAAGTATTTCCGAAACATACAACCTGCTATCTACGACTTGTGGAGAATCAATCATAGTGGATTTAATCGAAACTATTGGGACAATCTCGATACTTTCAAGGCATTAACTGTCAAGGTAAAACTTAAACGAAAGATTGGTGACTTCGACTATACAAGCCTTTCTGTTCGCTTGGCTGAGGGTATTGCTTTGGGAGACTGGTTTGACTGGCTTGTTGAAGACCAAAATCGTCGTTTCCCACAAGCACAGATTGAAATCAATATGGAAGGTGCTGAAAGTGGTTGGATTTTCTATACGAGCCGATGGTTCCGCTATCCTCTATTTATTCGGATGCTGGACCCACGTTGTACAGCCATTGAAAATAAAATAAAGAAAAATCAAGTTATCTATATAAAAAGAGTAAAAAGCATAAACCAGATACAACATGAAGAAGATTGAGCATTTGCCTATAAACTGGGTTAACGGCCAGAAGATCAATAATACCCATTTCTTTGAGACCTATTACAATGTAGTTGAGATGCTAAGACAGAACCGTGAAGAGGAACTGACAAGCTATAACTATGGATTCGGTGAAAAGTCTGAAAAAGAAGAATGTTCTATTGATATGGATATTAAAGGTGAATCTGCAGAGACTTTGTCTGTAGAGCTTAGAGCATGTAATGCGGTCACTCGTAATGGTTACCATATTCTCTTTACAAAGGAATTGTATGGCGATTTCACACCAAAGTGTACGCTCAAAGATATCGAGATAGATCTCTCTACACGTCAGGTAGTCTGCATTCTCCTTACTGTTAATCCTTACAAGATGTTGCCTGTTGGAGTGCCTGATCCTGAAACGACTCCGCTCCATCATCCTTACGTATTACCAGAGGTTACTTTGCAACTGGTATTGGAGCAGAATCTTAATAAGGCTTTCCTTGAGGGTAATAGTATAGTAGCGGGAAAGGTTATCGTAGATGGTGGTTCCTTCTTGATAGATAGCGACTATATCCCAGCTATTCAACGTATCAACTGTTCAGAGAGAGCTATGTATGCTTTAGAGAATATGACAGAAACACTTGAGCGTATTCACAGCAATGCACTCAAGGTATATGCTAAGAATATTTCTAACCCTCACCGCAGTATGCTTGCAGATAATACTTTTGCCCTTTGCGATGTGGTGAAGAATTTCTATAGTCAGCACTGCTATGAATTGAAGAATATTGCAGCTGAGCAGCCTCCAATCTATACTGTACGCTTTGCAAATGCATTAGCTAATCTTCTGCTCACTTCACTCCGTTCTTTACCTGAGAAGGATTTTGAAACATTGTTGCAATACTTTGATGAGTGGACAAATATTAAGCCGTCTGACTTTATGCACAAGACAAGCGATATTGCTCATTTGAGCTATAATCATCTTGAGTTGAATACGCTCTTTGTGAGCATTGCAGCATTCCTCAATGTAATTGATACGCTTTTCCATAAGTTGAGCGAACTCGAATACGTTGGACTCATCAAGGAGAATATTATTATTAGCGAAGATAACAATGGCAAAGCCTCTGAGAGTGAGCGCAAGTCATGGAAGGTGTGGGATTAACAGATACACTTGACAATGGTAGAAAAAAATAGAAAAGAACGCCGTCAGGCAAAGAACTCTTTTATTTTCATCTTTAGCTTCACGCTATTGCTTTTCGTTCTCTTTGCTGTTTGCACATTGAAAACTGCAGAATGTGGAATCAACATGGTAGACGAAAAGAAAGTGCGTTACGATGAAGTATTTCGTAAGCAGGCAAGCTATAATTTCCGTATGGATCAAATGTTCAAGGATATGAATAATCTTGTTACTGAGAAGCGTACGGATAATGAGCAGGCGCAATATCAGATGATAATTGCTCGTCACAGACAAGATATGCAAGATGATATCTATCGTGGTGATAATGATACCACCAACTATGTTCTCTATAAGACGCTGTTTGATCAACTACAAGCTACGCAGGAAACCACTGCGACTTACTTTGATGAGAAACGTGACTTAGACTACATTATGGAACAGATTCAGAAGGCAACGGAAATTTTAAATAAAAAAAGAAATTAATAATTTATTAATATGACAAGAGACGAAAAAATATGGTCCAGTATTAAGTTTACGCTTTTGTTATGCTTTTCTGTGGCCTTGCTTTATATCTTCCTCTGTAAGTATGTCACACCTATTCCAGAATCCATTACAGGTAATGCGGTGACCGAAATCAATGACGCTGAGGCAATTCTTGAAGATCAGAAGCAAATGAGTGAGAAACTGATTACGCTGAAGAAGGATATCGACTCGCTTAATTTCGAGATACAGCAATCACAGCGTATTAGTGAGATAAAGGATCGTATGACACAGTTGCAAGACAACTATCGCAAACATTCCTATGATCCGAAATATCTCTATTGTATGCGTGCATTCAAAACGATACAAGACTATTTCGATATAAAGCAGAAACTCTATTGGACAACCAAGAATACAGAAGACAGAAAAAAGATTCTCGAAGAAATGAAGACTAAGATTAGATAAGTCTTTTGTTGGTTCCTGGAAAGTTTCTTGTCTGCCTTTCTGCAAGAATAGTTGATAAAACTCATTCTTCCACAAGAAGCGTATGCTCTCCATAATCCTATTGTTATGAATATAGAGCATCGGTTTACAACCATCCAATTTATATGTGGCTAAAAATTAACAAATTAAACCCCTTATGATATAACAATTAAATAACAATAATTATGACTGAAAGACAAAAAATCATTTTGGCTATCGTTTCGGCACTGGCTGTAGTCGGATTATTGGTGGCTTTGCTTCTCCCATCACGCAACGTCAACAAGAATCTGGACTTTTTCATTCAGGACAGTAATGCGAATAGTCAATTGGAAGTAAACGAGCCTTTGAAGTTTACCATTAATGACTCTGCGGCAGTTGTTGACAAGAGAGTATTATGGAAAATGGGTAATGGCGACAGCATTGTTGGTAAACCTAACATTAGTTATGCCTACAAACAGGCAGGAAAGTACCTCGTTACACTACAGGTTGATGGTAAGGTCGTCACAGAAAAGACTATTGATATTGTGAAGATTACCAAGGACACTGTAGCAGTTGATTCTATTCCTAAGATTGTCGGACCAACACAAGGTTATGCAGGTGAGCGACTCGTATTCTCTGCAGAAGGTGACGGTATGACAAGTTGGCTTTGGGAATTCGGTGAGAGTGGAACTATTGATGCTTTCGAGCGTCAGGTAGTTTATAAGTATGACGAGCCTGGTAAATATCTCATCAAACTGAAGACTAATACAACTTTGTATCCTGTATCTCATGTCATAACTATCCTTCCAAAGGTTGAAGACATTATCGAGAATCCAGCTGATGAGGCTGATCAGCCAAAACCTGAGCCTATTGATACATTGGCTATGGTACAGAATGGTATCAAGAAGCATTTACAAGCTATTGCCAATGCGGGTGCAAGAGATAAGGAAGCATTCTATGCACATCGTAATTTCATTATTAATAACTATCTCGGCGGTAATGGTAATCAAGTCGTTGTACACATCAATGGCGAGCGTTATAATGTGTTCCCAGACTATTGTCAAGGATTACACTTCCTCGAGAGTAATCGTTACGGACGTGTGACTATTGATGATGTGAAGGTAGATGATTTCCATCATATTACAAAAATTGAAGTAACTCAAAGAAATACAGGAAAATAAAATTAGGAAATATGAAAGCGTTCCATATTATAGCAGGTCTTGCATTCTTCTTTTTAGGTGCTCAGAGTAGTCTGGCACAGGTGGGAAGATATGATAAGACACATGCTGTCGGTAAAAAGAGTTTTAATTACCTGACAGAAGATACACGAAAGCAGAAGACACACAACAATAAGGATGTGCATATTGTCTTCTCAGATCGTGACCATAACAAGGCATACGCTGGACCGTATGCACAGCGCATCCTGAGTGAACAGAAGCTTGGTGCGCCATTCTATGTTATTGGTGAGAAAAACGGATTCTATAAGATTGTTGCTGCTAACCAGAGCTTGCTTGGACAGCCTAAGGGTATGTTTGCACCACTTTTCAGTTCAAGAACTCACTTTAAAGATGCTAAAAAATCACCATTCGTAGGATGGATTGATAAGAATAGCGTGCTGGAGTATAATCATGCCTTTGTGTCTAAAGATAACAACTTCCCAGTACGTTATCGAATCGGTGCATCCACTGTGTCACGATTGTCAAATATAAAGAGATTCTTTACTCTTGACTCTCTGAACCTCTATGGCGATCCTTTCTTCCTCGATAAGAGCAAGGGAAAGCTTGTAGCTGGTCAGATTGTGTATGCTTATAAGTACGATGCAAGTAAACAGGCTATACTTGTTTCTGATCGTCCTTCGCTCTCTGACTCTACTCGCACAGCACTCGGGTGGATTCCTGCTGACCTCACTGCAATGGTAGGACAGAATCACGTTTATCTGTTGGATGCTAATTATCCTGAGTTTGCTGGTCTCCCATTGGGTTCTAAACTTCTTTTTACTGCGGATGGAAATTGGACAAACACGTCGACAGACCAGAAAGTGCCAATAAACCTTCCTTTGTCTGTATGGGACAGGAAGAAGACTTATATGCTTAATATAAAAGGTGGAGATGTTGCTGTGGCAGAACTCGATCGACTCATTGAGAATAGCAAGAATATAAATGTCCACCTTGTGTTCTTTGATAAGGACCGTCTACTTGTGCGCAACCTTGTTAATGCTTTCCAGGGCATAAGCGAAAAGGTATCAAAGGATTCTCAGGCGAAGTTCTCTGTGACATCAGTTTCTCAGAAGGGGAATAGACATCTCTCACCAACGACCGACTTTGGTAAGTGGATTGACTATCTTACAAAGATGACTTCACCAAACACTATTGGGGCAACAGGTGGCTACGGCTTCCATGATGCGATGAATACCATCTTTAGAGAGACACCTTATTCTAAGTTTGATAATAATGTGTTCATTATCTTGGGTACTGATGAGTTCCCAACTTTCACTTCTGACATCAACTCTGAGATATATTCGCGCTCAGCTACTCTCCTTCTTGCTCAAATCCTTTCTAAGGATGGTATGCCTTACCAAGACTTCATCCTGCAGTCTAAGCAGCTACTTGATAATAACATCCTGGAGTATATGAGCTTCTCTGGAGACTACCTTTGCGAACCAAAATGGACAAAGAATGGCTCGTTCAAAGATATGAGTACTGATAACGAGAATGTTTATTTGCTTGATGCACCAAAGAACAGCGTTATTACAGGTGGTTTTGTCTATCCAAAACTTTATTCTGAACTTTCAAGTGCAGGTCTTTCAAATGTACTTGATTCACTGTTTATGCAGCTCAATGCACGTAACAACGAACTTGTAAATGTGACACGTAGCGCAGAGAATAAATATGGCGTTCTACGTGCTGTTCCTACACAAGAGGTGGTGAATCTCTGTGACAGTGCAGCTATCTCTGTAACTGACATCGAAAAGAACAACATCAACGACCTTCTCTTTAAGAAGATGTGGTTTACACCACAACAGCTTTCAACTTATGATGAGGGATATCTTTTTGATAAAGCTGAGATACAGACTCTTCTTGATGGCTATCGTGATTTGATGCCTTATATCAATGCAGACTCTCTTGGAAACCAAGAACTTGCAGTATTGAGAAATAACTTTAAGCGTCAGAGCAAGCTGGTAAACATGCTTTCTTATCGCAAGGCTCTCAGTACGAAGTCTTCAATTTCAAAGGTTTATTATCATCGCGTTTCAGTTCCAAGTTCTGATGCATTGAACTACATTGTACGTGTAAAGGATATTCGCCGTAAGAAGTGTAATGAAAGCGAATGGGATCTGGCTTACAAGGAGATGTTTAAGAAACTTGTTAATCTTGAAACACGCTTCAAGTCTGGACGCTTGAATACTATATCTGTTGCTGGAAAAAGCTATTACTTTATTCCATTAAAGGAGCTTCCATAAAGCATTTAAGATATAAGATATAATGATATGGATAAATACATTACGGACATAGTTCAGGTGTATTTATCCATATTATTTTCTTATTATGCTGTCTAATGAACTTATTTCAGGTACTGTCTTAAAAAAGCGTATAGGTCATTTTGCAGGCTATTTTGGTACTGTCCTATAAAAGTGTGTAAGCCCATATTTTTATTATCTTTGTATTTGAAATCAATTAATTAAAAAAAACAATGGAACATACACACTTATTTAACCCCAATCGGTCATTAGGATATCTCTGTGTTGTATGGCATAGAGAAATCCTAATGACCGATTGGATTTTATTGTCATAATTCCATCGTTTTGAAATGAACAACTCGCCCCTCTGTATAGGGCATTCAGTCAGGTCTGACGATGCAAAAGTAGAGTGCTTTTAATGTTATTCTAAGAGGTAGGGATATAGTGGGAAGTATAGGGAAATGTAAGGAAATCATGGCTATCAAGAGCGCAAAATACATATTCAAAAAGTAGATAGTTTTGGGTAAAACAATATTCGTTTCCAATCATCATTGACTACTTAAGAGATTATGTTAATATCTTTTCATAAGAAAAATTATTCTATCAATATTAATCCCATCTTTCTTCGTTTTATTATATTAATGTTTCTATCTTTGTAAGTGAAACAACAACAATCCTATGAAATATCAGTGATTGAACATAGTATTATAAAGATACATTGGGGTGTATAAGGCATCCTTTTCAAAGGATTATTTCATTTTGGAATTATGCCTTTCAAAGAATAATTAAAGATGAACAAGAGAAACAAACATTTTAAAAGGAAAAGGCAACAACCTACTCCTAAACAGAAAAAACAAAAAATGATAGCAAAATCGTCAATTAAAGGTGATTATACATTTGAAGCCCAAATGCATGCTATGGGTAAGCGCTTGCTTGAGTTCTTTAAGGATAAAGATACTGTCAATGCAACTTTAAGAGAGCATATTAAGACAATTGAGGGCTATTTCAGGAGATATGATTCTGTGCAGTTGCTTGGAAGCATTGGATTATATTTATTAGATAACCTTCCCAATCTTGAAAAGTATTTTATGGCACAGATGAATGGCACAGAGATGCATCTAGACGAAAATGCTGAAGTGATAGCGGAATATGCAATAAACTTTGGGCTTTCAATGCCAAATGATGGCATAGATAACCCCACAGATGAAGTCGTTAAAGATTTGAGAAATCGATTGTGGACTTTGTTCATAACATATATCTATCAAGATATGCCTTTAGTTGATGATCCTATGCAATCCATTGATTGGATGATTCATATGGATACCATCGTTGTTCGTGGCGATGGTTATCAAGTTCATGTGTATGAAGTATTTAAAGAAATGTTCTTCCCTCATACAACCTTTTACCAACAACAATTTGGATATAGTGTTGCCCAACTATTTGAATTCTTTATGGATTTGGAGAATAGAGTTATATGCAAGATAGCTAGTCAAGAAGCCATCTATGGTGCAACAAAAATGCATGAACGGTGGAAGAAATGGGACGAAAAGACATTTGGTCCTATTGACGATGAAGCTACATTAGAGAATCGAGATTTCTCAAAATGTCTGTTTGGCGCGTTCTTTGAGGCAAACCCAGATGTGTCGCATACGGAAGATGGCATGCAATTCCCTATGTATCAACCAGATGATTATAGAGGATCTGATATGATATTTTGGATCCATCCTCAAAGCGAGGTGGAGACAAGAATCCTAGATTCTCTTTCTATGAAATTTGGTGATAATTCTGCTTTTCTTGCAGAAAGCGAATTTAAAGGCAGTATTATGAATGGCCATAGTATTTTTGAGAAGCCGTTCGTTAAAGATGGTGATAAATATTATTGCTTTACTCCTATGATTCCACATAGAAATCTGTTCTTGATTGCAGAAAAGCTTATGTTACGCAACGATGCCTATTACCAGAATAATTTTCAGCAGAACACGTCTCCGATTAGCCGAGATGTTTATATTGAGAGAAAAGTAAATTCTGTCATGAAGTCATTTCTGCCAGATGTTACATTTTATCCTTCTGTACATTATAAAATAGTGGAGGAAGGGCTAAAAAAGGATCCAGAGCTGGATATTCTTGGTGTTTCAGATAAGGCAGTCTATATTATTGAAGTTAAAGCCCATGAACTTTCTTATAAAGACAGAGTTAAGTTAGATGGAGCCAAGGCTAAGTTTAAAGCATCTGTTGCTGAGGCATGTAAGCAATGCTATAGAGCTGCTGATTTTATTTATAATTCTACAAAACCTGAATTTGGCACACAAAAAGGGACAGTTATTATTGATAAGAAAAGGCCAATATATAAGATAGCTGTAACCTTTCAGCATTATTCTTCGTTGTTGGGACAGATGGATAAACTTGTGGCTGCCAGTTTGATGGAGGAACGCTTCCGTGATACATGGGTTGTGTCATTATTTGACTTGATGGTTGTTGCTGACTTTGTTGAATCAGAAGATGAATTTTTATCTTATCTTGACATGCGAAAGATTATTAATACTAATCATAGTACATTTCATGATGAACTTGATTTGCTAGAACAGTTTCTAAATGAATCTCTTGCAGATAAAGTGAATACAAATAAGCCTATGATGATTATTGGAGGTTCTAAGCATATTGATGAGGAGTATGCCAAAGATTTTAATTTTCCAATAAGTCCTGAAACCTATAATCCACAATCTTAAACAAAAATCCTTTGAGGAATTTTCTATGCAATCAGTAAATATTGTTTCTCCGAAGTTTTTTGATGTAATAAAGGGTGTAAATCACGTAACTCGTTGATTTACATCCTTGTTTGCGGAGAGAGAGGAAAATGAATATTCCTTGCATCTCCTTGTATCATAGTTCTTTATAAACTTTCTTCTTTTCTGTGTAGCCAAATTGTAGCCACAACAGAGTATTTTGAGAGTACACGTGGATACTGCTACCGAAACACGCTCTTGTGTTTCTTGGGTTCAAAAGTACTAAAAAAATGAACATGCTCCAAATATTTGATAGAAAATGTTTTATAGATTCTTTGGCTACAATTTTCAGTGCAAGGTGCAAGCCTATATATATAGATAGGTCTTGCACCTTGCACTGATGGTCCCCACCTTATATTTTATATCGTTGATTTTCAATATGTAAAATGGTATTATTCTACCAGAAAATGGTATTTTAATATTCTATCTAAAGCCTGTTTCATTAGGAACTTTGCAGCCATAATAATTACAATTATATATATTATGGCTAATAAAAACAAATTAAAACCCAAAGGGCATCTTTATATTAGTAGTCCTACACTTGAGGGTTTAGCTCTTTTATGTGACAATGCAAAAGAAGCTGCTCATATAAGTGGCATCGAGTATTCAAATTTCTTTAAGGCTTGCAAGATGGAAAAGGATATAAGGTTTAGCACATATCGAAAGTGTGCTGCAGGCTTAGGGAAGGAAGTTCTGGTTATCCATCTTCCTTTGGGAACCATAGGATCAATGATTGAGCCCAAGACTCATGTGAACGGTTTTTATGAAACGATAGAGCAGGATAAATTGATTAAGGTGCTGATGGCGGTTATGCCGAGTGACGGAATAAACATTTTTAACTTCATGGAGGATTTCAAGAAACACCTAACAAGTCACGATAAAGAACATCTAATGAAACCATTTTTGTCTACTATCATTAATCTTTGCCAAACCCTACTTAAAGAAGATGGAACACCACGAAACACTCTCCCTAATAAATGAACTTCAAACACTTCGTGAAGAATTCAGACAGATAGCATGCTTTATCAGGGAGCTAAAGCATGATTATTCCGTTTTGGAGGAAAAGATAGAGTTGAGTTCGGCAGATGTTCTGCACCTGCTTGGAATATCAAAGGCATCACTTGCAAGATGGAGGGAATCTAATTCTATTCCGTATAGGTATGTATCAAGTAACCATGTAGTTTATCCATTTAAAGGACTCTATCTCTCTGTCAAGACGGGTAGAGCCACATTCAAGGACTTTCGTCGTTTAGAGGCTTTGCAGCGTTTAAACGCTTACAAGGAAGGTGTCCTTAAAGGCTACATGGGGGATTCTCAAACCTTATTTGAAGAATTATGAACATCAAAGAAGAAATACTAAGTCGGACTAACAAAGGACTGGAGGTGTTCTGTTTCTACATGCCCATCAACTTTGTACCCAAACGCAACTTCCGTAATCCACTTTATGATGACAGACGTGCATCGTGCAATATCTACCTTGACAATAAGTCCGGCTGCTACCGTATGAAAGATTTTGGCAATGATGCCTACTCTGGTGATTGTTTTTGGTTTGCTGCAGCAATGCTTGGATTGGATGTAAGGAAATACTTTGTTAAGGTGCTTGAAACCATAAACCGAGATTTGCAACTGAATATCAGCATTGAAAGGGAAAAAAGCAGTAATCCCCACACTATGATAATAAAGCCTCCAAAGTCAATCATATCACAACCATCTAATTTCGCAAAGACACCGGAGGATAGAAAGTGGTATAAACTTATTGAGCAATCCTTCAGCATTGAAGGATTGACCTATTGGCAACAATACGGTATTGATACTAAGACTTTGCAACGCTTCCATGTAAAGGCACTCACTCGCTATGAGTCTATCTCCAATCAGGGGAAGCCTTTCACGCTTGTATCTACGCTCGAAGAACCTATATTTGCTTACTGTATGGGCAAGTTTGTGAAAGTCTATCGCCCTAAAAGCAAGCTACGTTTCCTTTATCGAGGCGAGAAAGTGGACGACTATGTGTTTGGCTTCCAGCAGTTGCTCAGCAAAGGCGATATGATATTCATCACAGGTGGAGAAAAAGATGTTCTTTCTCTAACCGCTCATGGATTCAATGCCATCTGCTTCAATAGTGAGACGGCACAGATTCCTGAGAATATCATTGAGGGACTACAGCTTCGCTTTCGACACATTATTATATTATACGATTCTGACGAGACTGGTATAAGGGAAGCCAAACGGCAAACAGAGGCACTTACCCAATATAAGGTTTTGAGTCTGACCTTACCATTGCAGGGTATCAAGTCGGAGAAAGATGTATCCGATTACTTTGCCTTAGGCAATGGTTCTGAAGACTTGAAGGCACTGCTTTCTGATATGTTTACCCAAATGTATGCACAGACGATGATGATATTGCAATCTTGTGAAATAGACTATGACAATCCACCAGATGCATCAAAGTCGGTGGTAGCAGTAAATAGTGTTCCTCTTGGAACGCAAGATAATCTGTTTTGCATCACTGGTGGAGAAGGAACAGGTAAAAGTAATTACATCGCTGCAATCCTTGCCGGCACACTTGGTGCGGAACGATTACAGGCTGAACAAACTTTGGGATTGGAGGTAACAGCCAATCCCAAAGGTTTAGCCGTACTTCACTATGATACGGAACAATCTGAAGCACAACTTCACAAGAACTTGGGCAAGACGCTTCGGCGAGCTGGAGTCAAGTCCGTACCGGAGTTCTACCATTCGCTCTACTTGGCATCGTTATCCCGCAAGGACAGGCTGAAGATTATTCGTGAGAGCATGGACTTGTTCCATCACAAGCACGGTGGCATTCACCTTGTAGTCATTGATGGAATTGCAGACTTGATACGCTCTGCCAATGACGAAACGGACAGTATCGCCATTGTGGATGAACTCTATCGCTTGGCAGGAATCTACAACACCTGCATAATTTGCGTGCTTCATTTTGTTCCTAACGGTATTAAGTTGCGTGGACATATTGGATCTGAATTACAGCGTAAGGCGGCAGGTATTCTCTCTATTGAGAAAGACGACAACCCCGAATACTCTGTGGTTAAGGCTTTGAAAGTACGAGACAGCAGTCCGCTCGATGTGCCTATGATGCTTTTCGGTTGGGACAAACAAGCAGATATGCACGTTTACCGTGGTGAGAAATCGAAAGAGGACAAGGAAAAGCGTAAGACGGATGAACTTTTGTCAGTTGTAAAATCTGCATTCCGTACTAAAGTAAGACTTTCATACCAAGAGTTATGTGATGTATTGATGCATGAAATGGAGATCAAAGACCGAACAGCAAAGAAGTACATTGCCTATATGAAAGAGCAGCGTATATTGTCGCAGGACACAAATGGTAACTATCAAAAGGGTGAACTATGCCATACTTAGAACAAACAACAGAGAATGATTGGTGCAAGCGATTGTTTGACAGATTGCGAACTGTCGAGAATAAGATCGACCAACTACTCGTACTGAAAGAGCAGTCCGTTGATACAACTATTCATCCGCCTCTTAAACCAGAGTATCTTGACATCATCGACGTGTCGAAAATTCTCAAAGTGGAGCAGAAAACCATTTACAACTGGGTTTGGGCCCATAAGATACCATACCTAAAAGCTAATGGAAGACTTCTTTTCCTTCGTGAAGAAATAGACGAGATGCTACGCAAGCGTGACGGTTGGTAATCATCTTTCACGATTAGGATGCATATTTTGTTATGTAAATGCTTGCAGTTACATAACAAAATTAGTATCTTTGCACCAAGATTGACTTATATGACAAGCAAGGGAATCAAGAAAAAAATATCAGAATTTGAAATGGGAAAAGTCTTTAAGTTAGAAGACTTAGGGCTTTTGCACACCGAGCATCAAGCAGCAGTAATGACTTTACGAAGACTTGTGGAAAAAGGAGAAATAGAGCGGCTCAGTCCGGGATTCTACTATAAACCTAAAATAACACGCTTCGGAGAGGTCGGGCCTACTATGGACGAAAGATTTCGGGATTTGTTATACAAAGATAATCGCCCTATAGGTTATCTGACAGGATTCTATGCCTTCAACTTGTTGGGACTTACCACGCAGCAATCCACCACTCTTGAAATAGGAACGAACTTCCCCCGTCGAAATAGAAAACGAGGTATGTATGCAGTCCAGTTTGTAATACAGAAAAATGAGATAAACAAAGACAACATTGATATGCTGCGCCTGCTGGACTGCCTCAAATGGATAAAAAAGATACCAGACACAACTGTTGACCAATCCTATTCTCAGTTAAAAAACTTGGTAAAGGCATATTCTAAAAAAGAACAGGAACGGATTGTAGAGCTTTCTATGCAATACTCTCCTTTAACCCGTGCACTACTTGGCTCGATGCTTTCTGACAAATCACTGACAGATAAATTATATCAATCGCTTAATCCGCTAACGCAATTTAGAATTGGACTTTCATCATCACTTGCAAAAGAACAATGGAACATACAATAGACAAACAACTGCATTTGGAAAAAGAAAACTTTAGAGACCTGATTCATGCAACTTCTGAGGAACTGGCCATTCCCATCCAACTGGTAGAGAAGGATTACTACATCTCGTCCATACTCCGCGCTCTTTATGAAAGTAGCTATACCGAACAGATAGTATTCAAAGGTGGAACATCCTTGTCTAAGGCTTATCAACTGATAAACAGATTTTCCGAGGACGTGGATTTTGCAGTCATAAGCGAAAATATGAGTGGTAATCAAGTAAAGATGCTACTTTCACACCTAATGAAAGAAGTTACAGCCAACTTGAAGGAGGATCGATGTTTTGGAGATATTTCCAAAGGCTCAAAATATCGGAAACAGGCTCTTCTCTATGAAACTCAAGTAGGATTGGACGAATTATCCAACCCTGTACCCGCAAGAATTATAGTGGAAATCAGTGCATTTGCCAATCCATTTCCCCACGAGAGACGAATAATTGAGCCGTTTGTAACTACATTTCTGAGAAAGAAGGGAATGAGCAACTTTATAGAACAGTATAATCTTGCCCCCTTTGAATTAAATGTGCTGTCACTCAGACAAACCTTATGTGAGAAAGTCGTATCGCTCATTCGTTTTTCAATGAGCGACACCCCATTGGCATCATTGACATCTAAAGTGCGTCACTTCTATGATTTGGATGCACTTCTAAGTATAGAACAATTACAAAACTATATTTCCAGCGATGCGTTTGTTTCAGATTTGACAACATTGATAAGACATGATCAGCAAGCCTTTGATGAGCCACAAGGTTGGAGACTTTTGAACAACCTAAATCAATCTCCCTTGATAAAAGACTTTGAAAATATATGGAGTTCTCTAACACCGAGATATATTGAGAATTTATCTAAAATCGCATACCGAACGATACCATCACCAGACAATATAAAATCCTCTTTCACCAAGATTCTCCACTCAATAGAAATTATTGATTTAGGACGGCAAGAGAATTAAACATTTAGAAAAATAAAGAGCTCTAAGTAAGGGAAAAACTGAAAAATTTACCGAAAATCCCCAAAAGTTTTGTATCTAACCTTTGGGGCATTTTGTTTCAGAATTATATGTTTAGTGCCGCCATTTCGGACGAAAACCCAGTGAGCGATTATCCGCTTCTTGCGCCTGCTCATTGCCATTTTTTATTGATGTAGAAATCTCATTATCGGACAGACTATTTTCCTGTTCCTCTTTTTCCTCTTTGTTCGCAGTAATCGTCAAGGCAATCTTTCT
>ERZ772948.528-NODE-528-length-25012-cov-29.624594_pt1 | contig 25012 bp, 36 predicted proteins | sample MGYA00511945_ERZ772948 | MGnify/ENA primary metagenome ERZ772948 (study PRJEB29015, sample SAMEA2737927) | human oral metagenome | biome: human oral; feature: human-associated habitat; material: dental | place: China | collected 2141 ... | reverse complement strand
AAAGCAGAGGTAGAACAATTACAAGCAGAAAATAAAAAACTAAAAATGGGTATAAAAAAAATCACCAGCCAAATGCTAGTGATCACAGGAGAATTAGAATGACAACGGTTTTTAAAGTTATAGGTGCAATCTTACTGATAGGCACGCCGGGCAGTTTAGAACTTGACAATATTACGTTATATGAAGCGGTATTACAAGGATTGTTAGGCGTTGCGCTATTATATGGTGGCATCTACATTGACGAAATAAAAAAGGCCCTTTAGTAATTGTAGTTACCAAAGGGCAGATGCGAAAAGTGAGTTATTAAAGCATCTTAACCGCATAATATCATATGCGCGTTAAGGTGGCAAGGTGAAAATATGGATAAAGAAAAAGTGATTAATTTATTAGAACGGTTTGAGGAAATCGAAATAGAAAAAGGTATAAATTACCCAAATATTTTTATGACTATAGAAATAACCTCTAATTCTCACGGCGTTTTTTATCACCATGTTTATGTAAGAGATAACAATACAGATACATATTTGTTATGCCACATAAACGGTTTCCGTGAACAGTGTTCTGCTGAGGGCGTGGAAACTATTGGCGATATAGTCGAATTATTAGAGGAGAAAAAACAATATGAGCAGCATTTATACATTAAATAAAGATTATGCAGAACTATCCGCAATGCTTGAAGCAGCGGAAACGCCGGAAGAAATTGAAGCAATTCAAAACACGCTTGAAATGCTCGATTTATCCATTGAGGAGAAAATCGAGAACACGGCAAAATACATGGTTAATGTTGAAGCCGATATACAAGGCATTAAGGCTGAAATCGATAGATTGAATAAGGTGAAGAAGTCAAAAGAAAGCACTATTGAAACCTTAAAGAATAATATCGAATACTCAATGAAACAAAAAGGCATTGAAAAATTAGAAGCTGGCACCTTTAAAGCTGGTTATAGAAAATCTGAAAGTGTGGAAATTACAAATCTTGATGTAATCCCAGCGGATTACACGAAGGTTGAAATTAAGGCCGATAAAACGGCTATTAAAAAAGCGCTTAAAGCTGGTGAAACCGTAGATGGCGCACATATTCAAACAAACATGAATTTCTATATTAAGTAGGATGGTGAAATATGGAATTTAGAACACTAAAAGCAAATGAAATAGATTGCCGCATACAATCATTAAGCGAAAAAAACGGCGCAGTCGGTGCGGTAGTACTGCTATACAAAGATGCACGTGTTGATATGCGCATGCTTGATGAAGTAGTAGGCGCAATGAATTGGAAACGTGAACACGAGATCATTGGCGATAGATTATATTGTACGGTTTCAATCTATAACGAACTTACCGGAGAATGGGTAGGTAAAAGTGATGTGGGTACCGAAAGCAACACAGAAAAGGAAAAAGGCCAAGCATCTGACAGTTTTAAGCGTGCGTGCTTTAACTGGGGGATTGGTAGAGAATTATATTCCGCGCCATTTACCTATATCAATCTACAAAGCAACGAATGGCAAAAAGGCAAGGACGGACGGCCTAAATCATACGCAAAATTCACGGTTAAAGAAATCGACTATGACGAAAATCGAAATATCAATAAATTAATCATAGTTGATAGCAAAGGAAGCGTGCGTTATACAATGGGCGGAAGCGTAGCACCTGTTCAAGCAACAAAACCGAAAGAAACGCACGTTAAAGGATACGATGAATTTGTAGCGTTGCAAAAATCTAAAAAGGTACCACCAGCAGAAATCACAAAATACATTGCGGCGGAATTTAAAAAACCGCGCCTTGCGATGTTAGATGCCTTTGAAATGGTGGCGGCCCTTAAATGGTTGAAAAAATACGGGGAAGAAGAAAACAAAGGCTTTACCCTATATGACAATGACGAACAAGCATTGTTGCATGAAAATGCCGGAGACCGCATTTAATGAAATGGATTACAAAGGGAATTAATGTTATTAAGTCTATTGGATATAACATATTAATTCCCGCTCCAAAAGATGAAACGTTAAATAAGTTAGATCCGGAAGTTGAATATATCGTTGAAATCAAACGGAAGGTAAAACGCCGTTCGTTAAACGCCAATGCGTATGCATGGGTTCTATGTGAAAAGATTGCAAAGGAACTTTCAAAAAACGCCTACATTTCAAAAAATGAGGTGTACAAGCGAGTTTTGATTGAATGTGGTGCATTTACCTATTTACCAATCAGAAATGATGCTATCGAGCGTTTTATTGAAATTTGGCAAGGCCACGGGTTAGGCTGGCACGTAGAGGATGCGGGGCCGGCTAAAACGGAAGGATATACCATTATGCGTGCATATCACGGTAGCAGCGTTTATACAGTAGATGAAATGCGGCGTTTAATTGATGCCTTAGTTGATGAGTGTAACCAACTAAACATACCACTAGAAAATAACGACTATATCAACTCATTAATAAATGAATGGGGGAATAATGAACAAAAGGAAACGACTGGATAACGCACTATATGCCCGCACCAGAAAATGGGCATACGAACGTGATGAGGGCCTATGCGTTCTATGTGGTGCAATGGCTACAGAAGTTCACCATATTGAGTTTAGATCACACGGCGGACTTTCTAACCTTAGCAATTTGGCTTGTTTATGCCGTGATTGCCATACAAAAGCACATGGCAGCGAAGCCAAGAAAATACGCGAAATATTAAAAGAAAGGAACAAAGGTATTACATGGCAGAACGAAGAATGATGTCCAAGAAAATTATTGATACTGATAATTTTTTAGACATGCCACAAAGTACACAATGCCTTTATTTCCATTTGCTGCTACGTGCGGACGACGACGGCTTTATTCAATCACCGAAAAGCATCATGCGAATTACTGGGTGTAAAGACGATGATTTGAAATTGCTTATTGCTAAAGGTTTTGTGATTGGCTTTGAAACGGGTGTTATTGTTATTAGACATTGGCGGATACATAACTATGTTCAAAGCGACCGTTATTCAAAATCAGAATTACCAGAAGCAAAACGTGTTGAGTTAAAAAACAAGGTTTATGAAGTAGTTAAACAACCGATGAACCCAGATAATACCTACGTGGATACAAAATGTATACAAAATGGATACAATCTGGATACACAGATAAGAATAGATAAGATAAGAGAAGAAGAGAATAGAATAGAAACATTATGTCATGTTACACATGACGATGTGGATAAATCTCACTTTGAAATTATCGAATATCTTAATTTTAAAACCGGTTCTAAATTTAAGCCAACAACTAAACCGTACGTACAGGCGATTAGATCCCGATTAAAAGAAGGTTATACCGTTGATGATTTTAAAACGGTGATTGATAAAAAATGCCGTGAATGGAAAGGTACGAAATTAGAAAAATACTTAACGCCGAAAACTTTATTTGCACCTAGCCATTTTGATACATATCTCAATTCAAACGAAATGGCAACTATGACGGATACAGAAAGAAAGGTTGCTGAATTAAACGCGCTTATTGATGCGGTAGAAAGGGGAACGGATGAGGGAACCGAACGCAAAAACATTGACGGCTACGGGCCAATTATTGATATATCCGAATATTGATGTAACAAAAACTAAAATGTACGCCTACGCACTGGAAGATATTAACCCGGTTACGTTGGCGGAAGCAATTAAGCAGTGTATTAACACGTGTGAGTTCATTCCAGCCGTTGCAACCATTCGCAAGAAAGCGGTAGAAATTTCCGGCTATGTAAACGGAAAGGAAGAACGATTGATAGCGCAAGATGCATGGGAAGAAGTTAGAAAGGTTGCTAGTAGTTTTGGTTATGAAAAGGGCCTTGACGAATTGGAAGGCATTACACGATTGGCAGCTAAAACAATATGGCGTTTCTTTGATCCAAGAAATTGCCAAAGCTATAACGAAAGCGCGGCAATGAGTCAATTTTGTAAGGCCTATGAACAACTGGTAAAGCGTGAAGAAAAACGCATAGAAATTGCAGAAAGCATCAAAAGTAATGGATTACTATCAGAAGCGCGAAAACGTGCAGAACTTAATATGCCACCTCAAACAGAAATTAAAATGCTTGATAATGGGCATTTAGTTGAAGTTGAAAGGTTCGAGCCGATTGACTTAAAAGGGTTAGTTGAAAAGGCGGACATAGCAGAAGAATATAAAGCAAAAATTCTAGGAGTGCTGAAATGAATTGTTAAAAAGGCGGTAAACACAAATGAATGAACAAAAGAAATATGAATTCACAGGAAAAATTAAAGTTGTATTTGGTATTAATTTTAAGCAAATCAGAGCAATTATAAATTTTGGTTGTGTAGTTGCTGGTGAAATTGGTGGTTGGATTGAATGTGAAGAAAATTTAAGCCAGTCCGGCGATGCTTGGGTGTTCGGCAATGCTAGGGTGTCCGGCGATGCTAGGGTGTTCGGCGATGCTGAGGTGTTCGGCAATGCTGAGGTGTTCGGCAATGCTAGGGTGTTCGGCAATGCTAGGGTGTTCGGCAATGCTAGGGTGTTCGGCGATGCTGAGGTGTTCGGCGATGCTGAGGTGTTCGGCGATGCTTGGGTGTCCGGCGATGCTAGGGTGTTCGGCAATGCTGAGGTGCTCGGCAATGCTGAGGTGTTCGACAATGCTGAGGTGAAAAAAAATGATGATTACATGGTTGTTGGTGGAGCTGGTCGTTACAATCGGTTCACAACATTCTTTAAATGCCGAGACAAAACAATCAAGGTAGTATGCGGGTGTTTCTTTGGAACAATCATTGAATTCCGAGCAAAAGTAAAAGAGACGCATAAGGGGAATAAGCATGAAAAAGTATATTTGGCTATGGCAGATATGGTTGAATTGCAGCTAGACAATGACGACAAGTAGGCAGTTTAAGTTGAATTTAAGGAGATAGAACAATGAACACAGTACAAATTCTAGGTAATTTAGCACGTGATCCGGAAGTGCGTTATACGCAATCCGGACGTGCGGTGGCAACTTTCACGGTAGCAGCAACTAACACATACATTGATAGTGCTACAAATGAAACGAAAGAACAAACCGCTTTCATCAACTGTGTGGCATGGGGCAAGTTAGGCGAAGCAGTAGGCAACTACAGAAAAGGAAACCGCTTATTTGTAGAGGGTCGAATTCAAACAAGAAGTTACGAAACGCAAGACGGACAAAAGAAGTATGTAACGGAAGTAATCGCCGGTTTCGTTGGATTATCCGCTTTAAATGATGCGGAAGCTGGCAACAATTTAGATAATTTTGCAGATGATAAGAACGATGAAAACGTTCCGTTCTAATAGGTGTGAAATGAGTGTTGAGAAAATATATGCGGTTAATGCGATAAGAAAGCTATGCGGAAACACTAAGTATAAAGAGGTGGCTAGAAGAAAAAAGTTTAATGGCACTTATGATTTTGTGTTTATTGCTGGTGATTATCTGTATGTTACGAATGTTGATTTAAGAAGAAAACGCGCTAATACAGAAGTTTACTTCAATGAATACAGTGATAGCCGTTATTGGTAAGGGTGAGTGATATCGAATGAAATCACCATGTAAGGGTTGTGAGTATAGGGTGTTAGGCTGCCGTAGTACATGCGCTGCCTACATCGAATACAATAATCATCAAATGAAGCTAAGGGAAAGCCGTGATAATCGGGGCGACGTGTTTGGGTATGTAAAGGATAGTAATAACCGCATCAAGCGGCGTATAGGTAGATATTAGGAAAGGTGAAAATGCATATATGGGGATTGTTTGACGACGGCAACGGTTGTTATCGTCAGGCGTTAGATGAATACAACGTGAATATGGGGGGGGCAACATACGATCACATCAATAGGCATTGGTGATGCGTGTATTAATCAAGATTTAGCGGTTAATACACTGCATAAACCTAACGCACTATGGGAACAGTTGGATAAGTTAGATAAACCGGACGTTATTCTAGCTAGTCCACCATGCGAAAGTTGGAGCGTAGCAAGTGCGATGAAAGGCGGTAATGCGTGTTGGAAACAAGAAAAGGATATGACTATAAACCTATTCGGTGAATATGAACAAGGAAGTAAATTCACAATCAGAAATAAAGCTGATTATGAGAACTACCAATTCAGGTATGACAGGTCATTCTTAACGCGCGTTAATGGTGAAATGTGCATATACAACACATTAAAAATCATTGAGCGTTATCAACCTAAAGTATTCGTGATTGAAAACCCAGCATACGGGCGGATATGGGAATATATAGCAAATGTAATAGGGTTTAATATTCCGTATGAAAACCTAACATATTACAACAACTATGATTACCCCATTAAGAAGCCGACGAAGTTTGGAAGTAATATCGATTTAAAATTGCTTAAAGATGATATAAAAAATCAAATCAAGTTCAACAAATTAAACGTAAAAGGAATAAACCGATATAATACGAGGTCGCATATTCCATTAGAGTTAGTGAAAGATATTTTGAAACGATGCGAACAATATATAGGGGGGGGGGTAAAAATGACGTATATAGAAAACTGGTTCGCGCTGGGTGCCTGTATCTATGGTAGAAAAACCGCAGATGCAGCATTATCCGCGCTAGGGTTAAGGAAAGAAATAAAAAGAAAACCGGCATACCCGGATATTGAAACAAATGCATTAATTGCCTTATACAATGACGGTTTAAGCATAAGACAAATTGCTAGTAAATATGGCGTATCGTATACATTTGTTAGAACTCGCCTATTTGGTGCTGGGTTAAATCTTGAAAGAAGAAAAAGGTAAGACAAATGAAGAAACTTGTAAAAGCGAATAATCAAACATACACGCAAGAAGAGTTTCAAAGCGCTTTAACCGTGGTTATTGGGAATAGAATATTAAAACCAAAGGTAACGGCAAATTCTTATTGTATTACACTTGAATATAACGTGAAGAACGGCAGAAAGACGGGGCGATTACGCCAAGTAATTTCAAAAGCGAATATCCAGCACTTTAACGGAACAATGGAAACCTATTTGTATTATGTTAGGGAACAGATTAAGCATTTATTAGTAAAAGGGGGATTGAATTATGACGAATGAGCAAAAATGGTTATTGCAAGAAATGTACGATGAAGGATACCGCGATATTAAAATCATCGGTGTATATGCCTATTTTGTAAACCCGGACTTTATCGAAAACGGCGGTAATTTTAAAGTGCGTGATCATACCCCACGTATTCCATGCCGTGTACTGGGATTAAGTCCTAAAACTGAAAAATATTCTATTGCATCGTTACTGGGGGTTGCGGAATGGGAAAGAGTTCCGGTTGATACGCCTATCATCGTGCAAACGCCATACGGCAAATATAAGCGGTATTTTGCCGAATATAGCAAAGGAAAGGTTTGGTATTATAACAGCGGAGCAACAAGCTGGAGTAATGGCTTACTGGGGTTAGTTACAGGCGCAGAACCATGCGATGTGAGGTTAGCAGAAAATGCCGGTAATTAACATAGTATTCAAAGGTCGCCCGATTACCAAAAAGAACCACGGGCAAATTGTAAAATGGGGCAACAAACGGGGCCACATTCAATCAGAAGCATATAGGGATTATGAAGATGCTTGCTTATGGCAATTAGCCGGCAAGAAACTGCATATATCTGGCATTGTGGTTGTTGAGTGTAAATACTATCTACCAAATAAAAGAAGCTGGCCGGACTTAATCGGGTTGCTACAGGCAACTAGCGATATCTTAACCAAAGCTGGCGTAATAGATGATGATAAATGGATATGTTCATATGGCGAAAGCTGCATAGCGGGTATAGATAAAGAAAACCCGCGGGCAGAAGTTCGTATCATGGATAGGCGAAACGCCGTATTAGAACAACTTTTAAAATAAGGGGAATTGAAATGGGTGTAATCAACAAAATTAAACGGTTCTTATTTGGTGATAAGCGATATAATGCGGATATTATTAAAGTTAAACGGTGCTTACCCGGTGTATTAATGCCGAAAGTTGGCAGCGAAGATGCTGCCGGAATGGACTTTTACCAGCCAGAAGGCGTAGTAATAGAACCGCATCAAACGCAATATGTAACGCTAGGTTTAGCGGTAGAAATTCCAAAGGGGTATATGTTAATGTTGGCGCCACGATCTAGCCTTAGCAAAACGCCGTTAATTATTCCGAATTCGTTCGGGGTGATTGATGCAGATTATAGGGGTGAAATAAAAGCGATACTACATAATACCAGCGATGATGCGTATTTAATTCAAAAAGGCGATAGATTAGTACAGGGTATTCTTGTACCAGTAGGCGCATTAAAGTTGTTAGAGGTTAGTTCTTTAACCGAAACGGCGCGCGGTGCTGGTGGTATTGGCAGTACGGGGAAATAAAGCATGATTAAATTCTTGTTTGATGCTGCATTGGTATTTTCGTTAGTTGTAGCATTGTTTAAGCTAGTATCGCTATTTACGGCGTAGTGGATAAGGGGCGAAATAAACGCCCCTTTGATATAACATTAGTAGGCGAAAGGAGAAATGTGTATGCCTATTATTAACCCGATGTATTTGTACTTGATTGAGGTACTACATAATTTAGATGCACTTAATCATCTTATTTTTGTTGTGTTGGGATTTGTGGTGCTTTCTTGTGGTTGTGTGTACCTTATAGACGATTGCGCAAGGGAAGCAATAAATACAAATAAATCAAAAGTTGCAATGCTGCTTGTGGCGTTTGGAATTAGCAGTATAATTGCGGTATTAGTTCCTACAAAAGATGCGATGTATAAAATGTTAATTGCTAGCTATGTAACAACTGACAATATCCAAATCGTGAATGATGCTATCAAAACCAATTTACAGGACTATTTAAATATGTTAGGGGAAACAGTTAAGAACATGAAATAAAGGGGAATATATGACGGATAAAGAATATAGAGAGTTAGCCAAAGAGTACCTAGAACCGATTAAATTAATCACAATGAAAATTAAATCATTGAAAGAAGATCTAAAGCATTTACAATCCGATATAACAACAATCGGGGCAATTGATTATAGTAAGGAACGTTTAAGCGGTGGCGGAACACCGGGCGGGTTAGACAGTCAAATAGTACGCCTTGAAAGTAAGCGCGATGCAGCGCAAAAGGAAATAGGGGCATTGATTGACGAGCGGGAAACCGCAGCGGATATTATTAACACATGCACAAAAGGAAAAGAAAATATACTATTGATGCGTGAATATGTTGACGGCAAAAGTGCTAAGCATGCTAGATACTTTACAGATTTAGAAAAGTCGCAAGCAAGCGAACTAAAGACGGCTGGACTCATCAAAGTAGGGTATTATTTGCACCATACATATTACCCAAGCATGCATACCGCTAAAACGGTAAAAGTCGGAATGCATCGGACTATATCGGAAACGTGCGGAAAAGCATAATATAGTATAATTATAGTGTCATATGTAGCTTTAAACGACATTGACTAAATTCTCCTATTAAACATACGACACCGCGGGGAACTATAAACGTTCCCCTTGTGTGTTGTAAACAGATACCGGCGTTAAATTCCTTTCAACGAACACATGCCATTTGAGATACGATCCTTTATTTGTTTAGAACATACAAACAAAATGAATAAAACCAAAATAAAATGGGGTATATCCACGGCGATATATCCCATTTCTTGTATAAAAGGAACATTTGATTATTGAAAACTGAACATGCTGCATGCGTTTTATACCAGATGTAGAACGTAGGAAACTTTTAATTGCCAGCGTGTTCGGTTTTGAGTAATTAAAAAAGCCGCTATTATCTAGCGGCTAACATATGGCGTATTTGATTGTTCATTTCTTGTTGGTACTCATCTATAGTATCGAATATTGTTTCACGTAGATTAAAAGCGGCGAATGCATCATATATAGAGTTAGTATGTTGGCGGAGTAGTTCGCACTTTTCGGCGATATAACGAAGCATCATAATAATGTTGCTTAAATCGTCATAACCTAGCATTTGAATTATACCGTCATTATTGTGTTTGATACCTGTATAGGTAGCTTGAAGTGTTTCAATGTTATTAAGTTCGTTGTATTTGATCGCGTTTTTGATTTCTTGAATTGTCATTTGCATTGTTTTATTCTCCTATTTATTATTTATTATTTTGAATTGTGGACAACATTTTAACCGCCATATTGATTACATATTTAGGGGCGTTAGAACCGTATTCCCAATCTTGGAAGGTGCGGAGCGGCATTTCTAAATATTCAGCCGCAGCCTTTTGAGTGAGACCCGCTTTTAAACGGGCCTCTTTTATTTTGTTGTTTGAAGTGGGCATTATTTAATCTCCTTATTCGTAAAAGTGAGTTGCAATAATTTGATTGTTATTGTCTAGTAATTGCCATTCAAAACCGAATGACATAGTTGAAATAAATTCAGATGCTTGTGATTGGTTATCAAAGTTCCAAGTTTGATTTGAGTTCAAGTCTTTTAATGTGTACATTTTTATTTCTCCTTGTGATTAATTATTAGGGTTCGTTCCCCTTACCTTGGTTAGAGTATAACACGGTTACCGCGACACGTCAACCGTATTTTTAAAATTACACGAAATGTGTAATGTGATTATTGGAAAGGAAAGCAATATGACGCAAATTCATTGCGATAGAAAGCATTGCTTAAACAATGATAAGCACGGCATATGCACGGCTGAAACAATCGAATATAACGGACGATGCCAAACATATTGCACTAGCCAGCACGCATCTAAACAAGTAGCCGGAATATGTCAACGATCACATAGGCGTATGAAAGCAAAAGACAATAACATTCTAAAGTGAGGGGGTGAATATCAATGAACTACATGCCTAAAATTAAAAAGGTAATTACGACATTACAAATCAAAAAAGGTTTAAGGTATGTGATTGATACTCGCCAATCATGGAGTAAGTGGGATAAGCCATTTAAAGTATTTATTGTAAGTCGTATGTATAGTGAAGCAGAATACGCAAAGGCGTTCCCAGAGAAGTATAAACAAAATCCATTTAAAGAAGGGCAATTATATAAGAAAGTGGCTGAACACGCTACATCAAAGCCGCATGAGTTGTTAATATATTTAGTTAATGTGTTGAAAGGTGGTGAACGTAGTGAGTGATATTAAATTAAAGCCTAAAGAATTAAAGTTTGCCGAAGAATGGCTAAAGACTACGAACGCCACGCAATCAGCGATAAAGGCTGGTTATAGCGCACGAACGGCGTATTCGGCTGGTAGTCGACTGTTGAAAAAAGTTGACGTAAAACAATATATAGACGAACGACTAGCGGAAATGAAGGAAAATAGCATTGCTGATACTGACGAGGTAATGCAGTTTTTATCTAGTACGATGCGTGGTGATATTCCTGACCAGTTCGGATTAGATCCGGCGTTGAATGATAGGTTAAAAGCGGCTGAATTGCTTGGTAAGCGTTATAAGATGTTTACTGATAAGCAAGAAATCAGCGGCGCGGACGGCGAACCGATTAAAGTTATATTTAGTAATATGAATAAAGAATAATAGGTAATTGCATAAATCTATCATTAAATGGGGTATATCCACGGCGATATATCTCATTTTTTGTATAAATCTATCAAATATGGAAATAACAATCGACTATAAACCGAACGAAAAACAAAATATATTTCACAACACAAAAGCACCTTATGCAGTATATGGTGGCGCTCGTGGTGGCGGAAAAACAAAGTCATTGATCATGGATGTGTTCATTTACGCTTTAACTTATCCGGGTAGCCATTGTTATATATTCCGTGAAACATATCCGAATTTAGAAGCCAATGTTATCCGTGAATGGATACGAAGCGTACCGCCGGAATTATATAAGTATTCCGACCAGAAACACATAGCGACATTAAAGAATGGCAGTCAAGTATTGTTCCGTTATGTGAAGAATGACAAAGATGCCGAGGGTTATCAAGGGCAAGAGTTTGATTACTTAGGCATTGATGAATTAACCAAGCATACGGAACGAACGGCCGAATTATTAACGGCTTGCCTTCGTAGTGCTAAAGGGTTCCCTGTTCGTTTTCGTGGCAGTTGTAACCCCGGTGGCCGTGGTCATGGTTGGGTTAAGCGTAAATATGTAGAAGCGACCAATTACGGCGAGAAAACTGTGATTGATCAGACCACAGGACTCGAAAAGGTGTTTATACCGGCGCAAGTTTACGATAATTACGTATTAATGAAAAATGACCCTAATTATGTAAAGCGTTTGGAAGCGTTACCGGAGCAAGAAAAGAAAGCGTTCTTGTATGGTGATTGGGATGTATTCATTGGGCAAGTATTCACTGAATTTAATCGAAGTGTACACGTAGAAGAGCCGTTTGAAATTCCGCAAGGCTGGACAAGGGTTCGTTCTATGGACTGGGGTTTTAGTAAGCCATTTAGCATACATTGGTACGCCATTGACTATGAAGGTGTAGCGCATTGCTATCGTGAATATTACGGTTGCACAGGTGAGCCGGATGTAGGTTTGAAACTAACACCGGATGAAGTCGCTGCCGAAATGGCTAGATTAAGTAAGGGTGAAACCTATGCATATGATATAGCTGATAGAGCGATATGGCAGAAAGACGACCGCATGAAGTGGAGCATTCAAGGTGAGTCTATTGCTGAAATATTTGCACGTCATGGCATTAACTTCACAAGGTCTAATTCTGAACGCATTCCGGGCAAGATGATGGTTCATACCTACCTAAGGGAGAAGAAAATCAAATTTTTCTCTACGTGTAAGCATATTCTAAGAACACTACCGGAATTAGTATATGACGAAAGCAAGCCGGAAGATGTTGATACAACGCAAGAAGATCATGCATATGATGAGTTTAGATATTTTTGCATGAGTAGACCTATCACACCTAAGAAACAGGAGAAACCATTTGTTGATGGTTATAGATATGATGATGATACAGAAGGAGAAGTTACTGCATGGGGCGTATGAGTGAAAGGGCGTTACGAGATTACGCTTATAAGGTGTTAAAGTCAGAATACGGGGAACGCGAGGAAAAGGGCGTTATTATTCCGGCAAAATACACTGATGCGGAATTGGCAGAATTTGCACGAGCTATGCCACAATGGCAAATAGAACAAATGTACGATATGATATATGGTTCTGAAATGGTGGAGTAATGAATATAGAACAACAAACATTCGATATATACGAAGCGAAAAACAATGTTAAAAAAGCACTAGCCGCCACGTCAGATTGGCGCAAAAGCGCTGCTGAGGATTTTGCATTTATGCAGGGCAAGCAGTGGGAAGATGCGGATTTAGCTAAAATGCGTGAAGCTGGACGGCCAGCGATCACAATCAATAGAATTAGACCGGTTATTAATCTATTGTGCGGTTATGCATCGCAGAATGAAACAGAACCGGACTTCTTGCCACGTAGTGAAGAAGATGACCGCATCAGTCGAGTGGCTAAAGGTATTACAAAATATTGCTTAGACCGTGCGAACTATCAACGTAATAAGGGGAAATGTTTTAGAGATAAGATTATTTGTGGTTTGGCTAATTATTGGGTAAGTTATGAATTCGACTATACGAAGCTAGACGGTACTATTCAAATTGAACGTGTTTCTCCGTTCGATGCGTTTGTAGATCCCGAATGTAAAAAAGATGATTTAAGCGATGCTCAATATGTTGGCCGGTATAGCTGGGAAGGTACGGCAAAGTTAAAGCAAGTATATCCGGATAAAGCCAATGAAATCGATACACTTAGACATAAATATGATGATACCGAACAAGAAGCCGGCGTTATTGAAACGGTAGACAGTGAGGCCCTTTGGTACAACAATAGCTATAATAAAATTCGTGTAGTGCAATATTGGTATAAGGAATACGGCAAGAAACACGTATTTATGACAAAAGAGGGTTTGGTTGACGAAGAAAATCCTTTGTTTTCCGTATTAATGGCTATTGGCAAAAAGCCTACTAGCATACCAGATACTAAAATCAGATATGCGACCTTTGCCGATGATGTTCTCTTAGAAGAGGGCGAAAGTCCTTATAAGCACGGTAAATTTCCATTAGTGCGTGAATATTGCTACTATACCGGCGAACTAGCAGAAGATGAACTAGAACCGGCTGGCGTAGTGCGTGATATTAAAGATGCACAAAGGGAATTAAATAAAAACCGTAGCCAACGCATGCACGTTGTTAATCAACAAAGTTTAGGCGTGAAATTTTGGACTGGTCAAATAGATGAACGTCTTAAACGTAATGTCGAAAAGAATAGTACGAAACCGGGCGCGAATATCTGGCTTCCTCCGGGTGTAACGTTCCAAGATGGAGCACCGTCAATGGATAGCAATATCAATTTAAGCCTTGAACAACAAGCAAGTAATGATTTCTATTCTATCAGTGGTATCACCCCGGAAAGTCTAAGCGGTAGCGTAGGCAATATGAGTGGTAAAGCAATCGATCTCCGTCAATCTGTAACAACAGTTCAAACGGCTGGCATATTCGAACAGGCGAAAGAAGCAGAGCGCCAAATTGTTAAGTTATTATGGGGCGAAAAGAACGCTCCGGGGTTAATTCCTCAATTCTATAATCAAGATAAAGCAATGCGTATTATGGGCGATGATGGGCAAAAGGAATTTGTACAGATTGCACCGGGCCTTAATCAACCAATGCAAGAACAGGTTATAACTGATGCACTAGGTCAACCGCAATTAGACCAAGAAGGCAACCCAATCAAACAGGTTCTATATGATCTAAGCTGCTTTGATTTTGATATTGTGATTAGTACAAGCCAAGCAAGCGCAACGGCAAGACGTGCTAATCTATATCAATTATTGGAAGCTAAGAAATCCGGTGTTGATATTCCTATGGATATTATCCTTGATTTTATGGACTTCCCAGAAAAAGAAGCCGTTAAAAAGCGTATTCAGCAAGCAGCAGAAAAGCCAGCTATGCCAGAATTGCGTGTTAGCGGTAGCCTAGATGATATGCCAGCGGAAGCATTGAGCATGTACTTGCAAACCCTAGGCGTACAGATTTCACCACAACAAATTATGGCGGAACGGTTAGCCTTGAAAGGCAAACAACAGAACATTCAAAATGCACCGCCAATTTTGCCACCTATGAACGATTTAGGCGGTATGTAATATAAACTATCAACACAATAATAAAACGCTCCTATATGGGGTGTTTTTTGCATTTCGCCCTAAGCAATGGCGTTAAACTACTTGCACGTATATATTCGCCCGGCAACGGCGTTAAACTGCCATATTCTTATATTCGTCCAGCAATGACGTAAAAAGGCAAAAGGGGTATTTGATATGGAAAAAGATTTAGTAAACATCGAAGAAGCTGGTTTCACTCCAGAAGATTTAGAAAACGCGGGCGTAGAACTGGAAGAAACAACCGAAGAAACGAATACACAGGAAGGTGTGAACGATGTTCCCTCTACTGAAACACCGGAAAGTGATGCGAATGATGCGGAAGTAGAAACAGAAACGCCGAACACTAACGAAGGTGAAACGGAAGAAGAAAATCATGCGAACGATCAGAACTTAAAAGCGGCACTTGCACAAGAACGCGCAAGACGGAAAGCAGCGGAAGAACGTGCTAGACAATACGAAGCACAACGAAAACCGATTGAGTTACCGCAAGAAGAAGTATCAAATATTCGTGATTTCGTGCGCCGTGAAGCGTTGAAACGTTTCAATATGACGGCGGAAGATTTAGAAGGATTGATGTACGAAGATGCTGAAAAGTACAATGCTTTCATTCGATTTGAAGCCAATGCAGAATATGCAATTACTAATCAGCAAATCGCAGTACATCAACAACGGCAAACTAACCTAAATTTCGTAAATGAAATTAAATCGCTACCAAACTTTAACGAGTTGTATCAACGCGGTTTAGACAAGTTAAACGGAATGACGATGCGCGATGCACAACCGATTAACGATGCATTTTATCGTGTTGATATGGGCGAAGGTACCGAAGCCGATTTTGAAACTATTAGAAAATTTGTTGATGAATTGCAAAATGAACGGGCGACTAGTACAGAAGTTCCAAACAACCCACTAGAAGTAGCGGCGACATTGCCTAAGGCTGGTGCGCTCAATGGTGGCGTTCCTACACCTAACAAGGTAACGGAAGAAGATATTTTGAAAGCGTATGACACAGGCAATCTTGATGCATTGCCGGACGATGTACGCAAATATTTTGACGAATTATAAGAGGTAATATATGGCAGAACAAAGAAATCAAGTAACTATCCCAGCGGCGTTAGTCCCTAAGATTTGGACAAAAAAAGTATGGCACGAAGGTTTGAAAGAATCCTTTTTCGATAAATTCACGGCTCTTGACGGATCCAATGTAGTACACAAAAACAAAGACTTAACAGGCGTTAAAGGTGATGCAGTTACATTCGGTTTGATGATGAATTTAAGCGGTGCCGGTGTTGAAGGTAACCGTGCGACATTGACTGGTAATGAAGAAGCATTGAATATCTATGACTTCACCGTACAAACTCAATTAGTACGTAATGCGGTTTCTCGCTACGAAGCGGACGACCAAAAAACGCAATACGACATGTTGAAAGAAATCAAAGGTGCGTTAAAACAATGGTTAGCAGATTGGCAAGATAACAAGTTAATCGCTAAACTTTCCGCATCTCCTACCGCTGGTGAAACACTTTATGCATCTTCCGCCGGTACGCAAGCATCTATTACGGCTAATGATAAACTAACCACTACACTTATTTCTCGTGCTAAACGTAAGGCGCAAATGCACGGCCCTAAAGTACAACCGATTAAAGTTGACGGCATGGACAAATTCATTATGTTGGTTTCTCCTTGGGCAGCTCGTGATTTGAAAGATGATGCAAAATGGTTGGCAGCACAACAAAACGCCAACGTTCGTGGTTCTAAAAACCCTATTTTCACAGGCGCATTAGGCGAATATGACGGCGTTATTCTTTACGAATACGAACGCGTATTGAACGACAAAACAGGCGCATCTAGCGCTAACGTATGCCACAACTTATTGTTAGGTAAACAAGCGGCATGCTTTGCGGTATCTCGTCCAGCGAAACATATCAAACAAGTGGACGACTACGGCAACGTAGAAGGTAACGGCATCGCTTTCTATGGCGCAATCGAAAAATCCAAGTTCAATAGCAAAGATTACGGCGTAATCAATGTTATGACTGGTGGCGTAGTAGAAGCGTAAGTATGATAGGCGGGGTAACACCCGCCTTTATTCTTATATGTGGTGAATATGAACGTAAAACAACTCATTAATAGGGCGTTCATGCAAATAGGCGATACCTCGCAAGAACAATATACTCCGTATTACTTAATGGAGTATTACAACGAGGGCAATCATCTATTAAATGCCCTAATCGGTCAATATTGCCCGAGCCTTGCAACAGGCACATTTGAAGGTACCGGAAAAGGACGGATCACTTTGCCTTTTCAATGTATCAATATATTGAAAGTCAAAGCAGATGATGCGGAAGTAGATAGGTACCAAGTATTGAATTTGCAAACGGTTGTATTTGATGCAGACAAAGAGCAGAAAATCACCGTTGATTATATAAAGACTGCTGGCTATAAGATGCTCGAAGATGATAGCGGACTACCGGCAGAACTAGAAACATTATTAGTTGACTATGTCGTATATAGGGTTATGAACCTTGATATTTCCGGAATATCGGCAAATATGATTAGTGCGTTGCAATCGATTAATAATGGGTTAGGTAACAATGATAGTGTGATTGCGGAAGGATACTGGAATTATGGTAGTAAGAGAATTGATTACTCTCGTTAATGTAGAGTCAAACGAAATCCTTGACGAACAACTAGAATATATCCAGTACATCAACGCAGCGATTGACTGGCTAACAACTATCCTAGTGAGCATCAAAGATCGAGAAGTTGTTAAGAATATGGATATACCGGATAAAAGGGCGGTTCCTTCCGATTTCATGGGGTTCGTTCCTAAAACTGGCTATCCTATCCGCATCATAAACGGTACATTTGAAACGTATGACGGGGAAACGGTTAATCAAGTATTTTATAGCGTAAGAAAAAATCACATTGATGATTTAGACGATACTATTCCGTTTTCCGAATTTTTTCATCAATATCTAGTACAGCTTATATCTTTCATGGTAAAGAAGAAATCACTTATGACTGATTATGCTGCCTATGATAAGACGTTCATCGATTACATCACAGAGCAAATCAAAACGGCACGAGGTATCACATAATGGGCGTAAAACAGGTAGCAATAACAAACGGCTTCCGATTGGGCCTTGATTGGTCGAACCCACCGGAAAACATTGACATTCAAGCCTTAACACAGGCTAGGCAATGCGAATTCGACAGGACAGATAATGCCTTGCGTACCGTTCCGGGTGTTCGTGTATTGTATGATTTTGGACTACCAGTAGAAACGCTATATTATGATGTCTATCGCAACAAATGGTATTTTTCTAGTGGTAGAAATCTATATTCTACTGATTTCAATACTAATACATTACTAGGCACGTTAAACGGCACAGGAGAGCCAAAGTATCATGCATTTGGCGGTGATATTCTCATTGCTAGTGGTGATAAATTACAAGTTATCTCCGGTGCTGGTAAATTGGCTACTATCGAAAGTCCTGTATGCGATATAGTATCCAGCCATTCTGGGCGTGTACTGATTGCATCGACTCATTCGCATCGGTTGAACTGGTCGGCAGTAGGCGACTACAATGCGTGGACTCACAACAATAACGATGCATCTAGTGCGCAATATGTGGACGTTGGCTATAAAGACCAAGGCAGCATCATTGCAGTTGATTTCTTATCACGTGCGATTATCGTATATAAGGAATATGGGCGTGTGTATCAAGTTGTTGGCACGCCAGATGCACGGAATTTAACTGTATATCCGTTATCCTCTACTGGGTATTGTAGCGGTGCAACGGTGAGTGTTGATGATCGCAGTTATTATTTAGGCAATCAAGGGTTTATGTCTTTTATGCCTACTAATACCTATGCAGAAATTCAACCATTTGAAACCGGATTGAATATAAACTCGTATCTATTGAAATACATTACAAAAGATTGTGATGTATGGCATATATCCAGTTGTAAACAAATGTGGATTAAGCCATATAACGGTGATACAGTATTTATCTATCATTACTTACCACGCTATGAGGACGGGCGCGGCGTGTTTACATCAAGAAAATTCACGCACAACATCAATGATGCGGTGAATGTAGATAAAGAAGTATACATAGCTTACGGCAATAAAATTGGTATTCTTGACGAAACTATAGATACCGATGATAGCGTACAAATTCAGACATCTATAGTAAGTGGCAATAGGCTGGCAACAAGGCAATTCATACTAATTATGAATTATAACTTTGTAACGCATAACCTAATACCCGGATATGGCACGATTGGCATTTCTAATAAGAAACCTAAACCGATTGAATTCGCTAGTAAGGCAGTTAAAACCTACTATGCGAACTTTAAGACTTATGATTATAAAGCATTGATGAATATTAATGAATATACAAAGGCTTATAAAATTGGCGGCGGTGCAAATCGTAATGTACAATTCAAAATCAATGTTCAAAAGGGCGCAATTTCCTTACGCCAGTTAGATTATACATATGAAGAGGTTTAATACATGGCATACAAAGAAAAATACCCTTTGGATATAACGCCACAGGGTGATACAGTACCGGAAAGTATACAGAAAAACCGCAATGAAATATTGAACATCGCACAAAATATGGAACTAAAAGCCGGTGGCGGTAGTTCTGGTGGTGGCGGTGGTCTACGTAATCGGTTGTTAAGTGGCAAGGTAAGTAACGGCGAATTTTCCTTTTTAACTGGGGATAATTTAAGTGTAATGATTGACGGCAGTCAAACACCAGTTCTTTTGTCATTTGCTGACGGCTTCAATGACTACGGCGCGGTTGATTATATTCAAACAATTAACCGTAAGCAAAGTGCATGGAGCCTACCAGCCAATAGTACATCGTATTTGTATGTGGAACGCTCCGCATCTGGTGGCCTAAGTTATGGCAGTACAACGCTAGAACCATTACGGCAACCAAATGCACCGGAAGCGGCAACAGATAAAATGTACTACAACACAACAAGCGAAAAAATGAATGTGTACACAGGCACGTACTGGAAAAACATTCTACGTGTAGTGGTCGCAATCGCCGTAACAGATGCAACACGTGTCAAGTCAATCAAGTATTATGATCCAAGTGCCAACACCGCAACAGATGCAGTAATAGGCAAACGTACGGTAGACGGTAAAGACTATGCATTAACTGAAATACTTAATGCGTTAGCTGACACGATTAAAAAAATAGCTGGTGATGATACATTCACCACTAATCCAACAACAACCTTAAAAGCAATTTCTCAAACAATCAAAGATTTGGAAAATATCTATTACAAGAAAACAGATACCGTAAAAGAAGCGAAACATGCAACTAATGCAGACGAAGCCAAACACGCAGCAAATGCGGATACGGCAAAAAATGCAGAAGCATGCGTTAAAAAAACAGGTGATACCATGACGGGTGCGTTAAAGGTTCCGGGGTTAATTAATGGCGCACTTGATTTAGATTACTATTCTAAAAATAAAATCGGTTATAGTGGTTTCACATTTGGCGAATGTAACAACTACCGTATATGGGGTACGGCGTGCTGGGGAACCGGTGCTATATTCTCATGGAATACAAGCGATACGCGCGTATTGGGTACTCAACTTTATTTTGCTAACGGTAACGCAGCATTTATCCGTTTTGATACTAACTCTACAACGCCAACAGAATGGCAACGTCTAGCAACGTTTGAAAATAACAATACTTTGACATTCCCAAATGGCGCTAAATTGAGGATAGAATAATGCCTAATCTAGTACTTGAAAAAGGCGGTCAAACGTATCGTTTCGGATTGCACGAAGAAAAAAGCGTAACGCGTGGAAAGTATATAACTGTTCCGTTTAATGGGCGTGATTATTATGCGCGGTATGGCGATACACCAACACCGCTCAAAATCGAAAAAGGTGGCCGAACGTATTCCATACAATATGAACCAGTTGATTTTATAACGGTTTCGGAACAACTTAACGCGACAAACAACGAAAGCAAAACACTTAATGTTTATTTCTCTAAAGGTAACTATAGAGTTTATATGCGTTTAAGTAACAGTATTGAACGTGAAATAAACGTAACAAAAGACGGCGACATGCAAATACAAGCAACTGTAACAACGGCTCCGAATGGATACGCAAAAAGATTTTCATTAAAAATTGGCGATGTATTCAGCGAAACTATACAGAATGCAGAAAATAACGCATATTTCACAATCGAACGAATAGGGGAATAACAATGCAGCTTGATAGCTTAGAACATATGATAAAAGACTATGAACGGCGCACGGGCGAACGTATCAGCCTTGAAGGTTTTTATTTCGATGAAAACAACAATTACAAAGATAAATATAACTACTACTTTAAATGGTTTCCTAATGCGGGTTTCTTATTCTGGACTATCAACGAACATGAGGGCGAAAGGTATTTTACTATCTGGCAAACATACGGAGATATGAAAGTAATAGGTAAATACATTGTTGAAGTAATGAAGATGAATGATCTTGATGTAATTGTAACGGCAACACATCGCAGCGTGCGCGGGTTCATTAAAAAGTGGAACATGGAACGTGTTCCGCACATGGACTATACCTATAACGGTTTTAATTACAAAGTATTAAAAACAAAGCGTGAGCATTTGGAAGCTACTTTGTAGAAAGGAAAAGCATGTTTACATTTGACTTGCAATTATTTGGGGGCGGCAAAAAATCAAAGGTGCAAAGCATAGGTGCTAACTTACCACCAGCCGGCCCCGAAGAAAAGCAACTATTACAAGGGCAAATGGATTGGATTAATAGAACCAATCAAAGTGCAAACGCCTTGCAAGGCATGGGCGATAGAGCCTTAAATAATGTAGTTAGTCCGCAATATCAGCAAATGTACAATGCATATTTGGGGACTAACAAAGATAACCAAAATGCACTTGCTGCATTGCAAAATCAAGTAGCAACGGCTGGCGCAAGAAACCTAACGGATAATACAAGATATGCCAATCAGTTAGGGGCCAGCGTTGATGCTATGAACAATGGGGCGGGGCAACTAGCGAATGAATACAACGGCGCATTGCTCAAAAATCAAAACGCAATGGATAGCATTACAAATGGCCAATTACCGGCGGCGTATTCCGAAGCTAGACGGCAAGCGTTGAATAGTGATTTACAGGCAACTGTAGGCAATGCGGTTTCTGGTTTGGCAAGTCGTGGCATTGTCAATTCTTCAATCACAGATAATGCATTGAATGATATTAGCAAGAACGCATCCAATACACTTGCGGCACAATATGCAAATGATTTGAACCAAGCGGCGGCGCTTAATTCGCAAGCGTTTAATAATAGTTTGAGTGGCATCGGTGCAAAAATGGGCCTTTGGGGTAATACCTATAATAACCAACAAAACGGCATCGTAAATCAAGCGAACTTGTTAAATCAAGGGTATACAAATCAAATGAATAATGCTGGTACTTCGGCGGGCCTTATCGGTCAGCGTGAGGGGTTAGCACAAAACCCTATTAATACCGGCGCAACGACACAAAGCGCATCTACTCAACCGGCTAAAGATTATTATTCTATGAGCCAACTGAATAATGCGGATCAAGAAGATTTATTAAACAGATATATGACATTACGCTATGGACTAGCACAACCAGCACAAACAATGGTTAAGCAAGGTTCTGGCGGTTTCTTTGGAGGGCTTATGAAAGGTTTTTGTTTTGTAGCGGGTACTGAAATTGCAACGCCAGAAGGCGGCAAGGTAATTGAAACACTTGTAAATGGTGATACTGTTATCACTTTGGGTGCGGTGAATGATGTAATTGCATTGCATGATATGGGCGAAAAAGAAACACATCGCCTTGAAACTGTTGATTGTAATGTTGTTACTACAGGTAGTGAAAAAGTATTAACTCCGGAAGGTCTTAAATTGGTTGAAGAACTTGTAATCGGTGAACCAATCATGACGGTACATGGTTATCAATTTGTTACGGTTAGCGAACCAACCGGCAATACTGAACAAGTATTTGAATTGCAATGTACTGGTGATAATCTCTTCTATGCTAACGGCATTATGGCGGAAGGCATCAATGAAGAGGAATTGAAAGCGATTGCAGATGCAAAGAAACTAACTGAAAACACCGGCAAGAAAGACGATAAAGAAACTGGTGAAGGAACAGATGAAACAAATGATCCAACAGATGAAAATTCGGAAGATACTAACGAAGTAACAGATGAAAAAGCAACAAAGAAAACTAAAGGTAATAAATCGGAGAAAGTAGAGGAATAACACAATGGGCGTTATTTATTTACAGGATTATAACCCGTGGGAAAGTATCGGCGAGTTGGCTGGTCGATACGGTGGGTATCGTTTAGGGCAAATTCAAAATAACCGCATGGCGCATGGATACCAAGACATGCTAAACGGTGGTGAACAGGCGACACCAACGCAACAAATGGCAAGCCAAATGCCGACACAAGGACAATTTAACGCTGGGCAGTTTATTAATAATGCGATGCGTAATAATTCCTTTGGTGCGCAAGCGGTGGCGAATAATCAAGGATTATGGGGCAGTCAAACTGCACCGGCACAACCGATGCAAGCTAACACAGATGCACCAGCCGCACCAGTTCAACCACCACAACAAAATACAGGGTTATGGAACTTTGAAAATCTAAACAATACCGGTATTGGTAACGGTGTACCGCAAACGTATCAAGAAATGATGCAACAAAGGGCAAATAACCCTTTTCGTGGGGCGCCCAAATTGGTAGAAAATGGTAGTACCAACGAGGATAAAGCGCCGGGCCAATACTCTATACCAGATAAAGCAACTATAACCAGTGAAGCACGAAAACGACTAGGGGCGAATACACTCGCCCTTGTCAAAGCTGGTTTTGATTTTAAGACGGCGCAAGGCTTAGCCAACGAACAATATCAAACCGACGTGAATAATATGTATATGCAACAAGTCAACGAATATCAAGAAAAAGTGCTTGAACCAATGCGTCAACAAATCATGAACAACCTTGTATTCACTAAAGACAAGGACGGGAACCCGGTTGTAGATACCTATAACACAAAACGGGTTAAAGGGTTGGCGCCAGCCGTTGCCAGATACAATTATCTAGCAAGTAAAGTAGGCGCTGGTACTATTGATATGAATAACTTGAATTCTATTGCGGCGTTGGATAAACCGGATTACAAGTTTGGCAGCGCGCAAAACGGCCATATTGTACGTTACAACATGGGCGATGGTACGATCCAAGATATGGGCGGTTATGGCAAGGTTGAAACGAAACAATTTGCAAACGGTCAAGTTATTGTTATGACTCCGGACGGCCAAATGAAAAACATCGGTAATTTCGGTGCGAAAAATATCAAGGTTATGCCAGACGGAAAAACCTATATTGTTGGCACGGACGGCAGCATTAAATATGTAGGTACTCATGTTAAACCACCAACGGCTACACAATCCGGCACTAGCGGATACAATGCACAAGTGTTGCGTACGTTATCCGCGCAGCATACTGCATGGGTTAAAGCTAATCCAGATAAGGACGAAAGCGAAAGTCCTTATTATGGTAAGTTACAAGGTGCGTTGAACGGCGCACCAACTGGTGGCGGTAGTGGAGCGCCAACGGTTAAACGGCAACCTACCTATTCAGCAGAAGAACAAGCGGCGGTTTCCAAGCGAATGAATGAACTATCAGCGCAAGGCTGGAGTGATGATCAGATAGCAGCGGAACTTGATGCGGCTGGATACGGCAAGTATAAATCGTGGTTAAAGTCTTATTAATAAAAGGGGTAGACTATGGGTGCGTTTGATGATATTACAAACCAATACGGTAAGGCAGCCGGAAGCGGCAACGCCTTTGAAGATATAACAACCGAATACGGCTATGATGCGGATAATG
>ERZ772948.526-NODE-526-length-25055-cov-6.575760_pt1 | contig 25055 bp, 24 predicted proteins | sample MGYA00511945_ERZ772948 | MGnify/ENA primary metagenome ERZ772948 (study PRJEB29015, sample SAMEA2737927) | human oral metagenome | biome: human oral; feature: human-associated habitat; material: dental | place: China | collected 2141 ... | reverse complement strand
CTATGGATGCTCTTGTAGTAACACCTGGGGTTGAATATAACAGTTTACTTGAAATTGATGAAAATTCTTTAAATAAAATTAAAATATTATTAAATAATTTAAAATTCTTTTATTCAAAACTATTATAATGTATGGAAAAAATTTTTATTGCAGGATTACAAACCTTTATGTTTAAAGGGAATGATACTTGTTTTATTATTCGTACTCCTTATGATGCGTCAAAATATATTGATTGGGCAAATAGAATAAATAGTGACTACGGTTATAGTGTTCTATTACAGGATGTCAGAGGAAGATATGGATCATTTGGTAAGTGGGTTCCCTATGATAATGAAAAAAAAGACTCCGTTATATTGTTGAGTTTCATAAAGTCTCAGGATTTTTCGAATATTGTTATAATCGGTTCCTCTTATGAAGCATATTGTGCAAGAATTTTAGCATTTGAGTCACAATATTCTATCCCTACCAAATTATTAATTAGGGTAGGAGTCAGAAATAAATTAGAAGCAATTTTTAATGATGGAGTATTTAGATTAGGAGATTTTGTGTGGTGGAAAAATGTTCATGGCACAGGAAAGACAAGTAAGACAAACGTTATAACTAATCAAATTATAAAGGAAATTGAAACAAGTGATCCTCCAGAAAAAATAATAGATGCTGATGTTATTTTTCCAAAGGTACCTGTAATAATTATCGCTGGATGGAAAGATGGTTATTGCAAATATGCTTTTGATGACTATAAAAAATGGCTGCATGATCAAAAGCAATTAATCGTTACACCGTTAACTCATGACTTGAAATATATTGGAAAATATTTTAATGAAGTGGAGTGGTATAAGGATTTACAAATAAAAAAAGGATTTAGTAAAATTTATTTTCAGAATGTTAAGAACGAAGTGTATCCAAACTTTTTTCTATATAATGATAAAAAATATGAAAGATTAATTTTTTCGGACTTTATTGGAAATAACATAACTAATTCAAATGATGCTTCAAAAAAGTTCGGAATTTTTTTAGATAACAATTTTGTTAATCTTGAAATTAAAGATTTTCAATATCTCAATAGCTTAAATTTATTTTATGAAACTATTGAAGAGGATATTTTTGGCGAAATTTTTTATATAGACAAAGATGGTAAAATGTTATTTTTAACGGAATTTATACTAAAAAAGGGAACAAACTCAACGGAGTTCCCTCCAATAAGTATCAAAAAAGTAAACAAATCAATCTCACTCAAAATTATGTTCAGTAATAATTTGTTCCCTAGATATCCGAAAAAAGAAAAATCAGTTTATCTTCAATTGAAAGGAGTACTGTATGGTGGAAAATATTGTTAACTCAGCACTTTACAACAAGTATACAGGAATTATTAAAAAGATTGAATTGTTAAAAGTTGAAAGTTTTAAAGAATTTAAACTAGTTAGATCTACAGTAACCGATAGGAACAAATATGATAAAAATTATCTGTTTGATGGTGTTGGTACTGGTTGTTCAATTGATTTTGATACGGCTTTGTATTCTAGCATGGGAGAAGCAATCGAAAGATATTGTGCAAACATTGTTCCCGAAAGTCTTAAATTAGCTTCAGAAGAAGAACTTGATGCAGAAAAATCAACATTTTATAAACTTGATGAATTCATCAGATATTCTAATAAACTATTGGAACAAAGAGGTTTTCCTTTTAAAAAAGCAAAAAAAACAGATAAGATGTATTGGAAAGAATCTTTTAATTATTTAACGAATGAGGAATGCTTTGTACCAGCATCACTAATTTATGTCAATTTTATTGATCACAGTTTTAATTTTCCAAATTTGTCTGGGGTAGCTAGCGGAAGTAATTTTGATAATGCTGTGCAAAGTGCATTATTGGAGGTAATTGAAAGAGACGCTTCAATAAAATGGTGGTACTATGATAGTAAAGAACGTCTTATAAAAAAAGAAATTAAAGAAGGATTTACGTTTTTATTTTACCAACTCGATGCTATCATACCGACTATTGCTACATTTATCTATGATAATATCAGAAAAGTTGTTGCAGTGGGCTTCTCTGCGAAGTTTGATATTGAAGAAGCTATGATAAAATCAAAGGCTGAAGCAATTCAATTGCATTATAACATGATTAATTTAATTGATGGAAATATAAGGGATGATGATCCTGTAAAATCTTATCTAAAACCCAACAAAGAGGATAGATATTATATCGATGCTTTCAGAAAAGATAAAATGGATATGTTTGATTTAATTCATAATTTACAATATTATCTAGATCCAAGAGCTTTCGATTTACTTAAATATAGGTTATCTGGGATTGTTGAAGAACCAACATTCAAAGACCTTCATACCGACTTTACTTCATTACTGGATTATTTTAAATTAAATAATAAAAAAATAATAGTTTCAGTTGTTACATCAAATGATATAAGAAAAATGGGGTGGGAAGTTGTTCGAGTCCTAGTTCCAGGATTTATTATAAATGCTCCAACAGCTTATCTACCAATTGATTTTAAAACAATAGTAGATAAATTACCATTACCGCATAGTTAAGAAAATGATAAAAAAATATAAAGAATATGAAAAAGAGATACTGAGTTTAGTAGATGAATTAAATTCGAAACAGAGTTTTTTATATATTGAATCAGAAAATATACTTATTTTGGGCTTTGGATCTGAAATTTCAAATTTAAGAGCAACGGCGGGTAACGTTATTGTTATAGATATTGAGCCGAAAGAAATTAATTTAAACAATGTAAAATTTATAAATAATGACTTGAATTCAGGTTTTCCTGATTTATCCACTAAATTTGATTTAGTTGTAGCAAATTTTATTATGGAATATATTCAAGAAAAGAAAATATTTTTTAAAAATATAATTGAAAAATTGACTAATAGTGGAATACTTGTTATTGGGTTATGGTTTCATAATAGAATTTTAAGCCCAAAATTAGAATATAAATTTAGAGATTTTTTTAATAAAATTGGATTTAAAATTATAAATATGGAAGTCATTGAGAGAAATGTAAATGATCCAAATTTTATGCCTAAAGTATTATTTATCACTTTAGAAAGAGAGTAATAATGAAAAAAAATATAATAAATTCGTTCTTTTTATCTGCAAATTTAATAACGTTTACTCACACAGTTTTTAGGGTGCTTCTTATTTTATTCTTTTCTAATATATATAGAGAAACCCTAGAAATTGGTTACATAATGTTGGCAGATACATTACCATTTTTGATTTTTGGCCCATTAATTGCTGCAATTGTTAATAAGTTTAATCGTAAAAAATTAATTAGCCTAACTCTTTTTATCGATATTCTGATTGTTACATTAACCCTTTTTATGATTTTAGGAGAGAAATATAGTTTTATAATTATACTTTTGATTCTTGCTACAAATAATTTCAATACTTCGTTATATAGTGTATCAGAATCATCTTATTTTCCATTAATTGTTCCATCAGAGAAACTAAGCAAATATAATTCCTCTCTTTATTTTATGAGCAGTCTAGCGTATATCATTTCTCCAAATATCTCATATTTTATAGTTAATGAAAAAATAATATTGTATATCCTCTACGGTGTATTAATCATTACTATATTTACATTAGTTAATTCATTTATGATTGCTGAAGTAATAGTTGCTCCTAATGAAACCAGAAGTAAGTCGTCTTTATTAAATTCATTTATTTATACTCTGAAAAATCATACATTAACAATTGCGTTAATTGTCTTAATAATAGGAAATATTTTTGACGCACCTTTAGATACAGTTATACTTACAAAATATGCTTCTTTAAACAGTATTGATAAAGTAGGAATAATAATGTCGATGAGTGGAATTGGTTCACTATTATCTTCCGTTTTAATAGGATTTGCTTCAAAAGATAATAAAGTATTTACAATTTTAATGAGGTTCTCATCAGTTGGTTTGTCAATTAGCGGATTACTACTTATAATGGTAGATAATTATTATATGTTTATTCTTATTTTTTTATTGATATATCTTTCAATGGGCATTAGAACTATTTATATAATTACATTAAGACAAATTGAAACACCAAAAGAAATTTTAGGAAGCGTTAATACTTTTTTCAAATATGTAGCCTTTGGGATTTCTCCAATTTCGATTTGGTTTTTCAGTCAACTTTCTAGGTACTTTTCTAATGAGGACTTATTAAACATTATTGGCATTGGTTTTTTAGTTGCTGGTTTGATTTCATTTGTTTCACTTAGTCCAAATGGTAAATTAACATTAAAAGAAAAATCATAGAGTATTTTTTGCATTAAAATCTTGAAAGGAGCTATATGTCAAAATATGGAATAATGTTACCAATCTCATCAAATGGACATCATTCAGATATTGAAATACTATCATCAATTGATAATGATCGAATTGATAGTATTTGGGTTAGAGACTTACCTATCGCCGAATATAGGGATAAAGATGAAGGAAGCTGCTTAGATCCTTTTCTCTTTTTGAATGAACTTTCATCAATTTTCTGTAATAAATTTATTTTAGGATTAGCAGTAATAAATACTTCATTTAGGAACCCAGAAAATACTATTAGAGAAATATTATCTATGTTAGAGTTGAAAGAAAAGTCTAAATTTATTTTTGGGGTAGGAGAGGGAGAGAAAAAAGAAGTATTTGAATTACTTGGTATAGATTATGATAACAAGAAATTGTTATTTGAAAAATGGCTTAAGAGGTACGAGGCATACTATCAAAATCAAGTATCTGGTTTATCACGTATAGAAAACAAAACATATATGAAATGGCTTAAAGATATTAAAATACCTAAATTGACAGTTTCTACCCGAAATATTGACTTACTTCAAAAATATAAAGATATTATTGAGAGAAATATAATCTGGTACAGTCAGCCTAATACAATTTCAGAGATAAAAAAAAGTTTTCCAGATATAGAATTGAATATGTTCCTGAGAATTAATCTAGTCTCAAAAGACAATACATTGAAATTTGATGATAAAGATGGAATAATTGTTGTGTCTCCTGATAAATTAAGAAAACTTTCTGAAGAATATTTAATACTTGGTGTAGATAGATTACTACTTTCTTTAGAAAATCAAAGTGCATCAAGCAGTTTACTAAATAGGATATAAAAATGGAAAATTATTTCTTGGAATATATAATCGATCGTAAAACAAATACTAAGTTTGAAGAGCTAAGTGAATTATCATCTGATTTTTTTTATGATTTAAGTTTAGATTTTATCAATAGTCTAAAAGACAATGAATTCAATAGAATTGTGCATAAAAATCTAATTAATGAAAAATTGAAAGTAGAATATGTTAGTAAGTACTCTGATATAAATAAAAGATTGAAAAAAAATAAAACGATTGATTTAAATAAACTTGACTTGAATAATTCAGCTGAGTTAAAGCGATTAGTTGAAGGTTATAACTTATATATTGTTCAAAGATACTTTCTAAAAGCAAAATACAAAACATTATTTGAGGAACAGGATCAAATAATGAATGAAAAACTCATAACTTCTGAAGCATTTAAGAATTTGAATCTTTTATTACCATTAATAAGTACTAATCTAGAGAATGTTTTAGAAAAATTTAATACTGACAGATTGAAAGATAAGAGAACTAGAAAATTATTTGAGACAATGCTAAAAATATTGGTTCGAGGAGCGACCAAAACTACTCCATTTAGTTCATATGCTTCTATTTCATTGATTAAGAACAATAACATTGTTGAACATAAAGATAATATTTCAAAAGTTGAAATTAATTTTGTAATCTTAAAAGTGATATTTAATGCTCTATTGAAAAACAGACGTTTTAGGAAACATGTGAGTTATAGAGTTTCTTTTTTTAATATAGGAAAAGATTCAATAAATATTTTATTACAAACTACTAATTTAGTCGCTGAAAGAATTGTAAATAACGTAGATACATTCAAAACATTTAGTAATAATTTTTTTTATGAAATACTTTTAAAACAATTGGATAAAAAGAGCTTTAAGTTCTTAGATTTTTTTGAGTCAATTCAATCAGTTTGTAAAGAATCTAAAATTGAGTTATCGTTAGAAGAAATAGATAATGTATTTGATTCTTTTGTTGAAACTGGTATAATAGTTCCGGATTTAAACTTGGATGAAAGTAAAAAAGATGTATTTAAGGAATTTTATAATAAAATTTCTTATCTTGGAGAGAATGAGAGTATTATACAAGAAGTCCAAATTATCGTAAAGAAAATAGAAAATTTAGTTAAAAAATTTAGTTGTGATGATTATACAAAAAGATTTTATTATCTAAAAAGAATAAAGTCTTATTTGAAGCTCTTAGAGGTTCTCTTAGAAATTAAAATTAATAGTAATACTTTGGTATACGAGGATGATTTACATTATGAAATCACTCCTGGGCTCAGTACTATTGATAATGAAACACTTTTGCTTTTACAAAATTATTTTATTATATTTGATTGGATGTTAGATGCTAGAATTTTGTTTGCTCAAGAATTTTTTAAAAAGTATTCTACAAATGAAATCAAAGGTAATAATGTTGAAATTTATAAACTATTTGGTAGGATTTTAGAGGAGATGCATTTTATTGAATCAGATAGTAGAGATTTAGAAGTAATAAGAGTTGCTCGAAAATCCTTTTTTAATAAAGTGAATGACATTATCAAATCTGGGTCAGAAGAAGTAGATATAAAAGACTTTATTCATGCTGAGTTAAAGTTTTTTGGAAAAATTACTTCGAAATTCACTAATTCATCAACATTTTTTTTACAAGAAAATGTTGATGAATTAGTTATCAATAAAATTTCTAGAGGTTACTTAACAAAATTTACTAGATATTTTAAATATTATAATATTGATGAGCATTTCCTAGCTAAATATCTACAGAATTCATTAAAGAATAATTTAGTTGAAATACGTGAAAGCTTCGGTAGTAACTTAGGTGTACACCATCCAATTTTAAGATCAAGACTCTTGTTAGATACTACGGAGAGGTTGGATAGTGATGGAAAAGGTAATACTATAAAAACTGAAGATTTAATATTTAAGTATAGTGCAAAATCAGAAATGGTTGACATATTTTATCAAGGAGAACCAATTTTTCCTTTATATATGAGTTCAGTTGCAAATGAATTATTACCAATTCAACTTCAATTCTTTAATTCATATCAAACCTCTGCGGTATTTGATTTAAATCTGATTAATATTTATAAGTTGGATGATAATCCTAATCAAGGAGAACGCTTAGTCCTATCTAAAATACCTAAAGTAAAATGTGGAAACGTTGTCTTGATACGAAAATCTTATATAATAATGAGTATATTTAATTTATTACTTCCTATTGAAGAATTGTACTTAGAAATAATAAAGAAATTTGATGATGAAGGACTTCCTAAGCGCTTCTTTGTAAAAAAGATATTGAATAACTACTACCAAGTTAATCAAGATGAGCGAAATAATGTAAAATCATTTTATATCGACCTCGCTTCAATTAAATTATTTAAAATATTTGTTAAATATATTACTAAGCATGATATTTTGCTGTTAGAGGAGGTTTATCCTCAGTTTGATAACATATACACTCATGAGATTCAATTGGAAAATACTATAATTTTTCCAAAAGTTTAATATTTCCCAATTTGTAAAGGAGAAGCAAATGAACTATGTTTTGTTTTTAAGAGGTATTAATTTAGGTAAACAGAATAAAGTTAATATGATAATTTTGAAAAAACAGTTGTCAGATTTGGGATTTCTGAACGTAGTTAGCTATCTTAATACTGGTAACATACTATTTGAAACTGATAAACAAGAAAAGGAAATCGAAAGTTTGATTTCTGAACTATTCAGAACATCATATTCATTTGATATTCCTTTTGTAATAATTTCATCCAATAACCTCTTGAAGGACTTTGAGAAGTTACCTAACTGGTGGTGGAATAAAAATTCTTATCGTAGGGATGCACTCTTTTATTTAAGAGATATAAATCGCAAAATAATTACAGAAATAGTTGAAAATCAATGGGATGAACAAGAAAATAATTACTTTTTAGGTGAGACTGCCTTATTTATGATTTCTAATACAAAGGAAGAATATCAGTTATCAGCTCATTCAAAAAAAATAATGAATAGTCCATTTAACAAGCTTGTGACATTGAGAAATTCTAATACATTTGATAGTGTTATTAAGTTATTAAATGAAAGATTGAGTAAATGAGTATTAAAGATTTCTATTGAATAGATGTATAATTTAGATGTGTCATAAGTAGTAATAATTATTGGTCTAGTGTAACTCAATATATGGTCTAAGGATCTAAATTTTCTAGGAATCAACTGAAAACCATTGATTTATTAAATATTTTTTACCCATTGTGCTAGTTAATTTTTGCTAAAATAAAAAACTTTTCGTATCATAAACTCAAAACAACGACGAGTATCATAAACTCAAAACAACGACGAAATGAAGGAATGATGTGCAAAACCAACACTATTATCTCGCAAATCCTAACCAAAAACAAGTCATTTTTTCAAAAATTTTACTAAAAATATCTACTCTTTATGAGCGTTTTGTACCATCATCGGTTAGAAATCGTCGTAATGTACACATACAAAAGCAACCCGATGTCGTTATTATAGCGAGTTATATATGGGCTATTCAGGAAGAATTTCGCACGGTAAGTGATATTTACCGATCTATTCGTCATAATCTATTCCTTGATAATTTTCTAGAACGCTCCCGATTTTGTCGTATTTGTCAGAATCTCGCTCAGAGCATTCAACGTATGCGCTATTTTATGATCTTAGATCTTTGTCAAACTTGCTCTTTTGGCTTGATTGATAGCTTCCCTTGTGCTTTGTGTCAACCCATTCGCAATTTGCGAGCAACACTTATATCAGAAGTAGCCGATATTGGCTACAATGCCACCAAAAAAAATACATTATTATAGGTTGAAATTTTCAGTCCGTGTCAGCGATAATGGCTTTCCCCTTGATTATGTAGTAACACCAGCATCAGTTTATGATGGTGATGTCGCTTTAGAACTCCTTAACAATAGTCCTAAGTCACTCATCTATGGTGATAAAGGTTATGTGGATAAGGCAACAAAAGCGGAGCTGGCACAGTATGACATCGCATTGATTTCTTAGTTAAGAAAAATATGACGGGATATTCATGGTTTGTCAATTATTGAATTAGCCGTTTGAGAAAGCCTATAGAGACTGTATTTTCAAGTTTAGAGAAGTTTGGAATTGAGTCTTTACGCTGTCGCAACATGTAGGCACTTAAATTTAAAACAGAGGCAATACTACTTACTTATTCTCTTATGCTTGAAGATAGTCAAAATAAGTTCGGCATAAGTTTGAAATATTCACTTGCCTATGCTTGATTAACTAGCACAAAGGGTAATATTTATATTTTTTAACTCGTGGTGCTAGTTGATTTCAAAATATCTCAATTATAAGCCATTGTGATTTGTTCAATTCTCAATTGTAGTCCTATAATACTTCTCGTCAACGTATGCTCAATATTAAATAGCGAAAAAAGTTCTGAAAAATGTGTTTCTATTGTTCTCCTCATGACAAGTAATTTCCAGTGATTATGTTGTTCTGCACCGACCATGTTTTGACGTAAAGGTGTCCATAAGTGATAGCCTTACTTTTCTAATGTATCTTTTAATTCCTGACTGAGAGAACCTAAATCAGCGAGGATAGCAGATTGTCTACAGCCTTCTAGCAACTCATTAGCGACTTTGATATCGTGAACAGAGGCTTGTGTCACAACATAGTTGAGAATAAAATCCGACAAAGTGACCAGCATATGGACTTTAAAACCATAGAACCAACGTTTTTTAGCGGCATTATACCCAATATCAGCGAAGCTATTGAAAATCTTTATCTTATGATTGCGAGCAGGTTGGCAAAGTGGCAATGGAAAACTGTCTATAATCACAATGGTATCTGGTGAGATTTTCCTATTCATGGCTTTTCGAATGAGTTGAACCAACCAAATCAATTGTTTTGTCCGTCTGTTAAATCGGCTTCTTTCTAGTAAGTTGCCACCAATGAAAAATTGGCAAATTCTATAAAAATGGCGTTGTGAGGTTATTCCTAACTCAGCTTGAAATAGCAATAAAACAAGAAGGGACTCATCTGAAACTTTGGCTAAACCGATATTACGTCGATGTTTCAACGAATCGGGACAGTAATGGCGATAAAACTGAGAGCATATTTGCTATAATTATTTTACATCCCATTGTAAATGATGATATTTAGCAGTATACTGTAAGTGGGTCATTAGGACTTCCTCCTGTTTGTTTCGTCACATACAGTATAGTCCTTTTGGGCTTTTTATTTTCCTTTGAAATCAACTAGTACCACGAGTATTTTTTAGTATTTTTGTATGGCCTTCTAAATAATAATTACAATGTATTAGGTTGTGAAAGGTTATCAAAGAGTATGTAAAAGTATGATTTATTTTGTGAAAATTTCAATAATTTTTATAGTAATTTTGAAAGAGTTTTTAAGTTTTTCGAATAATCCAATATACAAGGGCACAATCTATGTGTCTTTTTTATTTCACTTAAGATTTTAAATTTCTCTATGCACATTTTGCATAAAATTTATACTTTAGCGTTCCATAAATTACAATAAGATTAAGAGGATTGTTAATGTATATTAGATTAAGGAATTTAAGAGAAGACAGAGATTTATCACAGAATCAAGTGGCAACGTATCTTCATTGTTCACAGTCTGCTTACTCGAGAATTGAGAGTGGTAGGCAAGATATCCCTACTGTATTTTTGAAACGTTTAGCAAAATTATATCAAGTGACTACTGATTATATTTTGGAGATGGATAAATTCAACAATTGATAATCTTCAGACCATTGACAATTGAATAAACTGAGGTGGGACTTTCTTATTTGTCGAGCAAGTAGTTTGATACGCGACGATATGAGCGATAACTATTAAACAAAAAATAGGTTGGTCACCTATCTGCCATGATGACAAATAATTATAATGATACTTCTGAACGTTCAGGCTGCCAGCGTAAAAGGACAGCGGGTGAAATGCCCATGAATGATTTAACCAATCATACCCACGGAGGAAATGATAGAGTATCACGTTATCAGGAGGAAAAATTTTGGAACAAACAGTTGTAAAATATAGTCTGCAGTTATCAATGCTTAATTTTTTATACTCTAAAGAATTATTGTCTAAAAATGAATATGAAAAAATTAGAAAAAGACTGCGTATTAAGTACACAAAATAGCTGACCTTTTTATTAGAACGCGGTAATATAGAATCAAAAGGAGGGGTTTCAGTATGAAAACAAATAATGTTGAAATAATAAAAGCTGATTCTTTAGTTCGACGTAGAGGTGTCAATGTAGAAAGACATTTAAAAAGGGTTGCTGCTTATTGCCGAGTGAGTTCTGATAGCGAGGACCAGAAGAACAGTTATGAATCTCAGGTGAGACATTATAAAGATTACATCTCTCAGCGGTCGGATTGGGAGCTGGCAGGTATCTATGCAGATGAAGGTATATCCGGAACACAAGTAGGAAAGAGACAAGATTTTCAACGATTAATAAATGATTGTGTAAATGGAGAAATAGATTACATTGTCACAAAAGCAATTGCCAGATTTGCAAGAAACACCTTAGATACTTTGAAGTATGTCAGAATGTTAAAGGATATGCAAATTGGAGTTTATTTTGAGGAAGAGAACATAGATACCCTTACTATGGATGGAGAACTACTTCTAACCATTCTTAGCTCTGTTGCACAGCAAGAAGTAGAAAATACATCTGCACATGTGAAAAAGGGATTAAAAATGAAGATGCAACGTGGTGAACTGATAGGGTTTCAAGGGTGCTTGGGGTATGACTATGATGTAGAAACCAAGCAACTTTCTATCAATAAAAAAGAAGCAGAAATAGTTCGTTATATCTTTGAAAGGTACTTAGAAGGTATTGGAGGGAAAGTTATAGCAAGGGAACTTGATGAACTAGGTTACAAATCTCCGAGAGGATTAGATCATTGGAATGATACAACAGTCTTAGGAATCATAAAGAATGAAAAATATAAGGGAGATATTCTAATGGGCAAAACTTTTACAGTTGACCCAATAAGCAAGAGACGTTTGAGTAATTTTGGTGAAGAAGATAAGTACTATATCAAAGATAATCATGAACCTATAGTATCTAAAGAGGACTTTGAGAAAGCTCAGGAGATTAGGTTGCGTAGGGCAGGAAATAAAAAGACTGCTGCAAATGTAAATGGAAAACGTGAACGCTATTCAAAAATGTATGCTTTCAGTAGTATGTTGGAATGTGGCTTTTGTGGTTCAATATTATCTAGAAGAAGTTGGCACTGCCGTTCAGATTATCGCAAAGTTGTATGGCACTGTGTTACATCGATAAAGAAAGGAAAGAAATTTTGTAAGCATAGTAAAGGATTAGAAGAGCTCGCTATTGAGGGAGCTTTCATGGAAGCTTACAGACAGCTCTATCATTCGAATGAAAATATAGTGTCAGACTTACTTGAAACGATTGAATCTGAGTTGAATGACAATAGCCTCAGCAAAGAACTGAAAAAAATAACTAATAAACTTCGTACATTACTAAAAAAAGAGGAGAATCTTGTAAATTTAAGACTAGAAGGGAAGATTAGTGATTCCATTTATAATGAAAAATACACTGAAATTTCTTCAGAAAAAGAGTATCTTTCAGAAGAAAAAGTAAATGTTGAAACAACTTTGAAGTCAGAAATTGATGTAAAGAAAAGACTAACTGAGTTTAAACAGTTACTATCTTCACAGAAATTACTCACCGAGTTTGATCGTACGGTTTTTGAGAGTATTGTTGATAAAATTATTGTAGGAGGTGTTAATAGTGATGGGGAAATAGACCCTGCAATGTTAACCATAATTTTCAAAACAGGAGAAACTCAAAATAAGGATGGCAAACAATTCAAAAGTAAACGTAAAGATGCTAAACTAGAATCAGATAAATTGTGTCCTCAAAACAGTGACGAGGATAAAAAATTGTATTCTCAAGTAACAGACAACACATGTTGAGGCGGTATCACTGCTTGTACGAGCTGATTAAACAAGGGTGTAGCTGGTGAAAGTTCAACAGTAAGGAGTTTAAACATGAAATTCCATGAATTTGGTGATAAGAATTTGCCTCCTATTTTACTGATACATGGTGGTGGCAGTTCTTGGTGGAATTATCTTCGTCAAGCACGAATCTTGTCAGAAGAATATCGTATTATTCTACCCACTTTGAATGGCCACGGCGAGGAATATCAACTTGATTATGTTTCTACTGAAGATTCTGCTTTGGAGATTCTAGACTATATCAAAGCAAACTGTGGTGGGAAATTGTTTGCAATCGGTGGTGTTTCACTTGGTGGTCAAATTGCTATGGAGCTTTTGTCTTTAGACAGTGAAATTGCTGAGAAGGCCATCATAGATGGAAGCCTCTGTATTCCTCAACCAAGGTTAGCTAAAATCAGCATCTTTCTAGTGTCTCTATTTGGTAAACTGATGTTCAATAAATTATCTTGCAAACTTCAGTTAAGCATGATGAACAAACTCTATCCTAAACTGGCTTATCCAGAGGAAATAAAAGCTTATTATTTGGAGGATTTGCCAAGGACGCCTGTCAAAACATTGGTGACCATTTACAAAAACTATATGGGATGTTACAAGCTGAAAGATATGATTTCTGCTAGCAAGGCTCAGGTTCTGTATATCTATGGTGAAAAAGAATTGAACTGTGTGAAAGAATCAGCGAAATTATTTCATCAGCTACATTCAAATACAATTTTGTATGAAGCAAAGGGCTATAACCACGGCTATTTATCAGCTTACCTGCCTTATGAGTGGATTGATTTGGTGGTGCCATTTTTAAAGAGTGATTCATTAGAAATGTGTAACGAATCTGATATGCCATAAGGAGGAGACGGATGCTAGGAGCAATTATTGGGGATATTGTAGGTTCAGTTTATGAATGGAACAATATCAAAACGAAGGATTTTCCTTTATTTCGTGAGGATTGTTTTTTCACGGATGATACGGTCATGACCTGTGCTGTTGCTGAGGCTATTATGAATGGTGGTCGGAAGGATGACTTTATTGACGCCATGAAGAAATACGGCAAGATGTATCCCGATGCGAGCTACGGTGCTCGGTTTAGTAGGTGGCTCAATAGTGACAATCGTGAACCTTATTACAGTTTTGGAAATGGTTCTGCGATGCGTGTTTCTCCCTGTGCTTGGCTTATGGACTGTGGCTTTTGTGCGAGAACTGGTATGACGCCATCAACTAGAGAGCTTGCACGACTTTCTGCAGAAGTGACTCATAATCATCCCGAAGGTATCAAGGGAGCTATGGCGATAACTGATGCTATCTTTCTGAGTCGTTATTACTTTGGAGGTTATTGTGGGGATTACGAGCAACCAATCAACCACAATCCTACAGAGTGCAAAAGACGGATCAAGGATTATATTGAGCAGGAATACGGCTACAATCTATCTCAAACTCTAGATGAAATTCGCCCTACATACCGTTTCAACGAAACATGTCAAGAAACCGTCCCACAGGCCATTATTGCCTTTCTGGAAAGTAGAGACTTCGAAGATGCTATAAGAAACGCCATCTCGCTTGGTGGCGATAGTGATACACTTGCTGCAATAACGGGGAGCATAGCTGAGGCAGCATATGGTATTCCTGATTGGATCAAGGAAAAGGCCTATTCCTATCTAGATGAATCGTTAAAGGATGTAATTGGTCGATGGGAGCTTTACATAGCAGGAAAATGATTGTTTAGTTGAATAGAAAGGTGTCACCTATGGAATTACTTGATAGGTATAAAAAAGAAAAAGTTATAGACGTTATCACAAATATTTTAAAAGCTATTCACCTGAAAAAATACGAAGACATTATGAATTATGTCGATGAATCAGAGATTGACGATTTAAACGAATTCTTTGGTTGTGTTGAAAAGACATTAGAATTGAATGATTTTGACACGATTGATGAGTATGGTGTGGAATGTCATTTCAATCCGCCTTATGAGTATTCTCAATTGGAGATTTATGATTATGATGACCAGACTGGGTTTGCTGTTGATTATGATTTGACTTCAAATTCTGAACTAGTAGATATGAGATTGCAATTAGAGTTTCTATATACCGACAATGGCTATACAGTAAGATTTCTTAATGTCGATTCTGATTAGGAAATGAGATTGATAGAGTTCAACAAACGATATCTTTGATACCGTATTTATACAGACATTTAAGATTTTCTTGAATGTCTTTTTTTGTATAAGAGTAAGGTTGAAGGTTTTAAACCATTAAATTTTCCTATCAATAGGTCGAATGTCTTTAAATGAACTTTATGAATGAATCTAAATGGTTATAGAAAGTCATTTCCAGTATGTTCATGCTATAATAGACTTAAGTTTCGTGATTTTGGAGATATAAATGAAAAAATATAAGCATTTATTATGGCTTTCTGGCTTGGTCATCACACTGATATCACTATTATCATTGAATGGCTGTAGTTTGAGTAGTGAAACAATTCCCAAAAACAGAACAAAGGAACAGTACGAATTTGAAAAAACCTTTGAACCTATATTTAAATTTTTAGAGCAAGACAAGAAGGAGTTTAATGGATTAAAGCTTTACAAAAATAGTATTTATATAGAGAGTGGAAACGTAGTAAAGGATTATGAAGTATTCTTAGATACTAGCCAATCTGACATTAAGGGTGACTATACAATAAAAATTGGGGATAATAAAGAAACAGTTCCTGTTACTTACTCTAATGGGAAGTTAAATTATGGGTCGGAGGTAACTCCTTTATATGATGAAGAAATTCTTAATTTGGTAGTACAAAGAGATTATTTCGCTTCCTTGAATATAAAAGAAACCTTTAAGAGTGCAGAAACAGAGCTTCGTGATATTATATATGAACCAGAAAATCATTCTGACCTCTATAAATATCTTAAAAATAAGTACGATATGCCAGAGGATACAACCTGTCGAATCAGAGTAAGGTACTCTAGTGGAACAATATATGGAATTTCAATACTAATGGAATCTAAGGATGAGGCTGTTCAGCTAGATTTAACAATCTTTAAACAATAGGGGGAAGTTTATGAACGAAATCGAAAAAAGCAACCGCCGAGTTGAAATGTCAGCAGTATTATCGAAAGTAGTGTTGAATTGGAAATGAAATATTTGAAAGTGTTCGAAAAATTGAATAAAGATTTGATAAATTAGTCAGAATTGGAAAGCAGTAAGTCGTAAGAATTGCTGCTTTTTTATTTTTAAAAACAAACCACTTGAAACTATGGACAAGCCTTGCAAATAAAATTTTAAAGTAGTATACTAGAATTATGAAATCGTTTGCACAAAATTTCGATAAACTTATAATGAGAAATCTAGGAGAGAAAATATGGAATTGTCAGCTATTTATCACAGGCCAGAGTCGGAGTTTGCTTATCTTTATAAGGATAAGACAATGCACATTCGCATTCGGACGAAAAGGGAAGATATTGAAAGAGTCAACTTGCATTATGGGGATCCTTTTATCTTTATAGAGGACCATTATGAGGACAGCAAGGAAATGGTCAAAGTCACCTCCGATGCTTTGTTTGATTACTGGCAGGTGGAGATTACAGTTGGCTATGCACGACTCCAGTATCTCTTTGAGATTAAGGATAAGCAAGGCCAGACTATCTTGTATGGCGATAAGGGTTGTGTTGAAAACACACTCGAAAATCTTCATTACGAGTGGAATGGCTTTAAGCTTCCTTATATTCATGAAATTGATGCTTGTCATGTACCTGACTGGGTTTCAAAGACGGTTTGGTATCAGGTTTTTCCAGAACGCTTTGCAAATGGAAATCCTGAGATTTCACCAGAAGGAGCGCTAGCTTGGGATTCGTCGATTACGCCTAAAAGTGAGGATTTCTTTGGTGGAGATTTACAGGGAATTATTGACCATCTGGATTACTTGCAGGACTTGGGCATTACAGGCCTTTATCTCTGTCCAATCTTTGAATCCCCGAGCAATCACAAGTACAATACGACGGATTATTTCGAAATTGACCGACATTTTGGAGACAAGGAAACTTTCCGTAAACTGGTGGATGAGGCCCATCAGAGAGGCATGAAAATCATGCTGGACGCTGTTTTCAACCATATCGGAGACCAATCTCCACAGTGGCAGGATGTTCTTAAATATGGTGAAAATTCCGTTTATAAAGACTGGTTCCATGTTCAAGAGTTCCCAGTGACAAAGGATAAGCTTGCAAATCCAAGAAAGCTCCCTTATCATACCTTTGCCTTTGAGAGCTATATGCCCAAGCTTAATACAGCAAATCCTCAAGTGAGGGACTATTTATTGAGCGTTGCGACCTACTGGATTGAAGAGTTTGATATTGATGCTTGGCGCTTGGATGTGGCCAATGAGGTGGACCATCAATTTTGGCGAGATTTCCGTAAGGCTGTCTTGGCTAAAAAACCTGACCTTTATATTCTGGGAGAAGTCTGGCATACTTCTCAGCCTTGGTTAAATGGTGATGAATTCCACGCGGTCATGAACTATCCTCTCTCTGATAGTATCAAGGATTATTTCTTGCGTGGGGTCAAGAAGACCAGTCAATTCATTGATGAGATCAATGGTCAGTCTATGTATTATAGAAAGCAGATTTCGGAAGTGATGTTTAATCTCTTGGATTCGCACGATACGGAGCGCATTTTGACTACTGCCAAGGGAGATGGCCAACTTGTTAAGTCTGCCCTGGCCTGCCTCTTTTTGCAAAAGGGAACACCGTGTTTCTACTATGGAACCGAGTTAGAGTTAGACGGAGGGCCAGACCCAGATTGTCGTCGTGTCATGCCTTGGGAACGTGTTTCCAGTGACAATGACATGCTTAATTTCATGAAGAAATTGATTCAGCTTCGCAAGAGTGTTTCAGACATTATCCAGCATGGGAAATATATTCTAGAAGAAATCAAGCCCGATGTGCTGTCTCTGGAATGGGATCATGATGGTCAAAAGGTTCGAGCAATTTTTAACCAATCAACAGAAAATTATCTTGTAGAAAGTGATTCTGTGGATCTAGCAAGTCATTGCCAAATCTCGGACGGGCAACTTCTTATCTTACCAAAAGGCTTTGTAATCTTTGTGGAAGTCTTGGAAACTGCTGCAAATTAATTTTTGGAAATCTGACTTAAAGACTTTTCAAAGTTATTCAGCTTTCAAAAAATCCAATCTAAAAGCAGCCTGTTCAAGTTATATATTTGTAGTTTTTAGGGCTTAGGTGTATAATGAGTCCTTAGCAAGTAACTTAGTAGAAAAGAGGAATTCAGAATGGAATTAAAAGATTTTACCGAAAAAGAGCAGGAGCAAATCAGGGAGGGGCTTAGTACAGCCGTTATTAGCGATAAGGAAGCGGCTAAAAAGATTTTGGCTCTTGTGCCACAAGAATGGCTGAAGCGAATTCCTTTCCTTGTGAGAGGGCATGCAACGACCAAGACGGTTGAGCGAGTTGCCAAGCAATATCCAGAACTTTACGCTGTGGCTAAGCAAGCAGGGGAACTTCCTGAAAAGGAGCGTGAGGAATTGCGCGCTATTATGACAGCTATTTTTGAAGAAAAGATGAACAAGCACAAGATTAAGTAGACTTACCAGTGTATAGTGATTCCTTTCTTTAAGTTAGCTACTCTACATTGTTCATCCATTCATAAATCAAAGTGACTGCCGTTGATAAAGGTGCAGTCATTTTTTTGCTTAGGGGAAATGGCTCCATTGACTCTAAGGAAGTTTCTGTTCAAATTGGCTTTTTCTTTCTGTTTTTCAGTATTTCTTGATATAATAACAAGAGGAATTATTTGAAGAAGATATAGTAAAAATGTAAAAAGGACGAAAGAATGAAGAAAGTAAAAAAGATTATCTTGATGAGTGCCTGCACTTTGGCAATTCTTGGCTTAGCTGCATGTGGGAAGGCACAAAAGCAATCAAATGGCAGTCAAGAGAATCCAACAGTTGGTCAGACTAGCTCGGAAAAATACCCATGGAAGGCAACTTATTCAAATCTAAATAGTCAAAAAAGTGTCGAAGAAGTTAAGAGTTTGTTAGCTGCCGACTTGGATAAAGACAGTGTCGATAGCTTTGTCAATCTAGTCAATGACTACAACGGTCTTGTTGGCTCGACTGGTTTAACAGGCGATTTCACTAAATTTACCAAAACGGAATATGATGTAGAGAAAATCAATCCTCTCTGGCAGGCAAAGAAGGGTGATTTTATCGGGACAAATTGTCGGATCAATACTTATACCTTGCTGAAAAATAGTATCGACATCCCTCAAATATCAAAGGACGACGAACTCTTGTTCATCGATAATGACTCGATTGACAAGGGCAAGCTCTTTGATGCCAAGGACAAGGAAGAATTTAATATCCTATTTTCAAGAGTCAAGACTGAAGCGACTCAAGATGTCAAGGTACATGCTAAGAAGATGGAGGAATACTTCAAACAGTTCAAGTTTAACGAAAAGGCTCGAATGCTCTCCGTCATCGTCCACGACAATCTTGACGGCGATTCTCTCTTTGTAGGGCATGTCGGCGTCTTGGTGCCAGATAAAGACGGTTATCTGTTTGTCGAAAAGCTGACCTTTGAAGAGCCATATCAGGCTATAAAATTTGCCAGCAAAGAAGATGTCTACAAATACCTGCAGTCAAAATATAAAGATTACACAGGGGAAGGACTGGCTAAGCCCTTTATCATGGACAATGATAAGTGGGTGGAGGGGAAATAGAGGAAAGTTGCAACCAATCATTTTCTGCTACTTTTATTATTTTAGTGCTGATTTTAAAAAAGGAAATACTTGCTAATGGAGTTTAGTAAAGACGATTTAGAAATTATTTTATGGGAATCTATTGGTCATAAAGTAGAGGAATTGTCCGTATTCAAAGCCTTATCTGAGAATTTGCCCTATCTTAATAGAGAAAAGCTCGATATGGTTGATTCATCCGAAATTCATGATAGCGACGGCCTTACTATCTTAGAGTTGCAACAGAATGATAGGGAATTGTTCATTCGCTTTGAAATGGACTTTCAACTAATGGGCTGGGCGTCTGCTAGAAATGGCTATACAGCCTATATCCAAGCGACTCTTGTTGGAAGTTGTCAAGTTGACTTGAAAGCAGAGCTTGCTTTTTCTGACAAGAATGTAAATGCTCTCACTAAAGCTCAATTATTGGAATATGGCGAAAAATTGATTTCAGATTTAGAACTCCACTACCGAGATATTGAAGGTTCTGAACACTATAGATGATGAACCTTCTTAAACGAATAAGCGATAATTGCCTAAATGATCAGTCCTATGACTAGGATTAGTCGGGATTATAGATAAAATTCTTTTCAATAACGTTAAAAATATGTCCTTATGGACAAGAAAGGAGTCAGTTATGACAAATGAACTGAACAAAGAAATGTTTACCAGCATGGTTGAACTGCTTACGGAGGACAGCTCTGTCTGTTCTGCTATAGAAACTTGTCTTGCCTCACCGTGGGACTACTTTGATGAAAATATCGATCGCTATGACGATCGTGGGATAGAGGACGATGAATCAGAAGATACCATCGTTTGGATCGGGATTGCGGATGAGTTAATTGAGAGTGGTGATGCCATTGAGCTGGATTGGAATGCCGAGTTAGAAGACTTCACCTATTTCATGAAAGAATTGGCAGATCAAAAGAATCTCCCACTGCAAGATGAGTGGCTAGATGAAGATGGAGACATTCCATCATGGTGCAAGGTCTTGGATGAAAAATGGGAGGAAGCAGGCTGCTGCCTCGGAGCAATGGACATTGATAGCGACAGCTATGTCATGTTTGTCTGTCGCAGGGAGACTTTGACTGAACTGATTCAATTAGGTCAAAAGGTTGGGTTCCGTTTGGATTTTGCAACGAATATGTAAATATCGTACTTAAAAGGGTAAACCAAGCCTGATGATGCATAAGGAAGCCTGAGATGGCTGGGAAAATCATCCAGCTGAGCTGGTTCAGGTTTCCTTTTTGTTTAGTCTTAGAAAGATGTGGCAGATGAAGCAGATTGCTTCGTCTTTTTTTCTTTTTGTGTTAAGCTAAGATTAGCAAACTGAAAGGTTTTTCCGATGTATCTAGCAGACTTAATGGAAAAGAGTGAAGCGGGGCAGTTTATTGTCCTGTCTTATTTACAGCAGCATTCTACATCCAGTTTGAAGGCCGTCATGTCTGAAACCGACTTTTCGAAAGCAACTTTGACCAAGTATATTAGCCTGATTAACGACAAGGCTATGGAACATCAGACAGCCTTATCCATCCAGCTTCAAGATGAAGCGCTCAGTCTGTCTATCGGACCTGACACTAAGGGACGGGACATTCGCAGGCTCTTTTTGGGCAATGCTGTCAAATTCCAGATTTTAAACTACTTGCTCTATCATCAGCAGTTTTTGGCTCACCAGTTAGCACAAGAACTCATGATTAGCGAAGCGACCCTCGGCCGTCATATAGCTGGTCTAAATCAGATTTTATCAGAGTTTGAGCTATCTATCCAAAATGGCCGCTTGAAAGGGCCTGAGCACCAGATCCGCTATTTTTATTTCTGCCTCTTTCGTAAGGTCTGGTCCAGTCAAGATTGGGAAAAAGAACTTCAAAAATCAGAAAGAAGGCAGGAAATTGCCGTCTTAGAAGAACTCTGTGGAGCCCAGCTCTCTCAAGGTCAGCGATTGGACTTGGCCCTTTGGGCACATATCACCCAACAGCGCCTAAGAGTCAATGCCTGTCAATTTCAAAACATTGAGCAGAAAATGCAGGGCTATTTTGAAAATATCTTCTACCAGCGCTTGCATCGCAGGACAAATGATTTCTTTGCTGGACAGCACATCACTCTGAGTCAGGAAGACGGGGAAATGATGATTTTCTTTTCATTTCTGCTTTCCCATCGGGTTCTACCCTTGCACACCATGGAGTATATTCTGGGCTTTGGCGGTGAAATTGCCAGTCTGATTACGCAACTGATTCAAGAGATGAAGGGCCAGAACTTGCTAGGGGACTATATTGAGGATCAGGTAACCTACGAACTAAGCCAGCTCTGCGCCAGTGTCTTTCTTTTCAAAGGCTATCTATTGCAAGACAAATACAAGCACAACTTGGAATTGCGCCACCCATACTTGTGGAGCGAATACGATTATCGACAAGTAGCAGACACTATTTTTAGCAAACTGCCTATTTTCCAGCAGGGAACATCTCTGGATAAAAAGCTTTTGTGGGAATGGCTCCAGCTGATGGAATACATTGCTGAAAACGACGGTCAAGTCATCAAGATAGGCATGGATTTGACAGATAGCTTTATCGTTGTTTCCAGGATGACAGCCATTTTAAGGAGCTACTTAGAGTACAATCGCTTTATTACGATTGAATCCTACGACCTTACCAAAAATTACGACCTCATCATCACAAACAATCCGATTCATCAGACCCAGCAGGTTCCCATCTATTATTTAAAAAATGACTTGGATTTGGAAGATTTGGCACAAATCCGTCACATGATATTTCATTGAGAAGAGGCTGGAACAAAAGTCCTAGCCTCTCAATTATCTTTGGATTGTCGAGCAAGACGCAGTGGTTGAGTGGGCTCTACTACGCTGATTTCATCAGCTTTTACAGCCCTACTCAACTGTGCGGAGGTAGGACGACGAAATCGAATTCTAACGAATTACCGATTTCTGTCCCACTCTCTTCTTTGTGATTTTCGCACAATCTCCTCAATTTTTTTAAAAATTTAAAAAAAGTTGATAAAAAAGAAAGCGTTTTATTTTATATACTAGTTACTGTAGAGGAAACATCCTCAAGATTTTTACTAGGAGGACAGTTCATGTCACAAGAAAAATACATCATGGCCATCGACCAAGGAACTACTAGTTCCCGCGCCATCATCTTTAACAAAAAAGGAGAAAAAGTTAGCTCCAGTCAAAAAGAATTTACTCAGATTTTCCCTCAAGCTGGATGGGTTGAGCACAATGCCAATGAAATTTGGAACTCTGTTCAATCAGTTATCGCAGGTGCCTTCATCGAAAGTGGAGTCAAACCCAACCAAATCGAAGCCATCGGGATCACCAACCAGCGTGAAACAACTGTCGTCTGGGATAAGAATACTGGTCTTCCTATCTACAATGCTATCGTTTGGCAATCTCGTCAGACTGCTCCTCTGGCTGAACAGCTGAAAAGCCAAGGCTACGTGGAAAAATTCCACGAAAAGACTGGTTTGATCATTGACGCTTACTTCTCTGCTACCAAGGTTCGCTGGATTTTGGACCATGTAGAGGGAGCGCAAGAAAGAGCTGAAAAGGGCGAATTGCTCTTTGGTACTATCGATACCTGGCTGGTTTGGAAATTGACTGACGGCGCGGCTCATGTGACCGACTACTCCAATGCAGCTCGTACCATGCTCTATAACATCAAGGATCTTAAATGGGATGATGAAATTTTGGAAATCCTTAACATTCCAAAAGCTATGCTTCCAGAAGTTCGTTCTAACTCAGAAATCTATGGTAAGACTGCTCCATTCCATTTCTACGGCGGAGAAGTTCCAATCTCTGGTATGGCTGGTGATCAGCAGGCAGCTCTCTTTGGGCAATTAGCTTTTGAGCCTGGTATGGTCAAGAATACTTACGGAACTGGTTCCTTCATCATCATGAACACTGGTGAAGAGATGCAGCTGTCTGAAAACAACCTCTTAACAACTATTGGCTACGGTATCAACGGCAAGGTTTACTATGCTTTAGAAGGTTCTATCTTTATCGCAGGAAGTGCCATTCAATGGCTGCGCGACGGTCTTCGGATGGTTGAAAATTCACCAGAATCTGAAAAATATGCCCTAGATTCTCACAACAATGACGAAGTCTATGTCGTACCTGCCTTTACAGGTCTGGGCGCTCCCTACTGGGATCAAAATGCACGCGGATCTGTCTTTGGCTTGACCCGCGGAACCAGCAAGGAAGACTTTATCAAGGCTACTCTGCAATCCATCGCTTACCAAGTACGTGACATCATCGATACCATGCAGGTGGATGCTAAGACTGCTATTCAAGTCCTCAAAGTCGACGGCGGTGCTGCTATGAACAACTTCCTCATGCAGTTCCAGGCTGACATTTTGGGAATCGATATTGCCCGTGCTAAAAACTTAGAAACAACGGCTCTCGGTGCAGCCTTCTTGGCAGGACTGTCAGTAGGCTACTGGAAAGACTTAGACGAACTCCGTACTCTCAATGAAACTGGGGAACTCTTTGAGCCGTCTATGAATGAATCTCGTAAGGAACAACTCTACAAAGGATGGAAAAAAGCCGTTAAGGCAACCCAAGTCTTTGCAGAGATCGACGACTGATACTGATTCATATTTTGATAATCAAGTCAGTAGAAGCATGAAATGACTAAGTTAGAAAGTGTATAAATATGGAATTTTCAAAGAAAACACGTGAATTATCGATTAAAAAGATGCAGGAACGCACCTTGGACCTCCTGATTATTGGTGGTGGGATTACGGGTGCTGGTGTAGCCTTGCAAGCAGCAGCTAGTGGCCTGGAGGCTGGTCTGATTGAAATGCAGGACTTTGCCGAAGGGACTTCTAGTCGCTCTACCAAATTGGTCCATGGTGGCCTTCGTTACCTCAAGCAATTCGACGTAGAGGTGGTCTCAGATACAGTTTCTGAGCGTGCAGTGGTACAGCAAATTGCCCCTCATATTCCAAAACCAGATCCTATGCTCCTTCCAGTCTATGAAGAAGATGGCGCTACCTTCAGCCTCTTCCGCCTCAAAGTGGCTATGGACCTCTACGACCTCTTAGCCGGTGTTAACAACACTCCTGCTGCCAACAAGGTCTTGAGCAAGGAAGAAGTCTTAGAACGGGAACCTGAACTTAAGAAGGAAGGCTTAGTCGGCGGTGGTGTCTATCTTGACTTCCGCAACAACGACGCTCGCCTCGTGATTGAAAATATCA
>ERZ772948.524-NODE-524-length-25103-cov-3.829567_pt1 | contig 25103 bp, 24 predicted proteins | sample MGYA00511945_ERZ772948 | MGnify/ENA primary metagenome ERZ772948 (study PRJEB29015, sample SAMEA2737927) | human oral metagenome | biome: human oral; feature: human-associated habitat; material: dental | place: China | collected 2141 ... | reverse complement strand
AACTACACGCACAAACGTCCACTTTGTGGACATTGTGCGCCGCCCTTACATGAAAAAGCCAATCGGTCTGCGCCCTTTGGGCTTGACCTCTTGGATTTTCATGGTAGAATATTATGATATAACAAAATGAAGGAAACGCTGAGGAGATTGGCGGTTCCCTGAATGAGCAGGAATGGGGGGCTGTTGGCATGAAGAGCATGACGGGGTTCGGCGCGGCGGGCCGGGAGAATGAGGATTACAAGGTTCATGTGGAAGTGAAATCGGTCAATCAGCGGTATCTGGACATATCGTTTTCCATGCCGCGCGCTCTCAATGTCTTTGAGAACGATATGCGCCATGCCATCAAGAAATTCTCGGCGCGCGGCAAGATCGATGTGAACATCGCCTTTCATGACAAGCGCGAAAAGGAAGCGACCATTGTCGTTGACAAGAACTTGGCACGCGCCTATCAGACGGCGCTTTACGAACTTGGCGATTTCCTGCATTTGACACCGCCCGCTGATGTATGTAAAATAGCCTTGTATCCCGACGTCCTGCGCGTGCAAGAGGAGAGCCGCGATGTGCTTGACGCCCGTGAGCTCGTCTTTGACGCCTTGGAAAGCGCTTTGGAGCATTTCGCCCAAATGCGAAAGAAGGAGGGCGAGCATACGCGCCTCGACTTCGAGCCGCGCCTCGATTTCCTTGCCGAGGCAATCGAAAAACTCTCGGCCTTCGAGCCGGAGATCGTCGAGCGCTACCGCACGCACCTGAGGAACGTCCTCAGCGAAATGCTCAAGGGGCAGGGCATTGATGAGATGCGCATCCTGCAGGAAACGGTGCTCTACGCTGATCGCATCAGCTACAACGAGGAGGTCGTGCGCCTCAAGAGCCACATCGCGCAGTTCCGTGAGACGATCGAGGTGGAGGAAGCGCCCATCGGCAGGAAGCTAGACTTTCTGATTCAGGAGATCAATCGCGAGACGAACACGATTGGCGCAAAGGCGAACTTCACGCAGGCGGCGAAACTTGTCGTCGAGATCAAGAGTGAGGTCGAGAAGCTGCGCGAGCAGGTGCAAAACATCGAGTGAGGGGTCAATATGGACATCAAGCTCATCAATATCGGGTTCGGCAACATCGTTTCGGCGAACCGCGTCGTGGCGATCGTCAGCCCTGAATCGGCGCCAATCAAGCGCATCATTCAGGAGGCGCGCGACGGCGGCAGGCTCATTGACGCCACTTACGGCAGACGGACGCGTGCCGTTGCCATCATGGACAGTGATCATGTGATTCTTTCTGCCGTGCAGCCGGAGACCGTGGCGCATCGCGTTCTTGAGTCAGACACTCCGGAAACGAAAGGAAGAGAGGACGGAAAATGAGAAAAGGACTTTTGGTCGTCGTTTCCGGCCCGTCGGGTGCGGGCAAGGGCACGATCTGTCAGGCGCTCTTGGAAAAGACGCCGCTTGCCTACTCCGTTTCCGCTACGACGCGAAAGCCGCGTGCGGGCGAGGTCGACGGCGAGAGCTACTATTTCCTCTCGGTCGAGGCGTTCGAGAAAATGATCGAAAAGGACGAATTGCTCGAATGGGCAAAGGTCTACGACAATTATTACGGAACGCCATTGAAAAAGGTGGAGGAAAAGCTCGCGGCGGGCGAGGATATCTTGCTTGAGATCGACACGCAGGGCGCGATGAAGGTGCGCGAGAAGTTTCCTGAGGGCGTCTACATCTTCATCTTGCCGCCGTCGCTCGCCGAGCTGGAAAGGCGCATCCGCGGACGCGACACGGAGACGGAGGACGTCTTGCAGAAGCGCCTCGCTGCAGCGATCGATGAGATTGAAGCGGGAAAGTGCTACAAGTACGTCGTCACGAACGACGAGGTCGATGGCGCGGTCGATTCCGTCTGCGCCATCCTTGCGGCGGAGAGGCGCCTTGTCGCACGCAATGGAGAGCTTTTTGACGAAATAGAAAAGGGAAGGGAAGATCCGATATGAGCATGGCAGATCCTTCGATCAACAAACTCCTGGAGGTAGTCGACAGCCGCTACACACTCGTCGTCTTGGCGGCGAAGCGGGCGCGTCAGCTTTTGAGCGGCGATGAGCCGAAGGTGGTGGCGAAGTCCTCGAAAGATGTGACGATTGCTCTGGAAGAGATTTCTGAAGGCGACATCCTTTATCGACGCAGCAAAGGCGGCATAAAGTAATGGTTCTTGCAGGCAGGAAGATCCTTTTAGGCGTCACGGGCGGCATCGCCGCCTACAAGGCGGTGGAGATTGCGAGCCGCCTGCGCAAGAGAGGGGCGGAGGTTCACGTCGTCATGACGAAGGAGGCCGCCCATTTTGTCACGCCGCTGACCTTCCGCGAGATCACGGGACAGCCCGTGTCGCTCGACATGTGGGAAGAGCCTGCGCATTGGAACGTCGAACATATCGCTCTGGCGCGTCTGGCGGATCTTGTGCTCATCGCGCCCGCTACGGCGAACATCATTGCCAAGGCGGCGGCGGGCATAGCCGACGACATGCTGACGACGACGCTGCTTGCTGTCACATCGCCGATCTTCTTCGCTCCGGCGATGAACAGCGCGATGTATGAAAATCCCGTGACGCAGGAAAATATGGCAAAGCTCCAAGCGCGTGGCTGGCATAAGATCGAGCCGGCAGCGGGATACTTGGCTTGTGGCGTCTCGGGCGTCGGGCGTCTGCCTGAGCCTAAGGACATCGTGCGCGAGCTGGAAGAAGCGGGCGCGCGCGGCAAGACGCTCACCGGCAAGAAAGTGCTCGTGACGGCGGGCGGCACGCTTGAAGCCATCGATCCCGTACGCTTCATTGGCAATCGTTCGAGCGGCAAGATGGGCTATGCCATCGCGCAGGAGGCGGCGCGGCGCGGCGCTGACGTCGTGCTCGTCGCGGGTGGCACCGTCGCGCTTGCCGATCCCGACGGTGTGCGCGTCCTGCGTACGGAATCGGCGCTCGCCATGCGCGATGCCGTGCTGCAGGAAGCCGAGGACGCTGCGATCGTCATCAAGGCGGCCGCCGTCGCCGACTATCGCCCGAAGGTGCGGCAAGCGCAGAAGATCAAGAAGAACGACGCTGAACTCACGCTTGTCTTGGAGAAGAATCCCGATATTTTGCTGGAACTGGGCGGCCGGAAAAAGGAGAAGCAGATCCTTGTGGGGTTTGCGGCAGAGACGCAGAATCTCCTCGACTACGCGAAGGCGAAGCTCCAAAAGAAGAATCTTGACCTCATCGTGGCGAACGATGTGACGTGCCCCGACGCGGGATTCAATACGGAGACGAATCTCGTGAAGATTGTGGCGCGCGACGGCTCCGTCGAGGAAATTCCTTTGATGAGCAAGCAGAAGGTGGCAGAGGTTCTCCTCGACCGCATCGAATCCCTACAAAAATAGTTGACAATTGAAATGTTTTCTCGTATAATAAAGCCAAATCGAATATCACTCATCAAGAGCAGTGGAGGGACTGGCCCTATGAAACTGCGGCAACCGTTGGCGTATGCCAAAAAGGTGCCAATTCCTATAGGTATTGCCTATGAGATGGGAGCGAAGGAAGACTCTCTTTTCGTAGGAAGAGAGTCTTTTTTGATGGATGATGTATGCTGCGAATCGGCTTTTGCTGAAGATGTTTCGCGGACGATTTCATGAAAGCGGCGCTTTGAGGCCGCCGGGCAGGGAAGGTCGCACCTTGCTTTTCCAGATATTTGCCGCAGGCGGCAGCGGCGGAATGGAGCATACCATGAGCAAAACGATGTTGTTCACTTCCGAGTCGGTGACGGAAGGTCATCCCGACAAGATGGCCGATCAGATTTCTGACGCCATTCTCGATGCGATCCTCGCAAAAGATCCGCAGGGGCGCGTGGCGTGCGAGACATTGGTGACGACGGGGCAGGTGCATGTCGTCGGCGAGATCTCGACCTCGTGCTACATCGACATCCCGCACATCATCCGCAAGACGGTGGAGAAGATCGGCTACACGCGCGCGAAGTATGGCTTCGACGCAGCGACGTGCGGCATTCTCGTATCGCTCGACGAGCAGTCTGCCGACATCGCGCTCGGCGTTGACAAGGCGCTTGAGGCGAAGGAAGGCGAGTCCGATGTCGCCGACTCCATCGGCGCGGGCGATCAGGGCATGATGTTCGGCTATGCGGCGAACGAGACGCCCGAGCTCATGCCGCTGCCGATCGCACTCGCGCATCGTCTGGCACGTCGCCTTGCAGAGGTGCGTAAGAACGGCGAACTCGGCTACCTGCGCCCCGACGGCAAGACGCAGGTGACGGTGCGCTACGAGGACGGCAAGCCCGTCGCCGTCGATACCGTCGTCATCTCCACGCAGCACGATCCGGAAGTCGACCTGGCAACGATTCGCAAGGATATGATTGAAAAGGTCATCAAGGTCATCATTCCGGCAGAGCTTCTGACGGCGGACACGAAGTACTTCGTGAACCCGACGGGCAAGTTCGTCATCGGCGGCCCGCACGGCGACTCGGGCCTCACGGGCCGCAAGATCATCGTCGATACCTACGGCGGCATGGCACGTCACGGCGGCGGTGCCTTCTCGGGCAAGGATCCCACGAAGGTCGACCGCTCCGCTGCCTACGCCGCGCGCTATGTGGCGAAGAATGTCGTCGCCGCAGGACTCGCCGATCGCTGTGAGATCCAGCTCGCCTACGCCATCGGCGTCGCGCGTCCCGTCTCGATCATGGTCGATACGTTCGGCACGAACAAGGTGGACGAAGCTCTGATCGAAAAGCTTGTGCACGAGAACTTCGATCTGCGTCCGGCCTCGATCATCAGCAACCTCAACCTGCGCCGCCCGATCTACGAGCAGACGGCGGCCTACGGACACTTCGGCCGCACCGATGCTGATCTGCCGTGGGAGAAGACAGACAAGGCGGATGCCTTGAAGAAAGCTGCGGGAATCTGAAAAGGATACATATACAAAACGGGACAGCTGCAAGGCTGTCCCGTTTTGTTGCGCATCATAGCTTCCCTTGTGCTGAAGATGTTTTTATAGTATAATAGTAATAGGAGGTGATTCCATGAAGAAGATGCTTTGCGCCGCCCTTCTGGCTATGCTTGCGGTGAGTGCGGCTCCTGTTTTTGCGGCTTCGATGTCATCGGCGAAAGATACGGAAGGCGTGCAGCGCTATAATTGCTGCGGTAGCAGATACTATCGCGACAGCGAACAGAACGGCCCCTACTGTGACGAGAACGGCTACTGCACTTACGATCGCAGATAAGTGCAGCTGAAGTTATGGAGCATTGCTCCGTGCGCCCCGCAGGAAAAAATCCCCTTCGCGACTCTTTTGAGAGAAGCGAGGGGGATTCTTCATTTCCGCATTTGTCCTAGATAGTGCACGACGAATTGCTGCGCCGTGCGGCCGCTGCGTCCGGAGTGCTCAAGCTCCCAGCGATGAGCAAGAACGCGAAGCTCCTCGGGGGCGAGGCGGACGCCCTCTTTTTCAAGGTAGTGGGAGATGATAGCATGATATTGCTCTTGGTCGGGTGCGAGGAAGGTGATGATGAGACCGAAGCGGTCAGAAAGGGAGACGGTTTCGTTCACGCTGTCCTGACGATAGAGTTCGTCCTGCGCCTGATCGCGGTCGCGCCAGCTTTCCTTGATGAGGTGGCGGCGGTTGGATGTCGCGTAGATGAGTACGTTTTGGGGACGCGCCTCGACACCGCCTTCGATGGCGGATTTCAGATACTTGTACTCCGTCTCAAATGCCTCGAACGAGAGGTCGTCGAGGAAGAGGATGAAGCGCTTGGAGGGAAATCGGCGAAGCGCTGCGAGAATGCGCGGCAGTTCGCCGAGCTGCGATTTCGCGAGCTGCACGAGCCGAAGACCGCGACCATAGTATTCGTGAGCGAGAGCCTTGACGGAGGAGGACTTGCCCGTGCCGCGTGCGCCGATCAAAAGGACGTTGTTGGCGGGACGCCCTTCAAGGAAGGCTTCTGTATTGTCTGTCAGCTGCTTCTTCTGGCGGTCGTAGCCGATGACGTCAGTGAGAGGAAGCGCTTCGAAGTGCTCGACGCCTTGAAGCTTGTGCTCTTTGTCGTTCCAGGAGAACGCCTTGCAGCTCGAAATCTCGCCGCAGCCGTAGCGCTGGTAAAAATCGAGGAAGGCGTCTGCGGCTTCCTCTGCCGATGCCGCAGATGCCATGCGTTCGTGGAGGAAGGAGGACGCTTCGCTAGTGCAGCGCTTCGTCGGTTCGTAGTCGTCAAGGAGGTCGCATGGCAGCATGGCGCTTGGCGGCTCGTGAAAGACGTCGGTGAGGATTTCCATATCGCGCACGAAGGCGCGGCGAAGACTATTGCCGACATTGCCGGAAGCTTGTTCCACCGTGCATGCGAAGGTGTTTTCCACATGAGCGAGCACATGGAGAAAATAGGAGCGCAGGATATTTCCGGAGAGGCCGAGCGATTCCGCCTTCTCGATGAGCCCTGCGGTGAAATCGTAAGCGTGTGAAATGTTCTCGGGATTTTCCAGAAAGCGCAGGAACTTTCCGATGAGCGCATCCTCCAATATGGGACGGCAGATGCAGAGTTCGTGCAGGCGAGGTTTGAGCATGTTTTTCTCCTCTCGTCAGAATGTCAGTTTTTCCTTGATGCGCTCAACGGCTCGCTTCGTATTCTCTCGGTCGCCGAAAGCCGTGAGGCGGAAATATCCTTCGCCGCATGGACCGAACCCTGCGCCCGGCGTGCCGACGATGTCCGCGCCTGTGAGAAGGCGGTCGAAGAAGTCCCACGAGGAGAGTCCGTGCGGCGTCTTGAGCCAGATGTAGGGCGCGTTTATGCCGCCGTATGCCTCAAGTCCGATGGATTCGAGGCCCTCGCGGATGAGTCGGGCGTTTTCGAGGTAGTAGGAAATCGCAGCCGCCGTCTCTCGCTTCCCTTCGGGCGTGAATATGGCCTCTGCGCCGCGCTGGATGATGTAGGAGGTGCCGTTGTACTTCGTCGTGTGGCGGCGATTCCAGAGCGGGTTGAGGCTCTTCTTCGTGCCGTCGGCGCTCCTGCCCTGCACGCTCTTCGGCAGCACGATGTAGCCGCAGCGCGTGCCCGTGAAGCCCGCTGTCTTCGAGAAGGAGCGGAATTCGATGGCAACGTCCTTCGCGCCCTCGATCTCGAAGATGGAGTGAGGCAGATCGTCCTCGGTGATGAAGGCCTGATAAGCGGCATCGAAGAGAATGACGGACTCGTTCTCTCGCGCGTAGGCGACCCATCGGGAGAGAGACTCGCGTGTCATCGCCATGCCCGTCGGGTTGTTCGGCGAGCAAAGATAGATGATGTCGACATGCTCCGTGGGCAGCTCGGGCAGGAAGCCGTTCTCTGCCGTGCAGGGCAGGTAGACCACGCCCGAGAAGTGTCCGTTTTTCTGCAGTGCGCCCGTGCGTCCCGCCATGACATTCGTGTCGAGGTAGACGGGGTAGACGGGGTCGGTGATGGCGATTTTCGCCTTTTCGCTGAAGATTTCCTGGATGTTGCCGCAGTCGCTCTTGGCACCGTCGGAAATGAACACCTCGCCCGGCTCGATGCCGAGTCCCGGGAAGTTGTTTTCTATGATTTTCTCGATGAGGAAGCCGTAGCCCTGCTCGGGTCCGTAGCCGCGGAAGGTTTCGGCTGTGGCCATCTCGTCGACCGCCTTGTGCATGGCGGCGATGCAGGCGGGCGGCAGGGGCTGCGTCACGTCGCCGATGCCGAGCGAGATGACGTCGGCTGCGGGATTCTTTTCCTTATAGTCAGCGACGCGGTGTGCGATCTCGCGGAAGAGATAGCTGCCGGCGAGTTTCAGATAGTTTTCGTTGATGTAAGCCATGGTGATTCCTCCTGTTGCTTCATGCAAGGTGGGCGGATACAGTTCGAGTCCGTCAGAGTTTACGGCTACCATTGTAGCACATTTCCCGTAAATTCCCATAAAATTTTTGAAAAAAAGACCGCCCTCTTCGGAGCGGCCGTCTGAAAGCACATCATTTTTCTTTTTTCAGCGTGTTCTGGCAGAAGTCGATGAAAGCCTGCGCGGCCTTGGAAACGTAACGATCCTTCTTCCAGGCAAGCCCGACGTCGACGAAGACGGGCTTGTCAAAGGGCAGCGTCACGATCCCGGGCGTCTCCTCGACGATGAAGTCGAGCAGGAAGGCGATGCCTGCACCGCTCGCGATCAGCCCCTTGATGGTCTCGATCTGATTCGATTCGAGCACGATGTCGGGCGTGATGCTTTGCTGCTTGAAGGTGTCGAGCAGGAGCTTTCGCAGGAAGGAACCGTCCTTGAGCATGATGAGGTTCACGTCTTCGATGTCGTGCAGGGAGATGGCCTTTTTTTTGGCAAGTGGATGCTGCTCGGGCAGGCACGCGACGATCTGGCTCTTCGCCATGGGAAGCGTCTGTAGGCTCGCCGCTGCATTGGAGAGGATGACGATGCCAAAGTCCAGCTCATCGCGCTCGAGCTGCTCGCGGATGCGCATCGAGCCTTCTTCGTAGAGATAGACGTCGAGATGCGAGTATTTCTTTTGGAAGCTGGAGAAAATCTTGGGGAAGAGGTAGGCGCCGATCATCGACGGGATGCCGATCTTGATCGTGCCTTTCTGCAGCTGTTTGTAATCGTTGACTTCGAGCACGGCGTCCTGAATATTGCGCAGCGCAAGCTCAATGCGGGTCAGAAATACAGCGCCCTCGGGCGTCAGAGACAGCTGCTTCTGACTGCGGTCAAAGAGCTGGATGCCAAGTTCCGCCTCAAGCTTCTTGATCGCGACGGTGATGTTCGGCTGTGATACGCGAAGCCTTTCAGCGGCGCGCGTGATGTTTTTCAGTCGGCTTGCCATTTGAAAGTATTCGAGTTGTCTTAGTTCCATGCTTGATCGCCACCCATTCCCTGTCGTCCATAAAAATGAATTATTTTCGTTAAATCTATCATACTTCAAAATCATCTATGATACAATAAGAAAAATTTATTTTTTATGATTAAAAACAGATGTAATTTTTTTGAAAATGTTCCTTTACAGCGACACCAATCTAGTGTACACTGTAAAGGAATCACTGATAAATTCTGTCCTGCATCTTCATACCTCTGGACGACTTCATTTATCAGCATTTCCTAAAGTACCGGCTTGAGATTCGCGAGGATGGAAGTTCAAAGAAAAATAGTGGCAAAGTCCTTTAGCCAGTCATGAATTTTTTTTGCATTTATTTCGATATATATTAAGCAGTGGATTGTGCTCTGCACTTTTGCCATGAAGTTTTGACGGTCATGACCTGCACAGGTCGAGCGGGCTTCGTGCGAGAGGAAGGGCAGCCAAGATGCTCTATCCGACGTATTCCGTCGGTCGCAAGCAAGGATGAAGACGCCGCAAAAATCATCTGCATCGTTTGCGGGTGCTGGATGCAAGTGGGCAGACGGCGTTGCAGGAGACGCCCTGCGTCTCTGCCATTAGGGAAGAGGGGGATTTTTTTGGAAAAATCAACGCTAATCGGACTGTTGTCGGGACTCATCGCCATTTTCGGCGGTATGGTTCTGAAGGGCGCGCCAATCAGTTCATTGAACAATCCGGCGGCATTCATGATCATCATCCTCGGCACGTTTGCCTGTCTTTTCACGGCTTTCCGCATGGATGAGATGAAGATGCTGCCGAAGTTGATCAAGATGACTTTCCAGGCGCCGCCTTCGCATCAGAAGGGTGAGCTTCTGCAGCTTTTTATCGAGCTTTCGCAGATTGCGCGTCGTGAAGGTATCTTGGCACTGGAGAGCCGCGTCGAGGACATCTCCGATCCGTTCTTCAAAACGGGGCTTAGCATGGTCATCGACGGCATGGATCCGGACTTTGTCAGCGACGTTCTCGACGCTGAGATTTCTGTCATGCAGGAGCGTCACTCCCTGGGGCGTCTGATGCTCATGCAGGCCGGTACCTACGCGCCTACGCTCGGTGTTCTTGGTGCCGTTATCGGTCTGATCGCAGCTCTGAGCAACCTGTCGGATGTTAACGTCGTCGGTCACGCCATCGCGGCCGCGTTTGTCGCTACGATCCTCGGTATCTATACGGCGTACGTTCTCTGGCTTCCGTGGGCAAATAAACTCAAGATCATGTCAGATTCTGAGATAGGTCAGAAGCGAATGATCGTCGAGGGCATCCTGTCTCTGCAGGCAGGTGATTCACCGACGGCCATCGAGGCGAAGCTCATGGTCTTCATTCCGCAGTCGGAGCGCGATCTACTGAAGAAGGAGGCGTAAGGCATGGCAAGAAAGAAGCGGCATGCACCGCATGAAGAAGAAGCGGGCGAGGCTTGGCTTCTGCCTTACTCCGACCTCATGACGCTGCTCCTTGCCACGTTCATCGCCCTCTATGCCATGTCCGCTACGGACTCGGCCAAGATGGCGCAGATGGCGCAGGCGTTCACAGCGGCTTTCAATACGGGCGGGCCTTCGTTCTTCAGTCAGATGGGGCCGAGCGAAAGCCGCCATGCTGAACGCATGGCGACGGAAGACAAGGGTAACAGCGCCTACATTCAAGAAGCGAAGGCTTTGGAAGAGGTGCAGAAGGAGCTTGATAATTACATCAAGCAGAACGGCCTGCAAGGTGAGCTGAACACGACGATGACCGATGACGGCTTGATGATCCGCATCAAGGAAAAGGCGCTTTTCCCCTCGGGCTCGGCGGAACTCGTAGGTGAGGCGCAGAAGATCGGCCCTGTCGTCGCAGGCCTTCTCGCGAAGATTCCCGAGCGCGTCGTCATCTCGGGGCATACGGATAATGTGCCGATTTCTACGGCGCGCTACCCGTCGAACTGGGAACTGAGTTCACAGCGCGCCCTGAATTTCATGAAATTCCTTTTTGCGAGCAATGCGTCGCTCAATCCGGCACGCTTCAGTTCCATCGGCTATAGCGAATATCGTCCGATCGCGGATAACAAGACGGACGAGGGCAGGTCACAGAACCGTCGCGTCGAGGTTCTGATTGCCAGGACGTACCAGTTCAATCCCGACAGTTCATCGACGGAAACACTGACGGCAAAACCTGAACTGCCCGACATTTCGCCCAACCTTTCGGGCGGCGGCATGAATCCCGTCATCACGCCGATGCGCCCGACGGCGCCCGGCAATGTGGAGCAGCCGCAGGCGCCTGCACCTGCGCGGCAGGAACAGTAGAATAGTGGATGAAAGCCGGCTTTATCTCTTTCCGCATAAAGCCGGCTTTTCTTGTGGAACGTCTGACTCGCCGTGCAGTTTGGCGATGGGCGGGGATTGTGAGCTGGGGTGATGCGATGGTTTTGGGAGTCGGCACGGACATCATCGAGATCGAGCGTATGAAAAAAGCGATGGGGAGAGAGGCATTCCTTGCACGCGTTTTCACGCAGGAGGAACGAGCTTACTGTGATGGACGCGGTGCGGGTCGTGAGGCGTCGTATGCAGCGCGCTGGGCTGGTAAGGAGGCCGTCTTGAAGGCGTTTGGTACGGGATTGCGCCGAGGAACGTTGCTGGATGTTGAGATCGTGCCCGATGCGCTCGGCGCACCCGAGGTACATCTTTTCGGGTTCTTTGCGACGCTCGCAGAGGAGAGGGGCGTGCGCCGCATACATCTTTCCTTGAGTCACGCCAGGGAATATGCCGTCGCACAATGTATTCTGGAGGGGGAGAAGCATGAAGATCGCTTTGGCAGATGAGATGAAGAAGATCGATAAAAGAGCTATCGAGGAATACGGCGTACCGGAGATTCTGCTGATGGAGAATGCGGGACGCGAAGTCGCCGCTGCTTTTGAGGAATACCTAGGCGGCGTTTCGGGCAAGCGGATCTGTGTGCTCGCGGGAAGCGGCAACAATGGCGGCGATGCTTTCGTCGCTGCGCGGCATCTGATGAACCATGGTGCGCAGATCAGCATATTCCTCGTGGGCAGTCCTGCGCATCTGACGAAGAGTGCGGCGCTCAACCGTGACATCATCATCAAGATGGGCGTCGTCGTACATGTTCTCGAAACGGAGCGCGATTGGGACAAACTGCAAGTGACTTTGCGCTTCGTCGATGGAGTTGTCGACGGCATCCTGGGCACGGGATTCAAGGGCAATCTGCGCGACGCGGCCGCGCGTGTCGTGCGCATGGTCAATGGTCACGGCAAGCCGGTCATCGCCGTCGACATTCCGACGGGTGTCGAGGCAGATACGGGGAACGCTTCTCCCGAGGCGATTCGCGCGGATCTCACTGTGACCTTCGGGCTGCCGAAGTTCGGGCATATGATTGGCGCCGGCGAAACGGCGACGGGAAAACTGCTCGTCGATGACATCGGCATACCGAAAGTCTTGCTCGAAGACGATACGATCCGCCAGACCTACCTTGATGATGTGACGGTAGCGCCGGTCCTGCTGCCGCGTCCGCTCGATGCGCACAAGGGTTCTTGCGGACGCATCCTCGTCATTGCGGGTTCGCGCGGCATGACAGGCGCGGCGGCGCTTGCCGCTTCTGCCGTTCTCAGAAGCGGCGCGGGCGTTGCTGTGTTGGCTTTGCCGAGAAGTCTTCAGGAGATGATGGCGGGAAAATTGACCGAGGTCATGACGAAACCTCTTCCCGAGACGGACGAGGGTGCGATTGACATCGCGGCGCTCGGCGAGGCGCTGGCGCTGGCGGAAGGCTTCGATGCCGTGCTGATCGGTCCGGGACTTGGAAGGGCGCAGGAGACGCAGAAGTTCGTGCAGGATTTCTGCGCCGCCGTCAAGAGGCCTTTGATTCTGGATGCCGATGCCATTTACGCATTTTGCGGCAAGACGGACGCGTTCAAGGGTTTCGCATTCGTGCCGATCTTGACGCCGCATCTCGGCGAGATGGCACACCTTTTAGGACTCGCTGTCAGCGATCTGCGCACGTCGCTTCTTGACATGACTCGTGAAGCCGCACGCGAGTATCATGCCGTGTTCGTCGTCAAGAGCGAATGCACGATCATCGTCTATCCCGACGGACAGGTCTTCCTCACGTCGAAGGGCAATTCGGGTATGGCGACGGCAGGTGCGGGTGATGTGCTTGCAGGTGCGATTGCCGGGCTTATGAAGCAGACGGCGGCGGGGCTTGCGCCGCTCGCAGGTGTCTACATCCATGGTCTTGCCGGAGATCTGGCGGCGAAGGAGAAGGGCTATGGACTCATCGCCTCCGATATTTTGGAGAATCTACCGTGTGCACTGTGCACCTTGGTTTGAAATGGGTCTTTTGGGCAAATTCGTTTTCTCGAAAGGATTTCCCTGCACACGAGAAGAAATAGGTTTTATGTTCAACTATGATGGGATGCTTTTCTAGGGGTTTTGTTTATGCCGTTCCATATTCCGATTCACTTTCAAGGAATCTTGTCGACGATCAGCTTGTTGGACGTTCTTGACATCCTAATCGTGGCATTGATTCTTTACAAACTCTATGTGATGCTGCAGGATACGCGCGCCATCACATTGGTGAAGGGGCTGCTCGTGCTCCTAGGGCTCACGATTGTCTGCAACTGGCTGTCGCTGCACGTCATCTACTGGCTCTTGCAGCAGACGCTGACCTTGCTCTTCGTCGCGCTTCCCATTGTATTTCAGCCGGAACTTCGCCGTACGCTTGAGCATCTGGGACAGGGACGCTTCTTCGGCAAATCACTTTTTCTCGATGACAGTGAGGCGCGCTCACTCGTCAATGAGCTTGATAAGGCGGTGATGCTCCTGTCTTCGCGTAAGATTGGCGCCTTGCTCGTCTTTGAACGCGAGATGGGACTCAACGACATCAGCGCTACGGGCGTCCAGATCGACGGTCTCATCACGGCAGACTTTCTCATGAACGTCTTCATCCCGAATACACCTTTGCACGACGGTGCCGCCGTCATACGCGGCAAGCGCCTGATCGCGGCGGGATGCCTTCTGCCCTTGACAGAAAATCGCACGCTGAGCACGGAACTTGGCACGCGCCATCGCGCTGCCATCGGCCTTTCTGAGCAGTGTGATGCCCTCATCGTTGTCGTTAGTGAGGAGACAGGTACGGTCTCCGTCGCGGAGAACGGCAGGATCGTGCGCCGCCTGAGTTCGGAACACCTGAAATCCTACTTGCGTCCTATCTTCACGCCCAAGACGACAGGCATCAAGGACATGGTGTTGAATTGGAGGAAGGGGAAATGATGACACGATTGCGTGCGCTCGTCCAGCGCAACCTCCCGGCAAAAATCATCGCCCTTGTTGTCGCCGTCGTGCTCTGGCTTTTCGTCATGAACGAGCAAAATCCGCAGATCGAGGGCAGCTTCACTGTTGCCGTTGAGCTGCGCAATGCGCCTGAGGGATACAAGATCACGCAGTCGGAGAAAAGTGTGAAACTCAAGGTGCGCGGCGCGCGCTCCTTCTTTGTTTCAGCAGAGCCGGAAGGATTCAAGGCTTACGCTGATCTTGACGGACTTGATTCAGGCGAGCACGAGGTTAAAGTCAAGGCTGTTCTGCCGCAGGGATTTGAACTCGTCGACGCGCAGCCCGAAACTGTTTCGGTCACCTTGGACAAGATCGTGCGACGGTCGGTTCGCATCGATCTCATTGTCACAGGTTCGGCGTCTGCTGGCTACACCGTGGGCAAGATTTCGCAGTCGGCGAACACCACGGTCATCGAGGGCCCCGAGTCGCGCGTGGCGGAGGTCGACCGCGTCATCGGCTACGTCGGCCTTTCGGGAAATCGTGACGACTTCACCTTGCAGGTGCCGTTGACGCCGATCAACAGCGACGGCAAGGCAGTCGACGATGTGGATCTTCTCGCGCGTACGGTTGAGGTTTCCGTACAGCTTGCGCGCGGGCTGACGCGCAAGATCGTCAGTGTTCGCCCCGTCCTTGACGATGCTCTGCCCGAGGGATTCACTCTGGGCGAGGTGCAAGTTGAGCCGGCGAAGATCGAGATCGCAGGCGAGGCCGCGCTCATCAGCAAGGTGGCGAGCATCGACACGGAGAAGATCGTCATCTCGGACATGAAGGAGAGCGGCAAGAAGATAGTACATCTTGCCATACCCAATGGTGTTGCGATTTCCAATCGAGAGGTCACGGTCACGGTCGAGCTGAAACCGAAGGCACAGGCAAAGGGAGCGGACGCGCCATGATCCGAATCAGCAGCTATGCTGTCCCCTTGAGCGACGAACGCCCGCTTGCAGCTCTTGCCGCTGAGCGTTTGGGTATTTCTCCAGACGATATTCTTGCAGTGCGCATCGTGCGCAGGGCACTCGATGCGCGACGCTACCGTGGAGCGCCGCTCGCCTTCCTCTATACGCTCGATGTGCGCATCCAGGGCAGTGAGAAAAAGCTTTTGTCGCGCTTGCGGCGCGACCGCCATGTTGCGCTTGCTGAAAAGGAGGAAAAGCTCGACCTTGCACGCTTTTCCCCGCTCGCACCGGGCGAGGCGCGTCCTGTCGTCGTGGGCTTCGGCCCTGCCGGCATGTTCGCCGCGCTGACGCTCGCACGCACGGGGCTTTCACCACTCATCCTAGAGCGCGGCTATGACGTCGAGGCGCGTCATGCGGCAATCGAGCGCTTCTGGCAGAAGGGAACGCTTGACGTGCGTTCCAACGTCCAATTCGGTGAAGGCGGCGCGGGGACGTTTTCTGACGGCAAGCTGACGACGCGCATCGGCGATTCTCTCGTGAGCGAGGTGCTCGACGCTTTCGTGGCGGCCGGCGCACCAAAAGAGATCAAGTATCTGCACAAGCCGCATGTCGGCACCGACCTCCTGCGCGGCATCGTCAAGAACATCCGTGAAGAGATCCGCCGCCTGGGCGGCGAGATTCGCTTCTTGGCTCAAGTGACAGACATCGAGCTGAAAGACGGCGCGCTCCACGCGCTCATCGTCAACGGCGAGGAGCGCGTGGAGGCCGGAGCAGCTTTCTTCGCCATTGGACATTCGGCGCGCGACACCTACGAGATGCTTCTTTCACGCGGCCTTTTTCTGGAGGCGAAGGCGTTTGCCGTGGGCGTGCGCATCGAGCATCCCCAAGAATTCATCGATCGTGCGCAGTACGGAGAGGATGCTGGGAATGTGCGCCTGCCTGTCGCCGACTATAGCCTCACGTATCAGGACAAGTTGCGTGGCAGGGGCGCGTATTCCTTCTGCATGTGCCCGGGCGGGCAGGTCGTTGCGGCGGCGTCCGAGCTTTCCCGCGTCGCGACGAACGGCATGAGCTGCTACAAGCGCGATTCGAGCGTGGCGAACGCCGCGCTTCTCGTGCAGGTTGGCCCGAAGGATTTCGGCATCGGGGTGCTCGCAGGAATGGAATTTCAAAGGCAGTGCGAGAGCCTCGCCTTCAAGCTTGCGGGTGCAGACTACCGTGCGCCCGTGCAGTCCGTCGGTGACTTTCTTGCACATCAAAAGGGTGCGGTAGACTTCCTCGTGCAGCCGACATATTTGCCCGGCGTGCGCCCTGTCGATCTGCACGAGTGCCTGCCGCGCTTCGTCACGGATACGCTCGAGGATGCTCTTCGCGCCTTCGACGGGCGCATGAAGGGATTTTCCGCATCTGATGTGCCTCTGACGGGCGTCGAGACGCGCTCTTCTGCGCCGTGCCGCATCGTGCGCGAGAAGGAGAGCTTCCTGGCGCATGGTCTTTTGGGGCTTTATCCCATCGGCGAGGGTGCGGGCTACGCGGGCGGCATCATGAGCGCTGCCGTCGATGGCATGAAGGCGGCTATCGCTTTCTTGGAGCAAAGGGAGTCTATGGAATAAGATCGCCAAGGGCGATGAAGAATAGGAGAGAATTTCATGGCAAGACTTTTTGGTACGGACGGTGTTCGCGGAGAAGCAAACGTGGCGCTCTGCCCGGAGTTGGCATATCGTCTCGGCTGGGCGGCAGCCCTGTACTTCGGCGAGAAGGTGCAGCAAAATCCCTTGATCATCATCGGGCGCGACACGCGCATCTCGGGCAACCTTTTCGAGTCCGCTCTCGCGACGGGCATCTGCTCGGCCGGAGGGCGCGTCGAGATCGTCGGCGTCTGCCCGACGCCCGCTATCGCCTATCTGGCGAGGACACACAAGGCGGCTGCGGGCATCGTCATCTCGGCGTCGCACAATCCCTTCTACGACAACGGCATCAAATTTTTCGGCGGCGACGGCTACAAACTGCCCGATGCTGTGGAGGACGAGATCGAAAGCCTCGTGCGCCGCATCGAGGCGGGCGAGAAGCTGCCGCGTGCGACGCGTGAGAACATCGGCCGCATCAAGCGCCGCAAGGAATATGTGCGCGAGTACATCGATTTCGTGCAGAGCACGGCAGGCGTGCAGCTCAACGGCTTGAAGATTGTGCTCGACTGTGCGAACGGCGCGGCGTACGACTGCATGCCGCGCGTCCTGCGCCGCCTGGGCGCCGACGTGCATGTGATCCATGCAGAACCGGACGGCGTCAACATCAACGAGTCTTGCGGCTCGACGCATCTTGAATCGCTGCAGAAGATGGTGCTTGCGGATGGCGCGGACATCGGCATCGCGCACGACGGAGATGCTGACCGCTGCCTGTGTGTCGATGAGAAGGGCGAGGTCATCGACGGCGACCACATCCTCGTCATGTGCGCCAAGGACATGATGGAGAAGGGAACGCTCGCGGGGAATACCGTCGTGACGACGGTCATGGCGAACATCGGCTTTCACAAGGCGATCGAGAAAGCGGGCGGGCGTGCGGAGATCACGCAGGTCGGCGACCGCTATGTGCTCGAAAACATGCGCGAGCACGGCTACCGTCTCGGCGGCGAACAGTCGGGGCACATCATCTTTTCTGACTTCAGCACGACGGGCGACGGACTCATCACCGCCCTGCAGGTGCTTGCAGCGCTGAAGCGCACGGGGCGCAAGGCGTCGGAGCTTTCCGCCCTGATGAAGAGCTATCCGCAGCTTCTCGTCAACGTCGTCGTCGCTTCGAAGGAAGGCTGGGAGGAGAATGCGGCGATTGCTGCGGCCATTCGCGCAGGAGAAGAAGAGCTTGGCGGCGATGGCCGCATCCTCGTGCGCCCGTCGGGAACGGAGCCTTTGATCCGCGTGATGGCGGAAGGCCCTGACCAGGCGCAGCTTGAGACGATCTGCCGCCGCATCGCTGACATCGTCAAGAAGGAGCAGGGGTGATGCGCCCTGCTATCGTCGTCACGAGCTTCGGCGTCAGTGCGTCCGAGGCGCGGGAGAAAAGCCTTGTGCCAATCGTGCGCGAGATCGCGGAGGCCTTTCCGGAATTCACGGTTGTCGAGGCTTATACGTCCGCCTTCATCCGTCGCCGCCTGCAGGAGGCGGGAATCGATATGGCTTCTCTGGCGGAGCGCTTGGAAGAACTTTGCCGGGCGGGTGCGCGTGAAGTCTATGTGCAGCCGACGCATCTGACGCCAGGAGAGGAATACGAAAACAAGATTCTCAAGGAAGCGGAAGCGCTCTCTTTGCGCTTCGACGTGCTCAAGGTCGGCGAGCCTGTATTCTTTCGCGCAGACGGTACGAAAAACGATGATATTGCGCATGGTTTGGCCGCGATTTTTTCCGGTCTTGCAGCGCAGGAAGGAGAGGCGACGGTGCTCCTTGGCCACGGTTCGCCGCACAGACACAATCCCGTCTACACGCTGCTGCAGCAGCGTGCCGATGAGGAGGGGCTTCCCGTACACATCGGCGTGCTGGAGGAGGCGGATGTGCCGAACTTCGCCATGGTGCTCGATCGCCTTGAAAAGAGCGGGAAAAAGCGCGTGCTGCTCGCCCCGCTCCTCCTGGCGAGCGGACGCCATGTCACGCACGATCTGGCAGGGGATGAGTCCGCCTCGTGGAAGAGCCGCCTGCAGAAGTCGGGATTTTCCGTGCGGCTCGACAGGCGGACGCTTGGGGAAAGAGCCGCCTTTCGGAGGATCTATATCGAAAAATTATATCGTCTCATTGGGGAATAGCTGACGGCTATGGACGCTATTCGTATAATGTATTTTAAGTTTTTTGAAAATTCATCTATAATAGGAGCAAGGAAACGATACACTTCCTTGCAAGACGCAGCATTTTCATCTATCAAGAATGAGGTGAGTGTATGTCACAGCCAGTAACAACGAATCCTTTGATCATCATGCTGATCAACATGACCGTCGTATTCATCGTCCTGATCTCGCTGAGTCTCCTGATTCGGCTGATCCATGCCGTTGATCCGACGCGCAAGAAGGAAACGCCGGTTTCCGTCGCAGCTCCCGCAGCAGCACCGATTGCCGCGCCGGAGCCTGTGTGCGCTCCCGAGCCGGAAGGCCTTTCGGCGGAGGTTGTCGCGGCGATTGCGGCGGCCGTCACGCTCGCGGGATTTTCGGCAGGCGCGATCCGCACGATCCGCCCGCTGGCGCGCGATGGCTGGAAGAACTCCGGCCGCGCCCTGCGCTAGACCATCGGATGCAAAGGAGGCAAAATCATGGAATTCCTCAATGCTTTTATCGTATCGCTGCAGGCCGTCTGGGCAGGATCGGGCTTTTCCCACTTCACGATGGGCAACGGCATCATGATTCTCGTCGGACTCGTGCTTCTTTATCTGGCCTTTGCCAAGGAGTTCGAGCCGCTGCTCCTTGGCCCGATCGCTTTCGGCTGTATCTTGGCGAATTTCCCGGAGACGGGCTTCTTCGCTGAAGAGATGAACGTCATGAAGGCGATCAACTTTGGCATCACCTACGAAATCTTTCCGCCGCTGATCTTCCTCGGCATCGGCGCGATGACGGACTTCGGCCCTCTGATCGCCAATCCAAACACGCTCCTCTTGGGAGCGGCGGCGCAGATCGGCGTCTTCGTAGCTCTCGGTCTCGCCATGGTCTTCGGCTTCTCCGTCGAGGAATCCGCCGCCATCGGCATCATCGGCGGCGCCGATGGACCGACGTCCATCTATCTGGCGACGAAGCTCGCGCCGAATCTCCTGGGGGCGATCGCTGTCGCAGCGTACTCCTACATGTCGCTCGTGCCGCTCATTCAGCCGCCCATCATGAAGCTTTTCACGACGAAGAAGGAGCGCGAGGTCGTCATGGAGCAGCTGCGTGACGTCACGAAGTTCGAGAAGGTCATCTTCCCGCTCGTCGCGACTATCTTCATCAGCTTGCTGCTGCCGTCGATCGCAGCGCTTTTGGGCATGCTCATGCTCGGCAACCTCTTCCGTGAGTCGGGCGTCACCGACCGCCTTTCGGATACGGCGCAGAACTCACTGTGCAACATTATCACGATTTTTCTCGCCACGGGCACGGGCATGACGATGTCGGCGGAGCACTTCCTCACGCGCGACACGCTGCTCATCATCATGCTCGGCCTCGTCGCTTTCATCGGCGGCACGGCGGGCGGCGTCATCTTCGGCAAGATCATGTACGTCGTCTCGGGTCATAAGGTCAACCCGTTGATCGGCTCCGCTGGCGTCTCCGCCGTGCCGATGGCAGCGCGCGTCAGCCAGGTCGTCGGCGCGAAGTCACGGCCCGGCAACTTCCTCCTCATGCACGCCATGGGACCGAACGTAGCCGGCGTCATCGGCACTGCCGTCGCCGCAGGCACGATGCTCGCGATGCTCGGGCGATAAAGAGGAAAAATATAGCAAAAGTCATACTGCTTTTGTGTGAGATAAAGAAAAACGCTGCCGAACATTTTCAGCAGCGTTTTTCTTTATCATTATTTTATCTCAATTCCCTTGACCTTCTCGCGGACTTCATCGAGCTGCTCTTTGCTCGGCACGTTCGCGATGCGGATCATGTCGAGGCAGATGTTGCAGCCGGCGGCCTTGAGCTCGTCTTCGACGAGCTTGATGCTCTGGCCGCCCCAGCCGTAAGAGCCGAAAGCGAAGGCTTCGCGTCCCTTCGGTGCGAGTCCCTTGAGGTAGCAGAGGAAGCCCGCGATGGTCGGCATCATCTGGTTGTTGATGGTCGGCGAGCCGACGGCAAGGTAGCGGCTCGTGAGGACGTCGACGACGATGTCGGACATATGCGTCTTCTTGATGTCATAGAACTGCGTGGGCAGACCCTTTTCAGCGAAGGCCTCGGCGATGGCGCGCGCCATCTTTTCCGTCGAATGCCACATGGAGTCGAAGACGACGACGGCCTTATCTTCCAGCTCGCCCGTACTCCACTTCTGGTAGGCGGCGAGAATGTCGGGGATATGGGAGCGCCAGAGTCGGCCGTGTCCTGTGGCGATCATCTCGATGTCGATCCCTGCGAGCGCTTTCAAGGCCGTCTGCGCCTGGCGTCCGTAGAGCATGAGGATGTTCGCATAGTACTTTTTCGCCTCTTCCATGAGTACGGCGAAGTCCACTTCATCGTCGAAGAGCTTGGAAGCGGCAAGGTGCTGACCGAAAGCGTCGTTCGAGAAGAGAATCTTCTCTTCGGGGCAGTAGGTGACCATGCTGTCGGGCCAGTGGAGCATGGGCGTCGGCACGAACGTGAGCGTGCGCTTGCCGAGGCTCAGTGTGTCACCCGCCTTGACGCCGTGGTAGGGAAGATCGCCGTAGTGGGCGGTCAATCCCTTGAAGCCGTTGGGATCGCTCGTATAGATTTCCGCCTTGGGGCAAAGCTTCATCATCGCAGGGATAGAGCCGGAGTGATCGGGCTCGACATGGTTCGAAACGATGATGTCGATCTTGGCGGGGTCGATGACGGAGGAGATGCGTGAAATCAGCTCATCACGGAACGGTTCTTTCACCGTGTCGATCAGCGTAATTTTCTCGTCGAGGATGAGGTAGGCATTGTAGCTTGAACCGCGTCCCGTCTCGTAGCCGTGAAAACTGCGCATCGACCAGTCGATGGCGCCGACCCAGTAGATGCCTTTCTTGATTTCGATTGCCTGCATGAATATGACCGCCTTTCTTTTGGAACGGAGCATGTCCGTGTGTTTTGAATCTATACTCCTTATTCTATATCGGAAGAGAGATAAATACAATATATTCTCCTTAATATATTGTCATCACGCCCCAAAACCTACTGCGCGGGAAGTCGGTCAGCTTGCTGCTTCGTTTCCGGCCAGGCGCGGTTGACCGTCTGGGCGATGAGCTGCTTTCCGATCACGTCCTCGTGCAGTCCGTCCAGAGCCAGTTCCGTCGGCAGCAGGGGATGGGTGGAGAATGCCGCCGCCACATCGATGTGCACCTCGGTGCGCAGGAAGGCGTTGACGAGGGAGAACTGCGTCTGCCAGTCATCCGCCGTCGGCTCGTCAAAGGCGCGTGCGATGTTCTCGGGGTTGATCGGCGGCAGCGTGAGGAAGATGGGGCGGATGCCGTTCGCGAGGCAGCGTGCCTTGAGTTCTTCAAGGTCGGCGATGACCTCGGCGGCGCTGACGCCCGCACGTAGGCTGTTCGTGCCATTCAGGATAAGCAGGTAGCGCGGATGGAAGGGCAGGACGTCCGCTTCGAAGCGTTCGAGCATTGTCACGCTCGTATCGCCGCTCATCGAGAGGTTGATGGCAGGAAAGTCGAGATAGGAGAGCCAGCTGAATTCGTGGTCGGCGGGCCCGTAGGAGATATGACCGCCGCCGTGGCTGATGCTGTCGCCGAAAACAGCGATTTCCCAGTTGTCTTGGGGGTCGTTGCGGAACTTCAGCACGGGAGACCAGTCGCTTGCGGGTTCGTCTGCCTCGTCGAGCGAACGCACGCGCCAGTAGAAGAATCCAGAGCCGATGCGGGGCTTCTGGTCGTAGATTTCAGAAAGCCGCGTCGTCATCGTGTCGATCGGCTCGACGTCGGGGGTTTCCGTCGGATCTTCTGCGTAGAGTGCGACCTCGAAGGCATGCGCACGATAAGGGCGCACCCAATGGTAGACGGGATAGAGAAGAGGCGCTGTGAGCTCGGAGAAGGCGATGGGAAGTGGCACGGTCATGACGCTCGGCGCGACGGCGGCGCTCGTGTAGAGCGGCATGACGGCACTGAAAAGCGACACGGGCGTGCCGTCGAAGTCGAGGGCGCGCACGCGCCAATAGAGCGGCGCGCGCCCCAAGAGATCGGCAGCGAAGAGGAAGAGCGGCGGGTTGTAACTGCTTGCATAGACGTCATCGGAGCGCCAGACGGCTTCGGAGGACGCCGTATCGGGATAGCAAATGGCAGGCTGTTCGCGGAAGAATTCGATTTCGTAGTGCGTGGCGTTGACGTTCTTCTCCCACACGAGAATGGGGGAGAAGGACAAGGGATGCAGCATGGACGTCTCCGTTATGGCGCGAAGCGGCGCCTTGGCATAGAGCGCTTCATCACTTTCGATGACGGTCGCCCAAAGGATCAGAGGGACGATGAGTGCGGGCACGAGAGGCCTCAGGCGGCGAAGGTGATGCAAGCGATTCCACTCCTAGCTTTCTTGGCGGTCTTGGTGCAGTTTTCATAATGGTTTCTATTATATCGGGAGGTGGACGCAAGGTCAATAAATCTGTGATTTTCTCCTATTTTTCCGAATTGTTCCTCATGCTGTTTATTTACAACAGGAATGGTTCGGTGTATAATAGGTCATAGCGGGTATTACCCACATTTATGTGTTTTGTATCTTTTTATAAAGAGGGGAGCAATTCAAAACATGAGCAAAAAAATGAAGACCATGGACGGCAACACGGCTGCGGGATATATTTCCTACGCATTCACCGATGTTGCGGCCATCTACCCGATCACGCCGTCCTCGCCGATGGCGGAGCATGTCGACGCTCTGGCGGCGAAGGGAACGAAGAACATCTTCGGTCAGAAGGTGCGCGTCATCGAGATGCAGTCCGAGGCAGGCGCAGCGGGCGCTGTGCACGGTTCTTTGCAGGCAGGCGCCCTGACGACGACGTACACGGCTTCGCAGGGCTTCCTGCTGATGATCCCGAACCTCTACAAGATTGCCGGCGAGCTCCTTCCCGGTGTCTTCCATGTGAGCGCCCGTGCTCTGGCGACTTCCTCCCTCAATATTTTCGGCGATCAGCGCGATGTTATGGCAGCGCGTCAGACGGGCTGTGCGATGCTGTGTGAGGCGAGCGTGCAGGAGGTCATGGATCTCGCCGCTGTCGCGCATCTCGTCGCCATCAAGGGCCGCGTGCCTTTCATCAACTTCTTCGACGGTTTCCGCACGTCGCATGAGATTCAGAAGATCGAAGTCATCGACTTTGACGATCTTGCGAAACTCCTCGACTGGGATGCGGTCAAGGAGTTCCGTGCACGCGCACTGAACCCGAATCATCCGGTCATCCGCGGTACGGCGCAGAATCCGGATATCTACTTCCAGTCGCAGGAAGCCGCCAACAAGTACTATGAAGCGCTGCCTGAGCTTGTCGAGGAAGCCATGGCAGATCTCGCGAAGATCACGGGACGCGAGCACCATCTCTTCGACTATCATGGTGCAAAGGATGCCGAGCGCATCATCATCGCCATGGGCTCGATCTGTCAGACGGCCGGCGAAGCCGTGGATTATCTCAATTCCAAGGGTGAAAAGGTCGGCCTTCTTTCCGTGCATCTCTATCGTCCGTTCTCTCTCGAGCATTTCTTCAAGGTTCTGCCGAAGACGGTCAAGAAGATCGCCGTCCTCGACCGCACGAAGGAGCCGGGCGCGATCGGCGAGCCGCTCTACCTCGATGTCAAGGCGGCATTCTACAACTCCGACATGAACCCTGTCATCGTCGGCGGCCGCTATGGTCTCGGCGGCAAGGACACGACGCCCGATCATGTCCTCTCGGTCTACGAGGAACTCAAGAAGGATGATCCGAAGCATGGCTTCACGATTGCCATCGACGATGATGTCACGCATACGTCGCTCGCTGAGTACCCCGAGGACGTCGATCTTACCCCGGAAGGCACGACGGCCTGCAAGTTCTGGGGTCTTGGCTCGGACGGCACGGTCGGCGCGAACAAGAGTGCCATCAAGATCATCGGCGACAAGACCGACATGTATGCGCAGGCGTATTTCGCCTACGACTCGAAGAAGTCCGGCGGCATCACGATGTCGCATCTGCGCTTCGGCAAGTCTCCGATCAATTCGCCGTATCTCATTCACAACGCGAACTTCATCTCGTGTTCGCAGCAGTCGTATGTGACGAAGTACGATCTCCTCGCAGGCCTCAAGCGCGGCGGCAAGTTCCTGCTCAACACGGTCTGGAACGAGGCGGATCTCTCGAAGCACCTGCCCGCCTACATGAAGCGCTACATCGCGAAGAACGACATCGAGTTCTACACGGTCAACGCTGTGGAAATCGCCAAGGAGCTCGGCCT
>ERZ772948.519-NODE-519-length-25158-cov-3.183126_pt1 | contig 25158 bp, 21 predicted proteins | sample MGYA00511945_ERZ772948 | MGnify/ENA primary metagenome ERZ772948 (study PRJEB29015, sample SAMEA2737927) | human oral metagenome | biome: human oral; feature: human-associated habitat; material: dental | place: China | collected 2141 ... | reverse complement strand
ATCCGCCGCCCCCACAGCCAGATGGCAGACGGGATCTATGCGACTGCTTGCGACTGATGCCGGAGCAAGTGGCGGTATGCCCGCCATGCGGCATTAAAAACAGGAGCGGATTTGAGAGGCTGAAAACGGCGTTTGCGCACGTTTTACTAGGACATCATGCTATGAATACGGGAGCTGATCAGGGGCGTTTCCTATTTCTCTCTTTGCCGCTTTTGGCGCACAGGCGCTGTCTGGATACGGCGCGCGGCCTAAGCCTTGTTCCGTTCGCGGTAGCGAAAAAAGCGATGTCAGGCCGCCGGCGGCCCATTCTGCATTCGCGGCTTCTTTGAACAGGCTCTCAAAAGAGTGAATTCGGTGGACTTGAAGCCTGGTTGCTGCTGCGCGTGCGAAAGAGACGCAGACGCCGCGATGAATCAAGGCGCAAAAAGAAGCAAAAGGAGCCTTCGCCCTTCCACGCCCGCGCCACTGGCCACGCTCTGGCGCAGCCAGCGTTTTGCCGCCCTCCTAAAATCGCCCGCCATTTCACGGCGCAAGCAGCTCCGCCTGGCAGGCACTGGCAACCGGGGCCTGCGCTTTCGGGCGGCGCGCTAGCTTTGCCGTCCGCGCCGCTCAAGCGCCCCGATGACCTGACCGGAAAACCGTTTTTTTTGTGACCTACGCCCAAGAAACCCGCCGCCGCCGCACCTTCGCCATCATCAGCCACCCGGACGCGGGCAAAACCACACTGACTGAAAAGCTGCTGCTGTTTTCCGGCGCCATTCAGATTGCCGGCAGCGTGAAGGCGCGCAAGGCCAGCCGCCACGCTACCAGCGACTGGATGGAAATTGAAAAGCAGCGCGGCATCTCGGTGGCTTCCAGCGTGATGCAAATGGCCTATCGCGACCACGTCATCAACTTGCTGGACACGCCCGGCCACAAGGATTTTTCGGAAGACACCTACCGCGTGCTCACCGCTGTGGACTCGGCGCTGATGGTGATTGACGCGGCCAACGGCGTGGAAGCGCAGACGCGCCGCCTGATTGAAGTCTGCCGCCAGCGCGACACGCCCATCATCACCTTCGTGAACAAGATGGACCGCGAAGTGCGCGAGCCGCTGGATTTGCTGGACGAAGTCGAGCGCGAGCTGGGCATGCCCTGCGTGCCCATGACCTGGCCCGTGGGGCAGGGCAAGTCCTTTGGCGGCATCATCAATTTGCGCACGCAGGCCATGACGGTGTTTGAAGCGGGCAGCGAGCGCCGCCCGCAAGACTTTGAAACCATTCCTCTAAGCGAAAGCGCCGCCTTGCGCGCGCGCTTTGGCAGCGCTTTTGACGACGCGCTGGAAAGCATGGAGCTGGCCGTGGGCGCATCGCCCGCCTGGAGCCACGAGGCTTTTCTGGCGGGCCGGCAAACGCCGGTGTTTTTTGGCTCGGGCGTGAACAACTTTGGCGTGATGGAAGTGCTGGACGCGCTGGTGGATCTGGCGCCGCCGCCGCGCCCGCGCGTGTCCACGCTCATCGTGAACCGCCAGCCGCAGGAAAAAACCGTGCATCCCGAAGACGCGGGCTTTGCCGGCGTGGTGTTCAAGGTGCAGGCCAACATGGACGCCAACCACCGCGACCGCATCGCCTTCGTGCGCGTGGCCAGCGGCAAATACACCCCGGGCATGAAGATGAAAGTGCAGCGCACCGCCAAAGAGCTGCGCCCCACCAGCGTCGTCACCTTCATGAGCCAGCGCCGCGAAGCCGTGCAGGAAGCCTATGCGGGCGACATCATCGGCTTTACCACCCACGGCGGCGTGCAGCTGGGCGACACCATCACCGACGGCGCCAACCTGCAATTTACGGGCCTGCCCTTTTTCGCGCCCGAAATGTTCATGACCGTCGTGCTCAAAAACCCCTTGCGCGCCAAACAGTTGCAGCAGGGCCTGGCACAACTGGGCGAAGAAGGCGCCATTCAGGTTTTCAAGCCCGACGCAGGCGGCAACATGCTGCTGGGCGCCATTGGCCAGCTTCAGTTTGAAGTGGTGCAGCACCGCCTGAAAACCGAATACGACTGCGACGTGCGCCTGGAAGGCTGCCAATACACCGGCGCGCGCTGGATTACCGCAGACGACCCGGCCGATTTGCGCGCCTTCACCGACGCCTACCCCATGCGCATGGCGCACGACGCCGCCGACACCCTGGCCTACCTGTGCACCAGCCCTTATGACGTGCGCCTGGCGCAGGAGCGCTTTCCCAAAATACAGTTTCACCCGCTGAGGGAGCACGCGGGGCTGGCTTTGCAAGGCAGTCCGTCGTGAACATGAACACTGCCACCCCGGCACACCCTGCCAACAATTTTGACTTTGTCAGGATTGTGGCCGCCACCCTGGTGCTTTATAGCCACCAATATGCCCTGAGCGGGCAGATGGAGCCTTCATTTTTTGGGCTGCACAGTTTTGGCGGATTTGCCGTTCTCATATTTTTTGCCATCAGCGGCTATCTCGTCACCCAGAGCTGGTATTCGGATCCCAATATCCTGCGCTTCGCCCTGCGCCGCCTGCTGAGAATATGGCCTGCCCTGGCAGTTGTTGTTACGCTGACTGCCCTGGTATTGGGGCCTGTTGTTTCCAGCCTGCCGGCCGCTGATTACTACGCGCACGGCGGCACCTGGCAATATTTTCTGAATCTCCGTTTCATTGCCGTTTACATACTGCCGGAGGCTTTTGCAAAAAATCCGTATCCGCTGGGCGTCAATGGATCGATATGGACCATCCCCATCGAGGTTCTCTGCTATCTTGTTCTGGCGGTCTGTGGCCTGGCCGGACTGCTGAAAAAGAAAACCGTCTGGCTGGCGGCCATTGTTATTTACCTGGCATGGTATCTTGCCCAAAGCAGCCCGGACTTGTATCACAGCATTCATCAGAAACGGGAAATGGGGGCCTATTTCCTGTCCGGATCTGCCCTTTACGTTTTGCGTGAGTATTGGCAAAAACGCCCCTGGACCTGGCTGGCGGCGCTTGCCTTGCTGGCTGGCGGCTTGCTGCTTGCAAAAATGCGCTACACGGCGCTGCTTGCTTTCATGCCCTACGCTGTCATCAGCCTCGGCACTGCCAGTACGCCATTCATCCGCCGGTTTGGGCGCTATGGCGACTTTTCCTACGGAATTTATCTTTTCGCTTTTCCGGTGCAGCAAACAGTCATCATGTGCCTGTACCCGGAATATGGATTCTGGACTGCCATGATGCTTTCGATGGCGATAACGGCTGGCCTGGCATTCCTGTCCTGGCATCTTGTGGAAAAACCTGCCCTGAGGTTCAAGCCAAGCAAAAATACCATGAGCAATACGCGCTTTTGTCTTCCCGAAAGAATCAATTTCTACGCTTTATATCTGGCCCTGTTTGCGGTATATTTTTCCTATCTGCTCATTTTTTGGCCCGGCATTCTTGGGGAAGACTCTCTGGCCATCCTGCTGGAAGTCGAGAGTAACCGGGAATTCCAGTCGGGAAAGCCAATATTCTGGTACCTGTTCGTCAATTCATTCTACAAGCCATTCAATCTGGTTGAAATTCCGGTCATTGTCCAGATACTGGTGGCGACGGCTATTCTGGCAAGGATTCTGGCTTATGTCTACAATGAGAATGGGAAAAAACCATTTTTCATTTTGCTGGCATTCGTCGCCCTGGCTCCGCACCTCATATTTTATACAACGAGTCTATATTCTGATGGCATTTATGCGTGCGCCCTGGCAGGCCTCTTGTTTGAGACATGGATATGCCTTAGGAACAAAACTGTCTCAAGGATGTCCTTCTTCATTCTGTTCATATCCATTCCTTTTGCGATTTTCGCGCGCCCCAATGGAATCATCAATATCATTGCGCTAGTCGTTCTGGCGGCTGTCATCCGCATGCCAAAACAGCGATTGGGACTGGCAGCCGTCTCACTGGTCTGGGTAACGGTCGCCTTTTATGGGGTTGCCAATCACAAGCACAAAACGCCTATAGGAACGGTGTATCCCGTCGCCCTGTTTGAAACCGTCAATTTCCTTCAGCCTCATGCAATGGGTCTTTATCCTCCGCGGGTTTCTGCTCCGGCCATTCAGGCTCTGGAAAGCGTCGCCCCTTTGGATCTCATCATCAAATATTACGACAGGGATTACTGGGATCCTCTGATATTTTTTCCGCAGGGGCCAGCTCTTGCATCCATGGAGAAATCGCAGCAGGATATTCTCATCGGCGAATTTTTCAGGCATAATCTATGGAGGAATATTCCGGCTTTCATGTCGAGCCGCGTGAATATATTTCTTGTTTCAGCCTTCGCTCAGGGCGGTTTCCCCGGTCCTACATATGCCAAAAACGTTCTCGAAAAAACGAAATCCGAATCAATCTACAGGAGATGGGGTCTTGAAAGGGCCGAAAAAGCGCTGATGGCTATTCACGATGCCAGCTTTGAAAACAGGTGGCTATTATGGTCGCCATTGCCGGGAATCATTCTTCTGCTCTTCGTGACTCTGCGTGCTTGCAACAGAAGAGATCTGCCCGCGCTGACTGTCTGTGGAATTCTTCTGCTTCAGCTGTCGGCCGTGTTTTTCTTTTCCATCGCGGGGGAGTATCGCTATCTCCTCGGCTTTTTTGCTTCACCGCTGGCGCTGCTCCCAATTTACAGAGAAATCAGGAAAAGCGACGAAAAATGAATTTCACGACGATCTTGCTAACGCTGAGCTGTGTTATTGGCATCGCAATTGGACAGATATTATTCAAGCAGGCGGCGCTTGCTATTTCCACGCCCGTTACGCTGCATGGCATGCTTGCCAATATTTGGATATGGTTATCCCTTTCCCTCTATGGCGCCACCACCTTGCTCTGGATCTGGGTTCTGAGACAGGCGCCGCTGCATTTGGCTTACCCTTTCATGGGACTGGCTTTTTTACTGGTTCCTGTTTTTGCGCGCATTTTCCTGAATGAGCCGCTTTCTCTCCAGACCATTGGCGGCGGCATATTGATTATGCTGGGCATTGCGTTGGCTTCTGCTGGCGCACATCACTGAAATGACGAAAATTGCTGTTGCCATACCTTGCTACAAGGTCAGAAAGCATATTCTGGATGTCATATCCAGAATACCTGCCAGCGTTCAAAGAATATACGTCGTGGATGACAAGTGCCCTGAAGAGAGCGGCTTGCTGGTCCAGCAGGATTGCACTGATCCGCGCATTCATGTCATCTTCCATGAAAGCAACCAGGGCGTGGGCGGAGCCATTCGCTCCGCCTACAAAAAAGCGCTTGACGATGGCATGGATATCATTGTCAAGGTGGATGGTGATGGACAGATGGATCCTTCGCTGATTCCGCTTTTCACGACGCCTATTGAAAAAAGACATGCCGATTACACGAAAGGCAATCGTTTCTTCCAACCAGCATCCTTGCGGCAAATGCCTGCTATCAGGCTGATCGGCAATGCGGCCCTGTCAATCATCAATAAATTCAGCTCGGGATACTGGTCCATCATGGATCCGACCAATGGCTATACGGCCATTCATGTACATGTGTTGCGGGAGCTGCCTCTGGATGACCTGGAAAGAAGATATTTCTTCGAAAGCGATATGCTGTATCAGCTGAGCCTGGTTCGAGCTGTCGTTCATGATGTTCCGATGAATGCTGTTTATGCGGATGAAAAATCAAATCTGAAGATTACAAAAGTATTACCGGAGTTCGCTGTCAAGCATACCATCCGGTTTTTCAAGCGCTATGCCTACCAGTATTTGCTGCGTGATTTCAATATTGGCAGCCTTTATAGCATCAGCGGTATGTTGATGCTGATATCTGGCGCAGGTTTTGGCATTTATGGCTGGCTGCAAAGCGTGGCTACGGATGTGCCAGCAACCAGTGGAACCGTGATGCTGGCAGCATTGCCGATCATCATTGGCATTCAGTTCATCATCGCTTTCTTGCATCATGACGTGAGCAGGGAGCCGGTGACTCCGCTTTTGGCGGATTTGCCGGACGCCGCGCGCCTGTGAAATGATTGCCTACAATCAGGCGCATGCCAGCCCGCGTGTTTTTGCAACCGGACTTCAAACCTCGTTTTAATGAACCACATCCGGAATTTTTCCATCATCGCCCACATTGACCACGGCAAATCCACGCTGGCCGACCGGCTGATTGCGCGTTGCGGCGGGCTTTCCGAGCGTGAAATGAGCGAGCAGGTGCTCGATTCAATGGACATCGAGAAAGAGCGTGGCATCACCATCAAGGCGCAAACGGCGGCTTTGCGTTATGCAGCGCGTGATGGCAGGGTTTACAACCTCAATCTGATCGATACGCCGGGACATGTGGATTTCTCTTATGAGGTGTCACGTTCACTATCAGCCTGTGAAGGCGCGCTGCTGGTGGTGGATGCCAGCCAGGGCGTGGAAGCGCAGACGGTGGCCAATTGCTACACCGCGCTGGATCTGGGCGTGGAGGTGCTGCCCGTGCTCAACAAAATGGATTTGCCGCAGGCAGACCCGGAAAACGCCAAGGCCGAAATCGAGGATGTGATCGGCATCGATGCCAGTGAAGCAGTGGCGATTTCAGCCAAAACCGGCATGGGCATTGACGATGTGCTGGAGCAAATCGTGGCCAAAGTGCCGCCGCCGCGCGGCAAGGCGGATGCGCCCTTGCGGGCCATGATCATTGACAGCTGGTTTGACGCCTACGTGGGCGTGGTGATGCTGGTGCGCGTGGTCGATGGCCGCCTGCAAAAAGGCGAGCGCATCAGGATGATGGCCACGGGCGCGGCGTATGAAGCCAACAGCCTGGGCGTGTTCACGCCTGCGCAGCAGCCGCGCGAGGCGCTGGAAGCGGGCGAAGTGGGCTACGTCATCGCGGGCATCAAGGAGCTGAAAGCGGCCAAGGTGGGTGACACCATCACGCTGGAGAAAAAGCTGCCCAACAACCTGGGGCCTGCCAGCGAGCCGCTGCCGGGCTTCAAGGAAATCCAGCCGCAGGTTTTTGCGGGCCTGTATCCCACGGAAGCCAACCAATACGACGCCTTGCGCGACAGCCTGGAGAAACTCCAGCTCAACGATGCCAGCCTGCACTTTGAGCCGGAGGTGTCGCAGGCGCTGGGTTTTGGCTTTCGCTGCGGTTTTCTGGGGCTGCTGCACATGGAAATCGTGCAAGAGAGGCTGGAGCGCGAATTCGACCAGGACCTGATTACCACCGCGCCCAGCGTAGTGTATGAAGTGCAAAAGGCCGATGGCGAAGTCATTCAGGTGGAAAACCCGTCCAAGATGCCTGACCAGGGGCGCATCCAGGAAATTCGCGAGCCGATTGTGACCGTGCATTTGTACATGCCGCAAGATTATGTCGGGCCCGTGATGACGCTGGCGAATCAGAAGCGCGGCGTGCAAATCAACATGCAATATCACGGCAGGCAAGTCATGCTGACTTATGAAATGCCGCTGGGCGAGATTGTGCTGGATTTTTTCGACAAGCTCAAATCGGTCAGCCGGGGTTATGCGTCGATGGATTATGAATTCAAGGAATACCGGCCGTCAGACGTGGTGAAGGTGGATATCCTGCTCAATGGCGACAAGGTAGATGCGCTGTCGATTATTGTGCACCGCAGCCAGGCGCAGTTTCGCGGCAGGGCGGTGGCGGCCAAAATGCGCGAAATCATTGCGCGTCAGCAGTTTGACGTGGCCATTCAGGCCGCGATTGGCGCCAACATCATCGCGCGTGAAAATATCAAGGCGCTGCGCAAGAATGTGCTGGCCAAATGTTATGGCGGCGACATTACCCGCAAGCGCAAGCTGCTTGAAAAGCAGAAAGCAGGTAAAAAACGCATGAAACAGATTGGTTCGGTCGAAGTGCCGCAAGAAGCATTTCTGGCCATTTTGCAGGTGGAGGAATAATGCCTGCATTGACTGCATTCATATTGGCCGCTCTTGCCGGCTATTGCGTTGCCTGGTATGCGGGTTATATCGAAGGCAATTTCCCATTGCTGCTGCTCGTGGCCACCGTGATCACGGGGGCGTACTGGCTGGCCGAGCGCTTTTTCTTTCTGCCCAGGCGCCGCGCCGCTGCTTCCGCGCTTGAGGCGCGGCACGATGCGCGCCGCGCCGAGCTGGCCGCGCAAGGCATCAGCCAAGTGGATGCCGATATCAGCGAGGCCCGCGAACGCCTGCTGTCGCAGCCTTGGTGGCTGGATTGGACGGCCGGGCTTTTCCCTATTATTCTGGCAGTTTTTCTTTTGCGCTCCTTCGTGTTTGAGCCATTCCGGATTCCTTCCGGGTCAATGATTCCCACGTTGCGCATTGACGATCTGATTCTGGTCAATAAATTCACTTATGGCATTCGTCTGCCCGTATTCAACACGCGAGTGACGCAGGGCAATTCCATCCAGCGTGGAGATGTTGTCGTTTTTCATTATCCCTTGCAGCCCAGCCTGGATTACATCAAGCGCGTCGTGGGTTTGCCAGGCGATGAAGTGACCTATTTGAACAAGCAGATTACGGTCAATGGGCAACCTGTGCCGCAGACGCCGGATGGAGAGTTTCTGGATAAATCCACCGTGCAGTATTTCCGCCAGATGCAGGAAACGCCAGCGCCAGGCAAGCAACACAACATCATTGTGGATGACCAGCGCCCCACCCTGATCCCCAGCGTGACGCAGTTTCCCCATCGTGATCTGTGCCAATACAGCATCGAAGGCGTGCGCTGCAAGGTGCCGCCCGGCCACTACTTCATGATGGGCGATAACCGTGACAATTCCCTGGATTCACGGTACTGGGGTTTCGTGCCCGATGACTATATTGTCGGCAAGGCGTTTTTTGTGTGGATGAATATCGGCGATCTGAGCCGGATCGGATTTTTCAACTAAGGGATGGGAATCATCATGTCTTCATTTGGCAAACAACGCGGGCTTACTCTGATCAGCCTGATTATTCTGGCCGTTTTGCTGGGCTTGCTATTCATTGTGGGATCGCAAGTCGTGCCCACGGTCACTGAATTCATGAGCATCAAGAAAGCGGTCAAGACCGCTGTCACCAATGGCGGCAATCCAGCCGAGATTCGCTCGTCCTTCAACAGGTCTGCGGAAGCGAACTACATTGAAACGATTTCAGGGAAAGACCTTCAAATCACGCAGAGCAATGGAAAAACCATTGCAAGTTTTGCGTATGAAAAGGAGATTCATTTGGCTGGCCCCGCCTACCTTCTTCTGAAATACGAAGGTTCGACAAGCAGCTCCGGCTATTGATTTCACCAGTCCATGAACTCTTTCGAGGCCCTGCAAACCCGCCTGGGCCACCATTTCACGCAACCTGCCTTGCTGCAACGCGCCCTGACGCATCGCAGTTTTGGCGCGGATCACAACGAGCGCCTGGAATACCTGGGCGATGCCGTGCTGGATTTGGTCGTTGCGCATTGGCTGTACGAGGCGCTGGCGCGACAGCCTGAAGGGGATTTGTCGCGTGTGCGGGCCAATCTGGTCAAGCAAGACACGTTGCACCGCCTGGCCGTGGAATTGGGTCTGCCCGACATGCTGCGTCTGGGCAGCGGCGAGCGCCGAGCGGGCGGTCAGCAGCGCCCTTCCATTCTGGCGGACGCTCTGGAAGCCGTGATCGGCGCGGTTTATCTGGATGGCGGCTACGCCACGGCCAATGCTTTGGTGCGAAGCCTGTTCTCGGGGTTGGAAATCACGCCGCAGATGCAGGCGGCCGCCAAAGATGCCAAAACGGCCTTGCAGGAATGGCTCCAGGCCAGGCATTTGCCAGTACCAGACTACGCCGTTACCCGCATTGCGGGCGCAGCGCATCAGCAAACGTTTGAAGTGAGCTGCCATGTGCAGGCGCTGGCGCTGACAGCGCATGGCCGGGGCGGATCGCGCCGCATGGCGGAGCAGGCCGCCGCCGCCGCCATGCTTGAGAAACTTCAGGCTCCGCCGCCGCCGAAATCGCCGAAACCAGGCAAGCCGTCTGCCTGCGGCTTTCTCTCCAGCTGCAAACGGCCCCCTGGCGGGCCTGAAAACACCCATGACTGAAAGCGCTTCCGAATCTGCGCCTGCTTCTTCCGGGCCTTCCCGGCAGCGTTGCGGCCTGATCGCCATCGTCGGCCGTCCCAATGTCGGCAAATCCACTTTGCTCAATGCGCTGGTGGGGCAAAAAATCAGCATCACCAGCCGCAAGGCGCAGACCACGCGCCACCGCATCACAGGCATTCGCACCCTGCCCGATGGGCAAGGCGGCGGCACGCAATTCGTGTTCGTGGACACGCCAGGCTTTCAAACGCGCCACACGGCCGCGCTGAACAAATCGCTCAATAAAACCGTAATGGGCGCTCTCGATGGCGTGGACTTGGTGCTGTTCGTGGTGGAAGCAGGCAAATTCAGCCTGGCCGATGCCAAAGTGCTCGCCCTCATGCCCAAGGGCGCGCCTGTCATTCTGGTGGCCAACAAGCTTGACGCCGTGCACCGCCGCGCCGAAGTGGCGCACTGGCTGCGCGACATGCAGGAGCGCCACGCCTTCGCCGAATACGTGCCCATGTCGGCCAAGAGCCCGCAGGAGGTCGCCCGCCTGCTGGACATCTGCGCGCCCTACCTGCCAGAGCAGCCCTGGTGGCACGATGCGGACGATCTGACCGACCGCAGCGAAAAATTCCTGGCGGGTGAAATCGTGCGCGAGAAGCTGTTCCGCCTGACGGGAGACGAGCTGCCCTACACCTCCACCGTCGTTGTGGAAAAGTTCGACGAAGAAAAAAGCCGCCAATACGGGCGGCTGGTGCGCATTGCCGCCACGATCGTGGTGGAGCGCGACAGCCACAAGGCCATGATCATTGGCGAGAGCGGCCAGCGCCTCAAGCGCATCGGCACCGAAGCGCGGCTGGAGCTGGAAAAGCTGCTGGGCTGCAAGGTGTTCATCGAACTCTGGGTCAAAGTCCGTTCCGGCTGGGCTGATGACGAGGCGCGCGTGCGCAGCTTTGGCTACGAATAAAGCGCCGCCAGCGCCACAAACGCCGCAAGGCCCAGGCAGCCTGACAACCTGACCGCAATCTGCCTGTCGTAGACGTGTGGGCGTCCAAAGCGCTCGCAGAAAACGGGCGGCTTCATCCGCATGCGCGTCCCTGCCGCAGGCCGCCGCTTCAGGCGGCAAGACTTGGCCCCGCCCATGCGGCTTTCTTGAGCGCCCCCGCCAGCCCTTTCAACGCACTATTTCGCTCCTCTATCCATAGCATGATGTCCTAGTGTAGAAAGCGCAGAACGGCATTTGTTACCCCTCAAATCAGCTCCTGTTTTTGATGTTTCCTGGTCAGGGCCTGCGGGGCGCCGCCCGCCGCCCGCCCGCCGCGCCTGACCCCGCCGCTTCAATTTGGCGCGCGGCCTGCCGGACCGATGCGGAGCATGCGCTGAACATGCGGGCGCTCAACAACGGGCCGCAAGCCCAGCCAGGCGCGGGCGCTTGGCCCCCGCCCTTGCATGCAGGCGGCAAATGGCAAAGGCGACAATCCCCGCTTTTCCGGTTTCCGTGCGGCTGCTGGCCGCGCTCCGCCGTGGCGCGGGGCCGCTTGTTTCCTGTTTTTTCCTCTCTACCCATGTCTGCCCAGCCTTTTGTCCACCTTCGTCTGCATTCCGAGTTTTCCGTGGTGGACGGCACCTTGCGCATCGACGAGGCCGTGAAGCTGGCAGCCCGAAGCGCCCAGCCCGCGCTGGCGGTGACGGACCTGAACAACATGTTCGGCGCCGTCAAGCTCTACAAGGCCGCGCGGGGCAAGGGCGTGCAGCCCATTCTGGGCGCGGAAGTCACGCTGGAAGGGCTGGGCGAGGACAAAAGCGCGCTGTCGCGCGTGCTGCTGCTGGCGCAAAACCATGATGGCTATCTGAATTTGTCGGAATTGCTGGCGCGCGCGTGGACACAAGGCGCGGCCAGCGGGCAGGCGGTGGCGCGCTGGCCGTGGCTGCAAGAGCTGTCGGGCGGCCTCATCTTGCTGTCAGGCGCGCAGGCCGGGCCGGTGGGGCAGGCGCTGGTGCAAGGCGATGCGGCGCGCGCGGGCAAGCTGGCCCTGCAATTGGCGGGCGTGTTTGCGCACCGCTTTTATCTGGAGCTGCAACGCGCAGGCCGCGCCGATGACGAGGCGCACGTGCGCGCCGCCGTGCGCCTGGCCGCCCGGCTGCGGCTGCCGGTGGTGGCCACGCACCCCATTCAGTTTGCGGCGGCGGGCGACTTCGAGGCGCACGAAGCGCGCGTGTGCATTGCCGAAGGGCAGATGCTGGGCGACCAAAGCCGCGTGCGGCGCTTCACGCCGCAGCAGCACTTCAAAACCAGCGAGGAAATGCAGGCGCTGTTTGCCGATGTGCCTTCGGCGCTGGCCAACACGGCTGAAATCGCCCGCCGCTGCTGCCTGGAGCTGACGCTGGGCCAGCCGCGCCTGCCGGACTTTCCGGTGCCTGCGGGCCACACCATCGAGAGCTACTTCCGCCAGGCTTCGCTGGACGGGCTGCAAGAGCGCCTGCGCCTGCGCTTTCCCGACGAGGCCGAGCGCGAAAAGCGCCGCCCCGAATATCTGGAGCGGCTGGAGTTCGAGCTGGACACCATTTTGAAAATGGGTTTTCCGGGCTACTTCCTCATCGTGGGCGACTTCATCAACTGGGCCAAGCACAACGGCTGCCCCGTGGGGCCGGGGCGCGGCTCCGGCGCTGGCTCGCTGGTGGCCTACGCGCTGAAGATCACCGATCTGGACCCGCTGCAATACAAGCTGCTGTTCGAGCGCTTTCTGAACCCCGAGCGCGTGTCCATGCCCGACTTTGACGTGGACTTTTGCCAGGCCAACCGCGACCGCGTGATTGACTACGTGAAAGGCAAATACGGGCGCGAAGCCGTCAGCCAGATCGCCACCTTCGGCACCATGGCCGCGCGCGCCGCCATCCGTGACGTGGGGCGCGTGCTGGACATGAGCTACAGCTTTTGCGACAGCATCAGCAAACTCATCCCCAACAAGCCGGGCAAGCCCGTCAGCTTGCAATACCCGCCCGCCGGCCTGAGCGAGGCCGAGCGCGAGAAATACGCCATAGCCGCCGAGCCGCTGCTGCGCGAGCGCATCGAGCAAGACGAAGAGGTGAAAACCCTGGTGGAAATGGCGCAAAAGCTCGAGGGCCTGACGCGCAACATCGGCATGCACGCGGGCGGCGTGCTCATCGCCCCCGGCAAGCTCACCGACTTTTGCCCGCTCTACCAGCAGCCCGGCAGCGACTCGGCCGTGAGCCAGTACGACAAAGACGACGTGGAAGCCGTCGGCCTGGTCAAGTTCGACTTTCTGGGCCTGGCCACGCTCACCATTTTGGAAATCGCGCGCGAACTCATCGTGCAGCGCCACCCCGGCCAGCAAGCCTTCGCCTACGAAAACATACCGCTGGACGACAAGGCCACCTACCAGCTTTTCCAGCAAGGCCGCACCGAAGCCGTGTTCCAGTTTGAAAGCCGGGGCATGCAGGGCATGCTGCGCGACGCCCAGCCCTCGCGGCTGGAAGACCTGATTGCCCTGAACGCTCTCTACCGCCCGGGGCCGATGGACCTGATTCCCAGCTTCATCAGCCGCAAGCACGGCAAAGAGCCGGTCATCTACCCCCACCCGCTGCTCGAAGGCGTGCTCAGCGAAACCTACGGCGTCATGGTCTATCAGGAGCAGGTGATGCAAAGCGCCCAGATTCTGGGCGGCTACAGCCTGGGCGGCGCCGACTTGCTGCGCCGCGCCATGGGCAAGAAAAAAGCGGAAGAAATGGCCCGCCACCGCCTCATCTTCCGCGAAGGCGCGGCCCAAAAAGGCATCAGCGAAGACAAGGCCGACGAAGTCTTTGACCTCATGGAAAAGTTCGCCGGCTACGGCTTCAACAAAAGCCACGCCGCCGCCTACTCGCTGCTGGCCTATCACACCGCCTGGCTGAAAGTGCACTACAGCGCCGAATTCTTCTGCGCCAACATGACGGTGGAAATGGACAACACCGACAAGCTGCGGGCGCTGCATGAAGACGCGCTGCGCGAGGGCCTGGCCTTTGAGCCGCCCGACATCAACCGGGGCGGCTACCGCTTCGAGCCGGTCAGCGACAAACTCATCCGCTACGGCCTGGGCGCCATCAAGGGCACCGGCCAGCAGGCCATCGAGGCCATCGTCGCCGCCCGAGAAGGCCGGGGCGAAGGCTTTGCGGGCGGCGAAAACGGGCCGTTTGCCAGCTTCTTCGACTTTTGCCGCCGCATCGACCGCACGCGCGTGAACAAACGCACCGTCGAAGCCCTCATCCGCGCCGGCGCGTTCGACACCCTCCAGCAAAACCGCGCCGCGCTCATTGCCGCGCTCGACGTGGCCTGGGACTACGCCGCCGCCTGCGAAGCCAACGCCCACCAGGGCGGCCTGTTCGACGCCCTGGGTGACGGCCCCGGCGCCAGCAGCGAAGAGCCGCCCCTGCCCGCCGTCACGCCCTGGGGCGTGAAAGAGCGCCTGCTGGAAGAAAAAACCGCCATCGGCTTTTACCTCTCGGGCCACCTGTTCGACGCCGCCGGGCCGGAAGTGCGCCAATTCGTGCGCCGCGACTTGGCCAGCCTGCAAGAAAGCCGCGAGCCGCAGCTCATCGCCGGCATCGTCAGCGGCCTGCGCGTCATCAACGGCCAGCGCGGCAAGCTCGCCCTTTTCAGGCTGGAAGACCCAAGCGCCGCCATCGAAGCCCGCGCCGAAGAAGCCCTGCTCAGCCAGCACGCCGCCAGCCTGAAAGACGACGAACTCGTCATCGCCCTGGGCCGCGTGCAGCCCGACCGCTTCTCCGGCGGCAACCAGGTCACGCTCACGCAAATCTGGCCTCTGCCGGCCGCCCGCTGCCGTTTCGGCAAATACCTGCGCGTGGCCGTCGGCCCCACCCCGCCCAATGTGCGCCGCCTGCTCCATGAATACCCGCCGCAGACCGAAGAAACCGAACACGGCCTGCTGGAGCGCGGCCTGAGCGTGCGCCTGGCCGTGGAGCGGCGCGGCCAGGATGCCGAAGGCCGCCCCATCGGCGCCATCGCCCAGTTCGAGCTGCCCGAAACGGCCCGCACCTGGCCCACCGACGAAGCCCTTGCAGCCTGGCGCGCCGAAGCGGGCGAAGGGCAGGCGGCTGTGGTGTACGAATAGGCTGTCTGTCAATGAAAAAACCGGCTATTTCAATTCATTAGATCGCCAGGCGCCACGCCATGCACAAATGACGAGGCTACGAAATCACCAAGCCAGTTCAAATATATTCAAAAATATTGTCTCGACATGCTCGCAATTGTGCATGACATTCTCGCTTTACTTTATATTGTGGATAATATGAAAATCATTATCTCCAATAGGAAAAGGTTGCCTGGGTGATAGGTTGCGGAATCAGCTTTGATACATGAAAGAAGAATCAAGCCTGGAGATGCTGCTGTTTCAGGCCATGCAGCTCTATGAAGTGCAAACGCTGGAGCCGTTCCTGGCTGACCCTGATTGGCGCGTGAGGCGTCAAGCCGCCATGAAGATTCAGCTGCATGGCGGCGCATGGGGCTTCAACCTGGCCAAGCGCTTGCGTCAGTCTGCGAAACCCGTGCTGCGAGGCATGAGCATGTTCCTGCTTGGTCAAATGAAAGGCGGAAATCCGCCTTTTGTGCAGCAGGGACTGCCATTGCTGATAGATGCGCTCGAAAATGACCCATCGCCTTATGTCAGGAATGAAGCGGCAGCCGCTCTAGGGCACATTGACGCGCCCGAATCCATTAAAGCTCTCGTCAAGGCTTCAACGGATCCATTCGATGAAGTCAGGGCATCAACGGCCTTTGCGCTGAATAACAGCGCATTGAAAAACCATCCTCTTGTGCAAAAGGCGTTGAAACGCCTGCGGCGCGATAGATCGAAATCCGTCAGATATTGGTCGGAAGATGACAGTTCTGTTGATTAATCAGGTCCGCAAGATATTCAGGCGTTTTTGGCTGGAAATCGTCTTTGAAAAAGCATTTACGGCTTGTGCTCAAAGCCGCTCAATGGCCCGCAGCAGTTCATCCACCTGCTGCGCCGTGGTGGCCCAGCTGGTGCAGTAGCGCACCACGTGGCGGCCGTCCAGCTCCTCCCAGTCGGCAAAGCCGAATTCGCGCACGAAATAGTCCGCCTGCCGGCGCTCAAGAATGGGAAATTGCTGGTTCGTGTTCGATTCGCCGTGAAAGGCTACGCCCTTGGCCTCGAATGCCTGGCGGATGCGCCGCGCGTGCGCCAGAGCGCCGTGGCAAATGCGCGTGTAAAGGCCGCCGGTGAACAGCGTGTCGAACTGAAGGCCCAGCAGCCGCCCTTTGGCGAGCAGGGCGCCGCGCTGCTTCATCAGGGCGCGAAAGTGCGGCTTGAAGGCGTTGTTGCAAATCACCACGGCTTCGCCAAACAGCGCCCCGCATTTGGTGCCGCCAATGTAGAACACGTCACACAGCCCGGCCAGGTCAGGCAGCGTGATGTCGCTGACCTGCGCGTGCAGCGCGTAGCCCAGCCGCGCGCCATCCACGAACAGCGCCAGCCCGTGCTCGCGGCAGGCCTGGGAGATGGCCTGCAATTCGGCCTTGGCATACGCCGTGCCCAGCTCGCTGGGGTGCGAGATGTAGACCATGCCCGGCTGCACCAGGTGCTCTTGCGCCGGGTTTGCTTGGTAGTAGCGCGCGTATTCATGCACTTGCCGCGCGGTGAGCTTGCCGTCGGTGCTGCGCAGGGTCAGCACCTTGTGGCCGCCCGCTTCAATGGCGCCGGTTTCGTGCGTGGCCACATGCCCGGTTTCGGCGGCGATCACGCCCTGCCAGGGCCGCAGGATGCTGGCGATGACGGCGGCGTTGGTTTGCGTGCCGCCCACCAGAAAGTGCACATCGGCCCGCTCGTCGTGCACGGCGGCGCGGATTTTTTCGCGCGCGCTTTCGCTATACGGGTCCAGCCCGTAGCCTGCGGTTTGCTCCAGATTGGTAGCCGCCAGCCGCTCCATGATGGCCGGATGGCATCCGGCCAGGTAGTCATTCCCAAAAAACGCCACGGGTTTCCTTGCAAAAAAGGGCGGATTATCCATCATCGCCCTTCTTGCCAAATATCACATGGCGATAAAAATTTGCCGTCAGATCGATAAATTTGGCTGGCTTGTAAAAGCGCAGGCAAAATTTAAATTGCCAATCTTAGAGCGATCGCTTTGGCGGGCTGGCGGCTTGTATTTGGAATCGGGATTTATAAATTCAAAACCGAGCCAGGCTGCGCGCTAAATTTATTCATCCAAAAAATATATCACGCCGTCGACGACCACTCCGCCCGCTTTTCCTTCGCTAGTGGGCGGAATGTAAAAAAAGCTATGTCGCTGCGTCCGTCCGTCGTCGTATCTGAGCGTGAGTTCACCGCTATCCAGCGTATATGAGCCCGTGCTACTGCTAGATCTTGTTCCTCCGCCGCCCACATTGCTCATGGCGGCGGAGGAGTAGGCCCAACTGCCGTCCCTGAAGCGGCCTTTGCCGTCGAAGTCATAGTGCCCGCTCACGCCTCCGCCCACGATATCTGTGCCGCCCGAGGCGTTGTAAACGGACATGGAGCCAACGGAGGTGAATGAGTAGCTGCCCTTTGGCACCTCATTTAAGATTTGAGCGTTAAAGAGATGGTATCCGCCGTCGCTCCACAAAAACGTGCAATCCGCATCCTCGCAGCTATATGTGCTTTGCTCGCCGTCGTTGGCGGTTCGTACGATTTTTTTGCCGTCTTTTTTATACGTGCCGTCGATGCGCGTGCGCCAGTCGGGCTTTCCTAAACGGCTCGCGTAAGTGCCGTCGTCGCGCAGATAAAAGGATATGTCAGTATTGGTGTTTATGAAGAACCACTTGCCCGCAAACACGCCCGTGCCTTTTTTGGTGGCTTTTGCGTCGCTGTGTTTTACGCCAGGGTCTTTTGCATTTGCTGCTTGATTTGCGCTTGAGCTTGATCTGGCTTGCGCTGAGCCGCTTGAACTTGCCCCGCCTGCCCGTTTTTTGAAGGTGAATACGATGTCATTGTCCGCCTGCCTGTATTCGAGCGTGTCGCCCTTTAATCTAAATTCGCCCGCATCTTTATCGAGCGCGTATCTGCCGCTGCCAAGGCTCTGATAGCCGCTGCTTCCCGCGCCCGTCTTGCACGAGCCGTCGGAATTTGCCGCCACAATGCTAACAGTCGCTTTGCCGCCCGCAATCTGAAAAAACGAATCTTCAAAGCACTTTTGGCCCGCCGTTTTGAACGTCTGCCCCTGCGTCGTAACGGAGACGACGTCCCATCTGCCTTCAAGCTCACCCCCGCTTTGCGGCATGGTGCCATTCATATTGAATTGAGCCTGATTTGTTGCGACGCCTGTGGAGTTGCCCGCATCTTTTTTGAAGCCGAAAACTATAAATTTTCCTCCGTCCAAGGGCTGCTTTAGCTTGAGTTCATCGCCATTTATCCAAAACTCACCCGCATCCGCGCCGTTTGCGATGAGAGCGTATCTGCTGCCGCCTAGGCTTTTATATTCGTAGCTTTGTTTGCCGCTTTTGCACGAGCCGCCGCTTGAATCGCTGAGCGTGAATTTTGCGACGTCGCCGTTGATTTCAAAAAACGAATCCTCCAGGCATTTTTGCCCCGCCGTTTGCATGCTCTGCCCGTTTAATTCGGCTGAGATTATGTTCCATCGACTCTGTAGTTCGCTTGCGTATAAATTTGGCCCGCAAATTCCGGCAAAAACGCATGCGGCAAAGATCTTGGATTTAACCATGGATTTCCTTTCGAGAGTATTTTGCGAAACCGCTGCATCATGCGGTTTCTGATTTGGTCTGCAAAGTCATAAAAGCTTTCATGACCGCGGGCCTAGCGATAAACGTCGCCGTCGATGATCGCCATGGCCTTCTTGTCTTTGCCGAGCGGCGGAGTGTAGAAAAAGCTGTGGCGCAGGGTCGTACCGTCGTCGTATTTGAGCGTGAGTTCGCCTTGATCGAGCGTGTATGAACCCTCGTCGCTGCGCGATTTTGAGCTGCCTCCGCCTATGCCGCCGCCCGCCGTGCCCGAGCTTGCCGTAGCGTATGACGATCCGCCCGAGCTAAAGCGCCCTTTGCCGTCGAAGCAATAGTACCCGCTCACGCCTACGCTTACGGTATCGCTGCCGCCCGACCAGTCGTGCAGGGACGATGAGCTGGCCTTTCGAAACGAGAAACAGTCTTTTGGCATTTCGCTGGCGATTTTGGCTTGAAACATATAATATCCCGTGCCGATCGAGTTCCACAAAAAGGTGCAGTCGTCATTTTCGCAATAGTAGCTCGTGTCATAGTCGTCGTTGCTGGTTATCGTTAGTATGCCGCCCTTGACCTTATACGTGCCGTCGATGCGTGTGCGCCAGTCGGGTCTTTCTAAACGGCTCGCGTAGGTGCCGTCGTCGCGCAGGTAAAAGGAATAATCCTCGCTCGTGTTTTGCAGCATGTTGAATTTCGTTCCGCCGAATACTCCCGAGCCTTTTTTGTCCGCTCCCGCGTCGCTATGCCTTACGCCAGGGTCTTTTGCGGGATTGCTTGAGCTTGATTTTGTTTGCACCGAATTTGCGCCAGACCCTGCCTGTGCCGCGCTTTTTTTAAAGACGAATACAACCTCTTGCCCGGCGACGGCCTGCTTGTATTCGAGCATGCCGCCCTTTAGCCAAAACTCGCCCAGCCCTTTAGTGCTCAGCGCGTATTTTCCGCCGCCTAGGCTTTTGTGGCCGCTTTTACCTGCGCTACGGTTGCACGAGCCGTCGGGATTTGATCCCACGATTCCGACCGTTGCTTCACCGCCCGAAATTTCAAAAAACGAATCGCCAAAGCACTTTTGTCCCGCGACTTGAAAGTTCTGCCCCTGCGCTTTTAGCGAAACCAGCTCCCATCTGCCCTCCAGCTCGCTCGCACTTGAGCTTGGCCCGCCAAACCCGATATAAACGCATGCGGCAAAAACGATGCAAACGCATGCGGCAAAAACTTTGGATTTGGCCTTGTTTGCGAAACCTGCCATAAATTTCCTTTCGAATGAATTTCGGCTCGATCCTGATAGGCAATCTTAACGTTTGCAGGTAAATTCAATTAAGTTGCGATTAAATTTGGATGTCCTTAAACATTGCATTTGAATTTAATCCGCCAACCCATTTTTGCCGCATTTTGCAATGAAAGCGTCAAAAATCCTTGTCATCTTCGTCCGCGTTAAACTGCGATAAATTCGGCGCCGGGCGCAGCGCCTTCTCTACGCTCATTTCTCTACGCTCATCACGGGCGCAAGGCCTCCTAGGCGTTTCTATTTATCTTACGCTCACTGTATCGCTGCCGCCCGGCCGGCCGTGCAGGGACAACGGGCTGGCTTTGCGAAACGAGCGGCAGGGCGCGGCTTCGGGAGCGGCAAGAGGCAAGGCAAGAGCTGGCGGGAGGGCAGGGCGCCTGTCGCCCTGGGCTGGCGGCAAGTTCAATACACCACGGGCAGCGGGTCCAGCGAGCGCCAGATGTACCAGGTGGCCACGCTGCGCCAGGGCTGCCAGGCCTGGGCGAGTTCGCGGATGTCCAGGCGGCTGACGGGTTCGCCGCCGAAGTAATTGCGGCTGACGCCCTTGATCAGGCCCACGTCGTCCAGCGGCAGCACGTCGGGGCGCATCATGTGGAAGATGAGAAACATCTCCGCCGTCCAGCGGCCAATGCCGCGAATGGCGACCAGCTCGCCGATGATGGCTTCGTCGGTCATGGCGCGCCACTGGGCGGGGGCGATGCGGCCATCGTCAAAGTGGCGGGCCAGATCGTGCAGGTATTCCACCTTGCGGGCCGACAGGCCGGCGGCGCGCATCTCGTGCACGCCCAGTTGCAGCACGCCTTGCGGGGTGAAGGCGGCCAGCAGCGCGGCGAAGCGGTCCCACACCGACTGCGCGGCTTTCACCGAGATTTGCTGGCCGACGATGGAGCGCGCCAGCGTGACGAAGGCGTTGCCGCGCGATTCCAGGCAGGCGTCGCCGTACTGCGGAATGAGGCGGCGCATGACGCGGTCTTTTTTGCTCAGGTGCGCGCAGGCTTCGCTCCACCAGGGCGGGGTGGTGATGGCTGTGCTGTCAGGGACGGCGTCTGGCATGGGCGAAAACAAGAGGCGGAAAAGGGAGATGGCGGCCAGGCGCGCGGCGCTGGCGTGGCGGGCAGGGCAGGGCAGGGCGGGCAAAGGGCGGAAAGACGCTGCCATTTCGCTCCGTATTCGATAGCATGACCTCCTACGGGAATCTGCGCTGAAGGGGGTTTTATGGGGCCTGAATTTGCTCCTTCTTTTGATGATCAAAGAGACTTGCCAGCCAGCTGGGGCCAAGCTTCGCGCCGGTTTTCGGAACAGCCTCTCAGGCCGCTTCCCAGGTGGTGCCTTGCGGGCCGTCCTTGAGCGCGATGCCGGCGGCCAGCAGTTCGGCGCGGATGCGGTCGGCCTCGGCAAAGTTCTTGGCCTTCTTGGCGGCGGCGCGGGCCTCGATGCGCGCCTGAATGGCCGCTTCATCCAGCGCGCTGCCCGCTTGCAAAAAGGCTTGCGGATCGCCTTGCAGCAGGCCCAGCAGGCCGCCCAGGGCCTTGAGCAGGCCCGCGTCTTGCGCGCTGCGGCTGCGGTTGGCTTCGCTGGCCAGGTCAAACAGGGCGGCCACGGCCTCGGGCGTGCCGAAGTCCTCATCCATCGCGGCCTTGAAGCGCGCCGCTTGCGGGTGCGCCCAGTCAATGGCTTGCGGCGCCACGGAAGCGGGCGGCACGGCCTGCAAGGTGGTGTAAAGACGCTTCAAGGCGCCGCGCGCGTCTTGCAGGTGCGCGTCGCTGTAATTGAGCGGGCTGCGGTAGTGGGTGCGGACGATGAAAAAGCGCAGGGTCTCGGCGTCGAACTGCTCCAGCACGTCGCGGATGGTGAAAAAGTTGCCCAGCGACTTGGACATCTTCTCGTTGTCCACATTGACAAAGCCGTTGTGCATCCACAGCCGCGCCATGGGCTTGCCGTGCGCGCCTTCGCTTTGGGCGATTTCGTTTTCGTGGTGGGGAAATTGCAGGTCGGCGCCGCCGCCGTGAATGTCAAAACTCTCGCCCAGCAGCGCGCAGCTCATGGCCGAGCACTCGATGTGCCAGCCGGGGCGGCCCGGGCCGTAGGGGCTGGGCCATTGGGCGTCTTCGGGTTCGGCGGGCTTGGCGGCCTTCCACAGCACGAAGTCCAGCGGATCGTGCTTGCCCGCGTCCACGTCCACGCGGCTGCCGGCCTGCAATTCGTCCAGCGACTTGCCCGAGAGCTTGCCGTAGCCCGGAAACTTGCGCACGGCGTAATTCACATCGCCATCGCCTGCCGGATAGGCCAGCCCCTTGTCTTGCAGTTTGCCAATGAGCGAGAGCATTTGCGGCACGTAATCCGTGGCGCGCGGCTCGTGCGTGGGCGCCAGCGCGCCCAGCGCGGCAAAGTCGCGGTGCATCTCGCCAATCATGCGGGCGGTGAGCTGGCTGATGGACTCGCCCCTTTCCGTGGCGCGGCGGATGATCTTGTCGTCAATATCCGTGATGTTGCGCACGAAAGTCACGCGGTAGCCGCTGGCCTGAAGCCAGCGCCGCACCACGTCAAACGCCACCACCGAGCGCGCGTGGCCTATGTGGCACAAGTCATAAACCGTCATGCCGCACACATACATGCGCACGTGGCCGGGTTCGATGGGGGAAAAGTCCTGCAACGCGCGGGTCAGCGTGTCGTAAATGCGCAAGGTCATGGCAAGGGCGTGGGAGAAGTGGGCTGTGGGCTTTTGTGGCGGGCCCGGGGGCCGCAGGCCGCGAAGGCCGCTCAGAGGGCCGCCCGTGAGGCCGCCCGGGGGAGCAGGCGCTGCAAGGGCGCTGAATAAAATGCCGCGAATTTTAGAAGGCTGCCTCTCGTAGCCTTTTGTCTTTTTATGCGCCTGATGCCTTCACTCTCTTTCCCCCCGCGCTTTTTCCATCGCCCGCGCCGCGCGGCCATTACCCTGATGGCGCTGGCCGCGCTGGCAGGCGGCGCAGCCAATGCCCGGCAAGCGGCCCAGGCCGAGCCGCTGCCCGCCCAGATCACCCGCCTGGCGCAGCAAGGCCGCACCGATGAAGCCCTGGCCCAAGCGCGCGAATACCTGGAGCGCGAACCGCAAGATGTGCAGATGCGCTTCATTCAGAGCAACCTGCTGGCGCAAAGCGGCCGCACTGACGAAGCCGAAGCCGCGCTGGTGCAGCTCACGCGCGACTACCCCGAGCTGGCCGAGCCATACAACAACCTGGCCGTGCTCCACGCCGCCAGCGGCCATCTGGAAAAAGCCCGTGAAGCGCTGGAAACCGCCCTGCGCCTGGACCCCGGCTACGCCACCGCGCGCGAAAACCTGGGCGACGTTTACCTGCGTCTGGCCGCCAGCGCCTACGAGCAAGCCGCCGCCCGCCCCGAATCGGCAGGCGAAGCACGCCAGCGCCTGACGGACAAGGCCGCCGCCATCGGCAAACTGCTGCGCTGAAGCGGCGGCGCGGCTTTCTTTCGCTTTTTTCCCCGCCCCTTTTTTCCATTTCACAAGGAGAGACCCATGAGCTTCATGCGCCTGCCCCGCCGCCGCTTGGGCGGCTGCCTGGCCAGCCTGGCCGGCGCCGCCGCGCTGGCTGCCACGCTTGCGCTGCCCGCCCACGCGGCCGATGCCGCCCCGCGTGTGCAATTCGTCACCAGCGAAGGCAGCTTCGTCATCGAGCTATACCCCGACAAAGCCCCCAAAACCGTTGAAAACTTTCTGCAATACGTGAACGACAAGTTCTACGATGGCACCGTCTTTCACCGCGTCATCAAAGGCTTCATGGTGCAAGGCGGCGGCTTTGACAAGGACTACCGGCAAAAACCCACCCGCCCCTCCGTCAAGCACGAAGGGCGCGAATCCACCGCCAAGGGCCTGCACAACACCGTCGGCATGGTGGCCATGGCCCGCACGGGTGACCCGCACTCGGCCACGGCGCAGTTTTTCATCAACACCGCCGACAACACGCGGCTGGACCCCGTCGTCATCCCTGAAGGCGATCCCGTCAAGGAAATCACCATCCACGGCAAAACCTACACCAACATCCCGCGCCAGCAGCTCACGCACAACCTCAACCTGTTCGGCTACACCGTCTTCGGCAAAGTCATCGAAGGCATGGACACCGTCGAAAAAATCCACAACGCCCCCACCGGCGCAGGCGGCCCCTTCCCCACGGACGTGCCGCAAAAGCAAATCGTCATCGAATCAGCCCGCGTGATGTAAAGCAACCCCAAGGAGAAACCCCATGAGCAACCCCAAAGTCGAACTGCACATCAAAGACCACGGCGTCATCACCCTCGAGCTGGACGCCGCCAGCGCGCCGCAAACCGTCGCCAACTTTCTCGAATACGTGAAAAAAGGCCATTACGACAACACCATCTTCCACCGCGTGATTGACGGCTTCATGATCCAGGGCGGCGGCTTCGAGCCTGGCATGAAACAAAAGCCCACCGCCGCCCCCATCCAGAACGAAGCGGCCAACGGCCTGAAAAACAACGCCTACACCATCGCCATGGCCCGCACGGGCGACCCGCACTCGGCCACTGCGCAGTTCTTCATCAACGTGGCCGACAACGGTTTTCTCAACCACACCGCCCCCACGCCGCAAGGCTGGGGCTACGCCGTCTTTGGCAAAGTCATCTCCGGCCAAAACGTGGTGGACGCCATCAAGGCCGTGCCCACCGGCAGCAAAGGCTTTCACGAAAACGTGCCCCGCGCCGATGTGGTCATTGAAAAAGCCGTGGCGCTCTGAAGCAGGCTCCTGCCCGCCGCTCCACGCAAAAAAGCCGGCTGCGAAGCCGGCTTTTTTATGCCCATCCGTTTTATGCGCACCTTGCCGGATGCTGAATGGGCTGCACCGCAAGGCGCAGGCCCATCGTCTTGAGAATCGCCGGCAGGCTGTGAATTTCTGGATGGCCCTTTGCGGACAGCGCGCGGTCAATACGCGCTCCGCTGCCCTGCGCCTTTGACATGCCGCCAAACGCCTTCGCCATTTGGCGAAGTGCGATCAGCCGCTCGCCTTGGTCACCGTCTTCAAGAATGCTGTTCAGCAGCTCTACCGCATAGGCTGGGTCTTTGCGGAAGATTTCTGCCATCGCATCGTCATGCGCCTAATCTTTGATGACTTTCTTACTTCGCTCTATTCACTTGCAGATGGTTCAGAAAAGGT
>ERZ772948.517-NODE-517-length-25188-cov-7.150639_pt1 | contig 25188 bp, 23 predicted proteins | sample MGYA00511945_ERZ772948 | MGnify/ENA primary metagenome ERZ772948 (study PRJEB29015, sample SAMEA2737927) | human oral metagenome | biome: human oral; feature: human-associated habitat; material: dental | place: China | collected 2141 ... | reverse complement strand
CGGCAATATTTTATGCGGCACTTGAAGTTGGGGGACAAATGTTGCAGCAAAGATACCAGATTGATAAAGATATTGTATTTATTATACAAGCATTAATAATTATTTTCGTAGCATCAGAAAATTTATTTAAATTTATGCTTAATAAAAAGAAAACGGTATAAATTTAATTGTCAAATAAAATATTGAGTCAGAAAGGAAAAATAAAATGATTGTATTAAAACAAATATTTAATTTATTGCAGCAGACAATAATAATAGCACCTCCAATTTTAATAACAGCTGTAGGAGCATGTATTTCTGAAAAAAGTGGAGTTATTAATATTGGACTTGAAGGAATTATGCTAAGTTCAGCGTTTGCAACGGCAGTTGTCAATATTGCTACAGGAAATCCATATTTAGGGATAATTTTTGGAGTGATAGTGGGAATCTTAATCTCACTAATTCACGCAGTAATAAGTATTAATCTTAAAGGAAATCAAATTATAAGTGGAGTTGCAATAAATTTATTTGCAGCTGCGATAACTTCATATTCTATAAAAGCCATCTATAAAACTGCTGGAAGTACTCCATTGGCAAAATCATTGGCAAATCGTCCATTAATGATAATCGTAATCTACGGAATCGCAATCGCAATGTATTTCTTCTTATACAAAACAGTTTTAGGTTTAAGAATCCGTTCAGTTGGAGAACATCCGCTAGCAGCCGACACAGTAGGAATAAGCGTTTACAAAACAAGATATATAAGCGTACTTATATCAGGAGCATTGGGAGGACTAGGAGGAGCTTACCTTACAGCAGTCCTACTTCCAGCCTTTTCAAACAACATGTCAGCAGGACGTGGATATATCGCAATGGCTGCAATGATCTTCGGAAAATGGAATCCGCTAGGGGCAATCTTGGCAAGTTTATTATTTGCTTTCGGACAAGCATTTGCAGACGTTTCAAAAACAATAGGACTCCCAATATCTCAGCAATTTTTGACAATGATACCGTATATTTTGACATTGTTGGCATTAGTTGGATTTGTAGGAAAATCGAAAGCACCGAAAGCGTCTGGACTTCCATATGAAAAATAAAACTCGATAAGGAGAAATTATGAGAAAAATAATTTTTATATTTATGGTATTTTCTTTAGTTTCGTTTTCAAAAGATTTGGAAATAATTACAGCTAAATTTTTTAGTGCTTGTGAGGAAAATGATAACGAACATTTAAAAATACTAAAAAATGAACAAAGAAAAATGGATGAAATATATAATAAACTAATTCAGAAATTTGATAAAAATAGAAAGCGTTATTATAAATTAAAGCAGAAGTTAATTAATTCTCAAGAAATGTGGAAAAAAAATTCGGTTGAAGAAATGAAAGATTTAACTAAAAATATTAATTTTTATAATTTATGTGCAGCCGAACGATTTCAAGTGAACTCAGAAGTTAATTTAATACAACAAAGAATACTAGAATTAACAAATGAATATAAAAAATATTTAGATTAAAATAATAATTGAAAAATCTGTTTCATAGATTGTCAAATAATTTATGGAACAGAATTTTTTGTGTAAAAATTTTTATAGACTGGAGTATGAAAAAATGGTAATATTAGATGATGAAGAATATAATAAAGTCTGGGATATAGTTTACGATAGATTTAATTTTAATCCTAGTGTTGATAAAAAAGAAATAGCGTTTAAATTTAAAGAACCATATATAGTTTATGATATTAGTTATCATTATGAAAATCTAGAGAAAATTGAAGGATTTGTAGATTGGGGATTTAAAAAAGAAATTCGTGATAAAATAACGGAAATTTTTTTGAAATGTACTAAGGAAAATGAGGAATTGTATGCATTGGATTGGCATCATTCTTGCTTTAGATATAATCCTCGTATTAAAGATGAGCCTAAAATTATAGAAGTTAAAGATGAACGCTACTGGGGTGGCGGGTATAATGCATATTTTCCAACATATTGTCCAAATGGAGATTATTATTTTTTTATAGATGTTAATTTTCACTTTGGATATTTAGGACATCCTTGGCAACAAAAAGTTTGGATATATGGAAAAAAATTGATTGAAGAATTTAAAAAAGCTGATTTAGAGGGATTTAAGTTAATTGAGGAGAAAAATTAGAGAGGAACATTGAAGAGAATGAAAGACAATAAAATAAAGATTACTGGAGCTAGAGAGCATAATTTACAAAATATTGATATTGAGATTCCAAAGAATGAGCTGGTTGTAATTACTGGGGTTTCCGGGAGTGGGAAGTCTTCGCTTGCGTTTGATACGATATATTCGGAAGGGCAGAGAAGGTATGTTGAGAGCTTGTCGGCTTATGCGAGAATGTTTATTGGGCAGATGCAGAAGCCTGAATTGGATAGTATTGAAGGGCTTTCTCCTGCGATTTCGATTGAACAGAAAAGTGTGTCAAAAAATCCTCGTTCAACTGTTGGTACAACTACTGAAATTTATGACTATATGCGGCTTTTGTGGGCACATATTGGAGAGGCGCATTGTCCAATTTGTCATAGAAAAGTGGAAAAACAGTCGATTCAGGAAATTGTCGATAATTTGATGAGTTCTCGGAAAGAAAAGGATAAAATGATAATTTTATCACCAGTTGTGATTGATAAAAAGGGGACTCATAAAAATTTATTTTTGAATTTGCAGAAAAGAGGGTTTCAAAGAGTTAGAGTGAATGGCGATATTCTTGATTTGAGTGATGAAATTGTTTTGGATAAGAACAAAAGGCATCATATTGAGGTTGTTGTTGATAGGGTTGTGTTTAAGGCGGATAATAAGGAGTTTTTGAGTCGATTGACAGAGGCGATTGAAACTGCGAGTGAGCTTTCTGATGGAAAAATAATTGTGAATATTAATGGAGAAGATAACAAATTTAGTGAGAATTTTTCTTGTCCAGACCATCCAGATGTTGTATTTCCAGATGTTGTGCCAAGACTTTTTTCGTTTAATGCACCTTATGGAGCTTGTGAAGTTTGTAATGGGCTTGGTTCGAGATTGGAAGTTGACGAGAATAAATTAATTGTTGATGAGAATTTGTCAATTAATGAAGGTGGGATAATTTTTCCAGGAGCGACGACGAAAAAGGGCTGGAACTGGGATTTATTCATAGCGATGGCAAAGGCACATAAAATCGACTTGGATAAAAAGGTTTCTAAATTGACTCGAAAAGAAAAAGATGTGATTTTTTATGGAAGTGATAAGCAATTTAAATTTTCTTGGAGCGGAGACAGTTTTAGCTATAATGGGAAACGAGGATTTGAAGGGATTGTGCATGGAATTGAACGAAGATACAAGGAAACTGCTTCTGAATCAGCAAGAGAAGAGATGGAAGCAAAATATATGACAGAGAGAACTTGTAAAACTTGTCACGGAAAACGGCTTAAAGATGTTGTGCTGGCGATAACAGTTAATGATAAGAGCATTATTGACTTGACTGAAGTGAGCGTTGTTGATGCACTTGATTTTTATGAAAAAATTCAGCTTACGGAAAAACAAATGCAGATTGCAGCTGAAATTTTGAAGGAAATAAAAGAACGGCTAAAATTTATGATAAATGTTGGGCTTGATTACTTGAGTCTTGCGAGAATGACGAAAACGCTGTCTGGTGGAGAATCGCAAAGAATTAGGCTTGCAACTCAAATTGGAAGTAGGCTTACTGGCGTGATTTATGTGCTTGACGAGCCGAGTATTGGACTTCATCAGAGGGATAATGACAAGTTACTTGCGACTTTGAAAGATTTGCGTGATATTGGGAATAGTTTGATTATCGTGGAGCATGATGAGGATACGATGAGAGAAGCGGATTATTTAATTGATATAGGTCCAGGTGCTGGAATCAATGGAGGAAAGGTTGTAGCACAAGGAACGCCAAAACAAGTTATGAGAAACAAAAAATCATTGACGGCACAATATTTGAATGGGAAAATTAAAATTGAAGTGCCTGAAAAAAGAAGAAAAGCGACTAAAGAAATTGTTTTGAAAAATGCAAAAGGAAATAATTTGAAAAATGTGACTGCACATATTCCTCTTGAAGTTTTGACGGTCGTGACAGGAGTTTCAGGAAGTGGGAAGTCGACATTGATTAATCAGACATTGTTTCCAGAGCTTCACAACAGGCTAAATAAAGGGAAATTGTATCCGCTTGAAAATGGTGGAATCGACGGGCTTGAAAACTTGGAAAAAGTGATTGATATTGACCAGTCGCCGATTGGGAGAACGCCGAGATCGAATACTGCAACATATACAAAAATTTTTGATGATATTCGTGATTTATTTGCACAGACAAATGATGCAAAAGTGCGTGGATACACGAAAGGAAGATTTTCATTTAATGTAAAAGGTGGACGATGTGAAGCGTGTAGCGGTGCTGGAATTAATAAAATTGAAATGAATTTCTTGCCAGATGTTTATGTGGAATGTGAAGTTTGTAAAGGAAAACGATACAATCGAGAAACATTGGAAGTTCAGTACAAAGGAAAAAGTATCGCAGATGTGTTAGAAATGACAGTTGAAGAAGCATACGAATTTTTCAAAAATATTCCGTCACTTGAGAGAAAACTGCAAACATTGATGGATGTAGGAATGAATTACATTCAATTAGGACAACCTGCGACAACTCTTTCAGGAGGGGAAGCTCAACGGATAAAACTTGCAACTGAATTATCAAAAATGTCAAGAGGAAAAACTATTTACATTTTGGACGAACCTACAACAGGACTTCACTTTGAAGACATCAGAAAATTATTAGAAGTGTTAAACAGATTGGTTGATAAAGGGAATACAGTCTTAGTAATTGAGCATAATTTAGATGTAATTAAGGTTGCGGATCACATTATTGATATAGGGCCTGAAGGTGGTTACAAAGGTGGACAGATTATTGCAGAAGGGACGCCTGAAGAAATTGCAGAGAATGAAGGGTCTTGGACTGGGAAATTTTTGAAGAAGTATTTGAAAAAAGATTATTGATTTAATGGAATTTTGTAGCAAGTGATGAGAATAAATTTTAGCAAATAGTCATTGAATAAAATAAAATTTGGGGGTTAAAAGATAAAACTAATTTTAAAAATATGAAATAATAAATAATATTTTGTATGATTAACTAGAATAGTTTTAGTCATGAAAGTTTAAAAATATTATTTTTAAGACTAGATTATAAAAAAGAAAAGGAGAATGGAATTGGTTATGAAAAAAAGAAATTTATTTTTTAAAATGGCATTAGTTATGATTATAACGGTATTCGGAATAATTTCTTGCGATCTTTTGGCAAATAAGACATTAAGAGTGCCAGATTCTATGATTACAAAGGAATTGAACAAGAAATTTCCGATTGAAAAGAATTTTCTGCTGGGGAAAGTTGGACTTAAAAGTCCTGTGATGAGTTTTGCGGGAGATAGACTTTACTTTACAGCTGATTATGATGTTTCACTTTTGGCGGGAAAAGCGAAGGGGAAAGTATTTTTGAATAGTCAAGTGAAATTTGATCCAAAAACAAATAAGGTATATTTAGTGGATTTGGATGTTACTAAAGTTACTGATGAAAAGGGTAATAAAATAGATGATTCGGTTATGGCAAAATCACTGAAAGCGCTTATTTCAAATTATTTGGAAACTAATGAAGTTTATACTTATGATGATGACAAAAAAGTTAAAGTAAAAAATATGTTTATAAAAGATGGAAAACTATTTGTTCAAACTTAATAAAATATTTTAAAATTACAGCAAAATCTTGGTTTTGCTGTTTTTTTGTTGAAAAAACCAAAATTCTTTGGTAAGATAATATTTAGTGTGAATTGAGAATATTTTTTGAAAGGAAAGTAAAAGTTGGAAGGAATATTTGACAGATTGAGAAAATTAACTGCTTTGTCTATTGTGAATAGGGGAGTTGAGTATTTTAATAAGCAAAAAGTAAAATTAATGTTGTTTATGAAAAAAGATGATAAAATAGTGGCGGAATCACAAGTTGATGGAAATTATAGAAATGCCTATAATGTTAATATAACTTATTTTTATGAAGATGGAAAGCCAGATAACAGAATTATATATAGTTGTGACTGTCCTAACTTTAAAGAGACAAAAAAGCCTTGCAAACATATTATTGCGACTGGGATGGCTGCGGATGCTGAAGTTAAGGCTGGGAATATTTATTTTAAGGAAAATAGGGAATTTAAAAGAGAAAAAGAAGGTAAAAGTAGCAGTAATCGTATAAAAATTGCAGAAGATGAAGTGTATGATGAAATTCTTAGAGAAGATGAAAAAATTTTAGGAAAAAAAGAAGAAAATACTTATGAGAAGATTGAAGGAAAAGAAATTAAAGAGTTTAGGGAAAAACTGGAAAAATTAAAAAAAAGAATTGATAAAACTAAGATTTCATATTCAGAAAAAAACGAGTATAAGCTGGCACTTGAAATAGAGCAGTTAGCATCTACAGTATCAACGTTGAGAGTAAAGGCGGGAGAAAAAAGTTTAAATTATATAAAGGATTTAGAATCTTTTGTTTATTCAGTAGAAAATGAGCAGTTTTATGAAATTACTCAAAAAAATATTTATAATCCAGATTTGCATTATTTTAATGAAATAGATAAAAAAGTGATAAAAAACCTTGGCAACTATTTTAAGAAAAAAAATGAGTTTGGAATGAATTTTAATAATAATAATAATAATTATTATTATTATGGAAAGCCACAAGGTGAAATAATGAATCCAATGCTGGCAGAACAGATATTTTCAGCCATAGAAAATAAAAAGACAATAAGATCTGGCAGCAAGACAATTTATGTGACTGGAGAATACGAGCCAATATTTGCATTTCAAAAAGATGAGAATGGAAATAAAAAAATAATTATAAGAAATTTTACAGTTTTATCACCAACAAGTCGTTATTTTACTTTAAAAAATGGTGTGTCAAATATTGAAAAATTTCATAAAATGAGTGATGCAGAGTGGGAAATAATGAATACTCTTACAGATGGAACTAGAAAAGGGACAGAATATCTGAATGAAATATCAGGAAAGCTGTTTGATGAAATAAAGGAAGTGCTATCAAAATATGAAATTCCAATTGCTAAGGTTACGGAAAATTATGGAACGGTAAATATTTTTGTAGAGGAAGGCAATGGGAAAAATAAACTTCAAGTAACGATTTCCTGCCTTGAGGAAAGTATTAGGACAGATGATGGCTATTTTATTCCTAAAAAAAATAAAAAACTTCAAAGGGAAATTTCTGAAGATTTTCAAAAATATGCAGATGCTCAGATTATTGAGTTAGAGTATAGAATGTATGTTGGATTTAGGGCAAAGCAGTTAAAGTCGGATGACATTGTACTAGTGATTGATAGAAATGAATTTTTAGCAATGGCTGATATTATTGATGAAAAATATTCAGAAAAGGTGAATATTAATGTGAGTGATAAAATAAAAAAAGTTCGTAAAATTGATGTGGATATTAATATAAGATCTGTTGAAAATGAACTTTTTAGTGTAAATTTCAATATTGAGGGAATTGATGAGAAGGATGTTAAAACAGTTCTGGAATCGGTAAGAAATGAAGAGAAATTTGTGACATTGTCAAGCGGTGAACTTGTAAATATTGCCAATAGGAGCACTGAAGAAATGGTTGGAATCGTTGATGCAATGAACGATTTGAGAATCGGTGAAAATAAAATTTCTAAAATAAAGGCATTGCAGCTAGCACAGGTTTCTAGCAGTATTAACAAGGAATTGAATGAAATTGAGGAATTTAAGCAGCTTTTTCAGAAAATAAAAAAACGTGAAAATAAAGAGCCATCAAACATAAAGGTAAAATTATTTCCATATCAGCAAATTGGGTTTAATTGGCTTAAAAATATGTATGATATTGGATTTGGCGGAATTTTGGCGGATGATATGGGACTTGGGAAAACTTTGCAGGCGATTTCGCTTATTTCGGAAATTCAGCTGGAAAATGAGGATTTGCTTGGAATAATTATTGTTCCGACTTCGCTTTTACATAACTGGAAGGAGGAGTTTTATAAATTTTCGGATATAAAGCCGATTCTTGTAGAAGGAAATGCTGAAACAAGGAAAGAATTGATTGAAAAAACTGAAAGTGGAATTTTGATAACGACTTATCAAACTTTTAGAAATGATGTGAAAAATTATAACGATAAGAAATTTGATGTGGCGATATTGGATGAAGCACAAAATATAAAAAATGTATCTTCTCTTGTAAAAAAAGCGACAAGTAAGTTAAAAAGCACTGTAAACTTTGCTTTGACAGGTACTCCAATTGAAAACAGCATTATGGAACTTTGGTCGATTTTTGACTTTATTTTGCCTGGTTATCTTGATAATATAACAAAATTTAGAAAAAAATATAAAAATTCCTTAAATAATCCAGATTCAAAAAAAATATTTAATTTGAAAAATATCGTTTCTCCATTTATTCTGCGAAGAACAAAAAATGAAGTGCTGACAGAATTACCTGAAAAAGTTGAAAATAATATGATTGTAGAATTGAGCAAAGAGCAGAAAAAGCTATATATGGCTTATGTTAAAAGGGCGAAGAAGGAGCTTAGGGGATTTAACAAGGAGGAAAATAACAATCTAAAAGTTCTGGCAATTTTGACAAAATTACGGCAAATTTGCAATTCTCCACAATTATTTGATGAGAATTATACTGGTGAAGTTGCTAAAATTGAGTTGTTAAAGGAATTAATGCCTGATATTTTATCAAATGGACATAGAATACTTATATTTTCACAATTTTTAGGTACTCTGGAAGAAGTAAAAAAAGAATTAGAAAAAGAAAAAATAGAATATTTTTACATTGATGGAAGCGTAAAGTCCAAAGAACGAATGGAAATTTCTAAAAAATTCAATTCAGGCGAAGGGCAAGTTGTCTTAATTTCGCTAAAAGCTGGAGGAACGGGACTAAATTTAATTGGAGCAGATGTCGTAATTCACTATGATCCATGGTGGAATTTTGCTGTGGAAAATCAGGCAAGCGATAGAGCCCACAGAATTGGTCAGAAAAAGAGTGTTCAAGTTATTAAGCTTATAACTGAAGGAACAATTGAGGAAAAAATAATAAAAATTCAGGAGAATAAGCGGGCTTTGAGTGAAAATATCTTAGGGAAAGATAGCGGAAATAATAAGGATTCAAAAGAAATTTTTGAGATGGATGAGAAGGAATTGATGGAGCTTTTGAGTTTTGAGAAATAATTTATTTAATAAAATAAAAAAAATAATTTCTTATAATGTTGACAATTCTGAGAAAAAGTGATATACTAGTTAAGTCATACTAGCCGGGGAGTTAGCGGTGCCCTGTATCTACAACCCGCTTTAGTAGAGGTGATGTCAAATTTGAGGGAAGTTTTAGTGTCAACGTCTTATTTTAAAAGTGTTGAGAAAATAGTCCTGTATTGTAGAGGGCTAGCGAAATGTGTCAGGTCGGGAACGAAGCAGCACTAAGTTAGTTTCTTTAGGTTTACAGGGTAGCTGTTTTTGAGCTTTTAGATTAAGAAACGGATGGTAGAATGTTTTCGAGAATTTGACGTATGACCTTTTATTTTTTAGTTTAAAAATTCAAAGTTTTAATTTCTTTTGCTACAAATGGAGGTTTCGCAATGGAAGGAGTTGAATGGGATAGAAAAGAGAATATCAGTAAAACTTTAATAGACGTGTTTGAAATGGATCCAAAATTTTCTTTTAACAAGGAGAGTGAAGAGATATTTTTTTTATACAATAATGATAAATTGTGTGGGTATGCAGTTCTTGCTTTAAACGATATTGCAGAATTAAAAAAAATATTTATTCGTCCAAAATTACGAAATAATGGATATGGAACATTTTTTTTAAAGTATATAATTAATCGAATTACAAAAAAGAATTTTGACTCACTAATCATAACGCATCATAAAAAAATGAATAATTTTCTTGAAAAACAGCGATTTATCAAAACAGAAGACGGATATGTATTAAATAATTTGGCAGAAGTGAAAAAGCAGGAAAAAAATATGATGTCCGTATCAAAATTTGCAATTTGCGTCAATATTGTTTTAGCTTTACTAAAAATTGTGGCTGGAAGAATATTTAGCAGTATGTCGTTACTTTCTGACGGGTTAAATTCGCTTTCAGACTTGATTACAAATGTTCTGGTAATTGTGGGACTAAAGGTTGGTAGCAATCCTGAAGACAAGGAACATCCATTTGGGCATGGGAAAATAGAGTCGGTTTTTAGCGTGATAATTGGGACTTTTATAATGATAACAGCTTTTGAATTAATAAAAGATAACTTTTCAAAATTAATTTCCTTTAGCAGTGAAAATAATCTTAATATTTCATTCATTCCAATAATTATAACAGTTCTTACAATTTTGATAAAAATCTTCCAGTTAGTTTTTATGAAAAAAAGAGCAAAAAAATATAATAATGCTTTGATAAATTCATTACTTGCCGACTACAATACGGATATTATAATTTCCACTTCCGTTCTGGTTGGACTTCTTTTATCAAAAATTCATCCAGCATTTGACACAGTTGTAGGATTTATTGTAGCAATTTACATTATAAAAAGCGGATACGGACTTATAAAAGAAAATGCGTTGATATTGCTGGATTCACAAGATGATGAACTGATTGAAAGAATACGTTCAGAAATATTACGATTTGAAGAAATTGAAAATGCCCACGATTTTCGCATGACTACTTCTGGAAAAGACATTTATATGTTTGTGGATGTGAGAATGGATAAAAATAAGACGATTGAAGAAGCACACGATATTACAAATAAAATTTCAAAAAAAATTAAACATAAATATAAAAATATAAAAAGGCTTTTGATTCATATTGAACCTGTTTATGAAGATGATTAAATTTTTTGAAATAGAAATTAAATAAGTTACTAATTTATAAAAATATAAAGGAGATATAGTAAAATGATAGAAAAAATAAAACATGAGAAATACAAGATTTTAAAAAGAAATATTATTGAAGATTCTGATTTTACAAAGGAAACAATGTTTATTCTGGTTTGTGCAATGATTATAGCGTCAATAGGATTAAATACAAACTCTGTTGCAGTAATTATTGGAGCAATGTTGATTTCGCCGCTAATGTCACCAATTCAGTCGCTAGGATTGGGATTATCAAATGGAAATTTAAAAAGAGTTTATGTATCACTTTTTAGATTGGGAATTTTTATATTAATAAGCGTAGTAAGTTCCACTTTTTATTTTTTAGTAAGCCCTATAAATGATGCAACACCACAGATACTAGCAAGAACTTATCCTACTTTATGGGACGTTTTAATCGCAATTTTTGGTGGAATTGCAGGAGTAATTGGAAAAACTGAAGAAGATGGTGGAAATGTAGTTCCTGGAGTAGCTATTGCAACAGCATTAATGCCGCCTTTGTGTGTAGTAGGATTTGGGATTGCTCATGGGAATCTGAAAATTTTTCTTGGAGCAGGATATTTGTTTATAATAAATGTATTTTTTATAATGATAGCAACATTAGTTGGATTAAAAGTTTATTCGGGAAATATTTTTAAAGCAGAAGGAAAAATTTCAATAAAAAAACAAATAATATTTTATATAGGAAGTTTAATCATAATTATTCCAAGTATATATACAGCAACAACTTTAGTTCAAGATACAGCAAGAGATAATTCACTAAAAAAATTTATTTCTAAAGAATTGAATAATTACTATGTTTTCGACGATTCAATTGATAAAAAAAATAAAGTGATAACTTTGAAAATTGTTGGAGATATTGTTAAAAATCAAGATATTAAGAATTTAGAAAAAAAATTAGGGAAGTATAATTTGGGAAAATATAGTTTGAATATAAAACAGATTTCAAATGAAAAATATTTGACAGCACAGGACTTATCAAAATATTTAAATGAAGAAAAAACAAAAGAAAATACAGAAAGCATTGCATTACCAAGTAAAAATGAAGATCAGGCAATTTTGGAAAGTGATTTAAAAACTGTTGAAAGCGTTTTGTATAAAAATTTTTCAAATAGTATTAGTGAAGTTAAAATTGGGAAACTGATAGATGCAAATAATAATGAAAGCTACATTGTCTTAGTTATTGGGAATGAAACAATGACTGATGAAATTTCTGAAAAAATAAAAAATCTTGAATTTGATACTGAGAAAAAATATCAAATTATTATTGAAAAAAATAAGCAAGAAAAAGTTAATACATTATCTGAAGAGAATCAAAAATAAATTTTTGAAAAATTAAAGTAACAGAAATTCAATAAAAGTTAGAAAAAATAATAAGAAATCTTGTGAATAAATGGAAAAAATAGATTAAAGCCTTGACAAATAGCTTTAGATTTATTATAATAGTTTGTATAAATGTAAAAAGTTATGATTTTATATAATTGTTTTTACAATGTTAAGTTAAAATATTAATGATATAAAAATTAGAAAGGAGTCGATAAATAATGGCAGTACCTAAGAAAAGAACTTCTAAAGCGAAAAGAAACATGAGAAGATCACATGATTCAATTAAAGCTCCAAATATTATTGTAGAAGCTGATGGATCAATAAGAAGACCACACAGATTAAACCTTGAAACAGGAGTTTACAGAGGCAGACAAGTAATAGCTAACGAAGCTGCAGAAGCTGAGTAGTTTGTCAAAGCAGGATTTATGTCTTGCTTTTTTTTTACTTTTTTAATTTGATAATTTTGTCGTTTTGCAGTTGTATTTTTAAGTTTTTTGTGATAGACTTTAGTAGAATAATTTTAAATTTGAAAAATATAAATGGAAAAAATAAAAATAAATCTGAGGTGAGATATGAAAGTTGGGATTTTAGGAACAGGATCTTATGTGCCTGAAAAGATAATGACAAATGATGATTTGGCAAGGATTGTGGATACAAATGATGAATGGATAACAGTTAGAACTGGTATCAAGGAAAGAAGAATTGCAGATGAAAATGAAGCTACATCTGATCTGGCATTTAGAGCTGCTGAAAAGGCAATTGAAGATGCGGGAATAGATAAAAATGAGATTGACTTAGTTATTGTTGCAACAATGACTCCAGATTATGGGACACCATCAACTGCGGCATTAGTTCAGGATAAATTGGGAATAAATGCGGCGGCATTTGATTTAGGTGCGGCTTGTACAGGATTTGTTTATGCCTATTCAGCTGGACATAGCTTTATTGCGGCTGGACTTTATAAAAAAGTGCTTGTTATTGGGGCAGAAACAATGTCAAGAGTAGTTGACTGGACAGACAGGGGAACTTGCATCCTATTTGGAGATGGTGCAGGAGCTGTTGTGCTTGGAGAAGTGGAAAATGGAGGATATTTGGCAAGCCATCTTGTGGCTGACGGTTCTGGAGCAAGTGAACTTTTAGTGCCTGCTGGTGGAACTAAAGAGCCTGTATCAAAGGAAAAAATTGAAAGCAAGGATATTTACTTGAAAATGAATGGAAGAGAGATATTTAAATTTGCAGTAAGAGTATTTCCAGAAACAGTTGAAAATGTGCTGGAACAGGCTAAAATTACTGCAGATGATGTTGATTTATTTATTCCGCATCAAGCAAATATTAGAATTATTGAGTCGATTGCAAAACGATTTAAGCAGCCGCTAGATAAGTTTTTTGTAAATTTGAATAAATATGGAAATACTTCGGCGGGATCAATTCCGATAGCTCTTGATGAGGCGATAAAGGAAGGAAAACTTAAAAAAGGAGATAAGTTTGTTGCTACTGGATTTGGTGGAGGACTGACTTATGGTTCGATTATGGTTGAAATTTCAAAATAATAATTTATAAATATATGATTAAAAAAAATTGTTAAAACTTGTAATTTTAAAAATTTCAGAGTATAATGTAATAGAGAATATTTAAAACTAGATTTATTAGGTTTACTTTATAAATTTAGAAATATAATAAAATATTATAAGTTAAAAAAATTTTAAATTTTTATAAAAATAAAGTAATAAAATTCGAGTAATTTATTATTCTGAAATTATAAATGGTAACTTAAATAGAAATTTCTGAATGTAAAAAATAAAAATTTTTAAATATTAAGGAGGAAAAGTTATGAATTCAAAAATATTTTGGGGATTAGTAATTGTAGTTTTAAGTTTATTTAAGTTTATACCCGAAGATATTATGAAGTACATTGTAAATTATCAGGTAGTAATGATTCTTGTGGGGGCTTATTTCTTGGTTAAAAAGAAAAAACATGGATGGATTTTTCTTTGTATAGGTGTATATTTGTACATCACTAACTATGTATGGGAAAATTTGCCGCTATTTATAGTTCCATTGATTTTAGGATTAGTTGTTATTGGATTTGGTGTAAAAGAACTTGTTGACAAGAAGCAGTTGACTAAGTTCAGTAATAAGAATGCTAAAGGATCAAAGGAAGAAGTAGTTGAAGCGGAAGAAGAAAAAAAATAGTTTTTTCAATTAAAAATTTTGAGTATTAAAAACTAGAAAATTAAGAGGAGAGTCTATATGGCAAAAATTGCTTTTGTATTTCCAGGACAAGGGACACAGTATGCTGGAATGGGTAAAAAGTTATATGATGAAGTAAATGATGAAAATAAAAAAATAATTGATAAGATTTTTGAAAATAATGAAGATGTGAAAAAGGTTATTTTTGAAGGGACAGATGAAGAAATAAAAAATACAAAATATGCACAGCCTGCAATTGCGCTATTTTCAGTTGTCTTAACAAAATTATTAAAGGAAAAGGGAATAAATGCAGATTTTGTAGCTGGACACAGTTTAGGAGAATACAGTTCATTATATGCTGCTGGAGTTTTGAATGAAATTGATACATTAAAATTAATTTCAAAAAGAGGGGAAATCATGAGCAATGCTAATATTAGTGGTGGAATGGCTGCAATATTGGGACTTAGTTCAACAGATGTTGAAAATATCTGTAATGAAATTGATGGAACTGTGGAAGCGGTAAATTATAACGAACCAAAGCAGACTGTTATCGCTGGAGAAAAAGAAGTAATTGAAAAAAATCTCGACTTATTTAAGGAAAAAGGTGCAAGAAGAGCATTGCCACTAGCGGTTTCAGGGCCTTTCCATTCATCATTAATGAAACCTGTTGCCGAAATTTTGAAAAAGGAATTTGAAAACTATACTTGGAACGATCCAGCAACTCCAATTATTGCAAATACTACAGCAAATATTTTGACTTCAGCTGAAGATATTAAGAATGAATTATATAACCAAACATTTGGTCCAGTAAAATGGGTTGATACAATAAATAAACTGGCTGAAAATGGAGTTACAAAGATTTATGAAATTGGACCTGGAAAAGTATTGGCAGGATTGATTAAGAAAATTAATAAGGAAATTGAAGTTATTAATATTGAAAATGTTGAAAATTTATCAGATTTAATAGATTAATAAATACTTTTTCTTTTAGAAAAACTTTGTTTTGTAAATATAAAAAAAATGAAAATCTTAAAAATACAAAAAGTATGAAAAAGACTGGCTTAGAAGTGAGTTTCTGAGTTCAGTCTTTTTTTATTTATAAGGAAATTAAGTTCATATTTTTTATATAAAAAACTAGAATTTATAAAAAAAGATTTATTTAAAAAATATTTTAATTTTAATATTGACTTTTATTAAAAAATATAGTATAAATTTATTAAATAAAAATTAATTAAAAGGAGATTAATTATGAGTGAAGTTATAAAAAAGGAAAAAAGTAAAATTGAAAAGATGAAAAGAAGGGAGGCAAGTAGAAAATTAAAGGAAAGAGAAAAAGGGTTTACACTTGTGGAAGTGATTTTAGTAGTGGCGATCATTACGATAATATCGGCGATTGCAGTGCCACAGGTTGGAAAGTATTTGAATAAAGCTAATAGAAGTAAAGTGATCGGGGCGGTTGCAGAGCTTAATAATACGACAACTTCTTGGAGTATTGATCATGGAGGAGATTCACCTAAAAACTTGCAGGATATTTTGATAGAGCATGGAAATCTAAATAAACTTGGGATTGGGCTGGATAGCAATGGAAAATTTAAAATTGGAAATATTGAAGGAAATGTAGTTTATCAGGATGGAGAGGTTTTTGCTAAGGTTGCTGCGGGAAGTAAGGCATTTGCGGGGGAAGAAATTAGGAAGTGATGAATTGGGAAATAGTAAATAACATAATTGAAGTTGTAAAATATTGTATTTTTTTCAGAATAATTTGGGTTGATGTAAAAAAAAGAATAATTCCTGAAGAAAGTGCTGTTATTTTGATTATTTTAGGACTAATAACAGCAGTTCAAAATGACAATTTGGAAAAGTATTATTTGGGAATTTGTGCCTATTCAATGCCGATGATTGTACTTTATATTTTAGAGGATTATTTTGGAAAAATGTTAATCGGCTTTGGAGATGTAAAGCTGATGATGGGGATTGGAGGGCTTCTGGGATATTTTGAAATAGAAAAAGTGTTAAATTTTTATATGATTTTGTATATTTTTTCAGGGATTATTGCTTTTTTATTTTTATTTCTAAAAAAATGGAAAAAGTATGAGTATATTCCATTTGCACCGTTTATTGTCGTAAGTTATGTTATTTTTAGAATTTTTAATAAGTAAAAGCTGGTGAAGATATGAAGAAAAATAAGGGAGAAACGTTAATTGAGAGTCTTATTTCAATGTTTTTTGTTACAGTTGCAATTATTCCAGTTTCAAATTTATTTTTGAAAACGTTTCAGACAGATGTGAAAGTGGATGATTTGAATAAAAAAAATGTAAGCATAGAAAATATGATTGAAATAATAAAGGGGAAAAAATATGAGGAAATATTGAATTTTAGCGGAAAATATGAGATTTCAAAAGTAGATGATTTTTATAATAGATTTGCAGTTGAAAAAAAGTATCAGATTTTAAAAAATTTTGAACAAAGGAAGGATAAAAAGGGAAAAATTCAAGAGGATAAGATAAATGTGGAAATAAAGAGGACAGATGGGTATTTTGTAAATGAAACTGGGGAAAGGGAATATATTTTTGAAATAAATGTTGATAAAATAAAGGATTATTACTTTCCTGATTTTGATAAAAATAGTCAATTATAAAATATAAGGGGGATAATGATTGGAAAAATAAAAAATAAAAAAAATGGGTATTTGCTAGTGGAAATATTAATAAGCATGTTTATATTTTCTGTGCTTGTATTTGTGATTTCTGTATTTCTGAAGCGGATGGTTATTATGGAAAAGGCTAAGAAGGACAGCCAGAAAATGTATGATAAAATGTATTTTTCGATGGATAAAATTGTTTTGGATATAAGAAATAGAGATATTCAGAAGTTTTCTTATGAAGGAGAAAATAATAATATTTTTGTCAGGGAAAATTTCATAATTTTTAAATTGAATGAAATTTTTTATAAGATTGAATATGATAAAGGAAAACTTTTTGTTTCAGATGCTGAAAATAATGGAAAGTTTGGAAGTAAGGTGGAAGTAGGGAAATTTGATGAAGCAAAGTTTGAAAAGGTGGGAAAATTGCTGATTATTCGATTAAAGGAAAATAATAAAGAAGATGTCAGAGTTGTAAAAATTTAGTATAAATTGAGGTTTTGGATAATGAAAAATAGATATTTTAACGGGATAAGAAATAAAAAATTGGACAGGGGAAAATTAAACTTAAATAAAAAAAGAAACAAAGGGGCAAGTTTAGTTTATGTTTTGGTAATTTTATCAATAATTTCAGCATTTTCAATTAATTTTGTCTATTATGTGCAGCAGAAGAAGGATATGGTATTTTTGAAAAGCCGTAAGGAAAGCAAGGTAGAGAAAAAGTTTTTAGTTCAGAAGGAAAATCAGAATGTGGAAAGAATTTTGGAAAGTGGGATTAGCTTTGATGGAAATTTAATTTTGCTGGAGAAGAAGGAGCGGTATTTTGACAGTGTTTTGAAAAAAGATGGACAAAATATTGAATTGAAAAACTTGATATTTTTGGGAAAAGATATTGAAAGTATTGGAAATTACAGGATTAAGTCTATAAGTGATGAAAGTGATAATGAATATTCGCTGCCGCTTGAGGAAAATAAGGTTTATAGTGATTTGAAAGTTATTTTTGGAAGGAAAATTTTAGGAGAAGAGCTTTTATTTTGTGAAAAAGTTGGGTTTAAGAGAGTGAGCCCGCTGGAAGTGGAGATGAGAGTTCTGGAATCAGAATTTTTATAAATGATTAAATTAGTAAAGGGGGAGTGATGGAAGAAAAAATAAAAATATATATAAGAAATAAAAATAAAATTTATATATTTTTTAATGATGAAATATATTTTTTTGAAAATCAGGAATTGGAAATGGCTTTGGAGTCGTTTTTTGAGGAAAATAACGTTGAAAAAAACGTAAAACTGTCTATAATTTTGCATTATTCGTATTTTTTGTTTGATAATTTTGATGGAAATGTGGAAGAAACTGGTAAAAGGGAAAATTATATTGAAGATTCAGGAAAAAAAACTGTAAAATTAGAAAGTATTTCGGAAATTTTAAAGAAAAAAATTAATTTTGTAAAAAGGAAAATGGTTATAAATCATTTGGAAAATCAGTTTTTAGATATTTATTTGGATAAAAGGGAAATTGTTAGGATAAAAAACTGCTTGAAAAAGTATTCTGCGGTAATTTCAGAATTGAAAGTGGATTTTGAGGCTGTTTATAATTATTATAAGGATGGAAATTTTGAAGTAAGTCAGAATAATGATTTTGAGAATGAAAAAGTTTCTTTTGAAAATGAAGAAAATTTTCAGGATGTGTCTAGAAATGATGAAGAAACTCAAAAAATGGAAATCTTTGGAAATGAAGATGCTGATGAAACTCAAGAAATAGAAATTATTGAAAATACGGATGGCAATAGAAATTTTGGCGAGATAGAGGAAATTGATGTAAATGAGGAATCTTTAGAAAATGAAAATAGTAAAATTGAAATTTTGCAGCTGGGAGAAGAAAATAGTCTTAGGATTTTGATTAAGGATGGGAAAATTATTGAGATTGAAAAAATTGAATTGAAAATTGAAGATGTGGATGATGTTGAAAATTTTGATTTTGGAGATATGGCAGTTGTTGGGGATGGAGAAAACGATGTGAAGGTTATATTTGCAGGGGCAGAACTTTCAGATAGCCTTGATTTTGTGAAGAAAACGGCTATTTTTGATGGGGAAAGTGTGAAAAATATAAAAATTTTAGATGTTGTTATTGCTGGAATTCTTATATTTGCATATTCCTTGATTTATGATTCGATTCCGCTTCAGAAAAAAACTGTGGAAAATGAAGTTATCCAGAAGGAGATAAAGTCGCTGGAGAAGGATTACTTGAAAAGAAAGGCTGAGGAAATTCCTGATTATTCAAAGGAACTTGCGACTCTTCGTGAGATTGATGGCGGGATAAAAAGGCGGGAGTATTATTCGGTTATAAAATTTTTAGTTGAAAATAGCAAAAATGGGATTGATTATACGAAAATTAATTATGAAAAGGCAAAATGGATTGTGCAGGGAGAAATGGAAAATTTTAACAATTTTGAGAGACTTGAGAATAATATTTTAAGAAGGTATCCAAATTCTGAATTGGGATATTTGAAGGATAATGACACGGCAACGGTTTTTGAATATGTGATTGAGCCATTTCAAAATTAAAAAATAATAGGAAGAGAAAAATGATAAAATTAAATTTTAAGATGATAATATTTGTAGTTGGAATTGTTTTTATGCTGGTAAGTATTAATAAAAAGTATGGGAAGTATAAGGAAATTTTGAATAATAGAAAAATTTTAATTGAAAATAAAAGGAATCTGGAAAGTAAAATTGTGAATGTGGTGGAAAGCAAAAATGCCGAAAGAAGTAAAATTATGGGAGAATATAACGAGATAATGGCAATTACAGAGAAATTATCGTTTTTATCCATAAAAAATGAATCGGAATTTAAGAAGATGATTTATGTATTTTCACATGATAGCGGACTGAAAATGAAGGAAATTTCAAAGTCTGAGAATGTATGGGAAAGAAATGGGTATAGGCTTAAATATATTCATTTTACAGTATATGGAAGTTTGAATGATTTCGGGAAATTTGTTTATTTTGTGAATAAAAGCAGAAAATATATTGATACGTCTAAAATGTTTATGGAACTTACTAGTGATGGGTTCAAAATCTCGCTGGGATTTATAGAGAAAGTTGAAGATAGAAGTAAAATTAGTATTTAATGGCAATCTTTTGCAAAAAATGTAGAAGTTGAATTAATGAAAAGGAACGATTTATTGTTAAAAAATTATAAAGAATAAAGGGATCAAAATTGAAAAAAAGGGGGGATTGCAATTTTGATGGAAAAGAAGAAATTTAAGTTTATGACCGCTTTAATTCTGTTTTTTTATTTTTCAGGAAATAATATTTTTGGGGCAAAAGTGGCTGACTATGTTAATAAAAGCGATGTGGAAAATGCTAAAAAAATATTTATTTATGAAGTTCCAAAGAAAGTGCAGACTGATAATAAAAAAAAGACAAATGATGGGAATAAAGCCAAAAATAATAGTAAGCAAGGTAGTAAAAATAGTCAGGACGGGCATAAAAATAATAATTCTGTTAATAAAAAGGAAGAAGATAAAAATAAAGGGAATAGTCAGAATCAAAGCCAAAATCAGGTACAGCAGACTGTAAAGGAAATAAAAAAGAAAACTGGGGAAGTTGATTTAGAATATAGAAACGGGAAAGATATTACTGAGGCGCTTAATGGATTCTTTGGATTTGAAGTGATTGGAATTGACAATAAGGTTATTTTTAGTGGGGATGAGAATAAAATTGAGGAGATGAAAAAGATTATAAAGTCGCTAGATAAGGAAAAGGAGCAGGTTATAATAAAAGGGACTATAATTGATACAAGTTCTAATTTATTTGAAAGGCTTGGAATTGATTGGAGCATAAATAGTGATAATGCGGGTGCGAATAAAGATAATTTGGTGGCAAAATTTTTGAATGGAGAGGTTTCGATTGCATCAATTTTTTCTAAAGGCGGGAAATTTTTAGGAATAGATTTTAATTTACTGAAGGAAAATGGGGATATAAGGATTGAGGCTATGCCAACACTTATGATTATGGAAAACGAAGAGGGAGAATTGAAGGTTACAGAAGAAGTCCTTGTTGGAGAAAAGAAAACTACGAAGAATGATACTGAATATGTAGAGCCGATTTTTTCTGAAGCAGGGATTGTTTTTAAAATAAATCCTGAAATTAGGAGAATTAATGGAGTGAAGAAAATTTTGCTTAAAATTGATACGGAAATAAGCAATTTTAAATTGACTTCGAGTTATAATGCTTCTTCTGGCGCTAAGCAGAAAAATCAGACTAAGACAACGATTACACTGAATAATGGCAGTTCAACTTTTATTGGAGGATTAAAGCAGGATGTAAGCAAGGAAACGATAAGAAGAGTTCCAGTTTTGTCAAAAATTCCTATAATTGGTCCATTGTTTAAATATCGCAGAAATAATAGGGAAGTAAGGGATATTTATATTGAAATTGAAGCAATTATACAGGATAAAACTTAATGGATAAAATAATTTTTTAGATTTTTTTAATCCCTATAAAAAATTTACAAATTATACTGGAAATTTCAAAAAAATGTAGTATAATATTAAGTAAAGGCTAGAATTAAAAATAATTTTAAAATAAAAAATTTTAGTTAGAGAAAGGAAAAAGATGATTTCAATTCAAAGGATTGAAGAGATAATAAAAAAGTTTAGCAGTGTTAAAATAGCTGTTATTGGCGATATGATGCTAGATGAGTATTTGATTGGAAAAGTAAATAGAATTTCACCAGAAGCGCCTGTTCCGATTGTAAATATAGAAGAGGAAAGATTTGTATTAGGAGGAGCTTCAAATGTGGCAAATAATTTAACTTCGCTTGAAGGGAAAGTTTTTGTTTATGGAGTTATTGGAAATGATGCGAACGGAGAAAAGTTTGTTAAGGAGCTTGAGAATAAAGATGTAAATTCTGATGGAATTGTGAAGGATGGAACACGTCCAACAATCATTAAAAGTAGAGTTTTATCTCAAGGACAGCAGTTGCTTAGATTAGATTGGGAAAAAGATACTGATATTTCAGAAGAAATTCAAAATCAGCTTTTGGAAAATTTTGAAAAAAATATCGAAAATATTGATGCGGTATTGCTTTCAGATTATAATAAAGGATTGCTTACGAAGCATTTATCTAAAAAAGTAATTGAAATAGCTAAAAAACATAATAAAAGGATAATGGTTGATCCAAAACCGCAAAATTTTAAAAATTATGTTGGAGCAACTTCAATGACTCCAAATAGAAAAGAAATTTTAGATTATTTTGGAATGAAAAAGTTTACAAGTGAAGAGCAAATTGCTGAAAAAATGGCACAGTTAAAAGATGAACTTAAATTAGACAGCGTTGTGCTTACTCGAAGTGAAGAGGGAGTTTCGTTATTTAAGACTAAACATAAGAGAATACCAACTGTAGCACGAGAAGTTTATGATGTAACAGGAGCTGGAGATACCTTTATATCGACATTCTTACTTTCAATATGTGCTGGAGCGGATTTATATGAGGCTGGGGTAATTGCAAATATGGCATCTGGAATTGTAGTGGCAAAAATAGGAACAGCTACTGCAACACAAGATGAAATATTGGAATTTTACAAGGACAATGACAATATTTTGAAAAAAATATAAAAATTGTTTATTATTATTAAAATAAAAAATACAAATAGATAAAAAATATAAAAAAGAGAAAAGGAAGTGAAATTATGGCAGTTATTGCAGCAGTTGAAGCTGGAGGAACAAAATTTATATGTGGATTGGGGACTGAAGATGGGAAAATTATTGACAGAGTAAGCATTCCAACTACAACACCTGAAGAAACTATGGCTCAAGTCATTGAATATTTTAAAGATAAGGAATTTGATGTAATGGGAGTTGGAAGTTTTGGACCAATTGATCCTGTAAAAGGTTCTAAAACTTATGGGTATATTACAAAAACTCCAAAACCTTACTGGAGTGATTATAATTTGATCGGAGAATTGAAAAAATATTATGATGTTCCGATGGAATTTGATACAGATGTAAATGGTGCGGCTCTTGCAGAAAGCTGGTGGGGTGCTGGAGAAAATCTTAAAAATGTTATGTATATTACAGTAGGAACTGGAATTGGAGCTGGAGCGGTTGTTGATGGGAAAATGCTTCAAGGATTGACTCATCCTGAAATGGGACATATATTTTTGAAAAGACATAAGGATGATAAATTTGAAGGAAGATGTCCTTTCCATAAAGACTGTATGGAAGGAATGGCAGCAGGTCCTGCGATAGAAGACAGATGGGGTAAAAAGGGTTTTGAACTTGCTGATAGAGGTGAAGTTTGGGATATGGAGGCATATTATTTGGCTCAGGCTGTGGTAAATTACATTCTGATTTTATCACCACAAAAGGTAATTATGGGTGGAGGAGTTATGAAACAAAAACAGCTGTTCCCATTAATTAGAAAATATGTTTCAGAATTTTTAAACGGCTATGTTCAAAAAGAAGAAATTTTGGAAAAAATTGATGATTTTATTGTTTATCCAGGGCTTGGAGATGAAGCGGGATTCGTTGGTTCGATTGCATTAGGAAAAGTTGCATTGGAAAACAGCAAAAAATAATAATTGAATTATAATTAATCAGAGGGGGGATTAATTAAAATGAAGAATATTATAAAGAATAAGGAAAGCAAAATAAGTGAAAAAGACTTGCTGTCCTTTACTAAAAGTGTGTATTATCTGTTGAATGGAAAGATTTCACTAATTGATACACTTGGGATTGTTGCACAGAATTATGATGGAGATTTGAAAAGCAGGATAATTCGTACAAAACAGCAAATTGAAAAGGGAGTTTCGCTTCACAGGGCTTTTTCTAAGATTACTGCAAATAGGGAATTTATGGAAATGGTTAAAATTGGGGAAGAAACAGGAAATTTGGAGATAGTTTTTAAGAATTTGTATGAAAAGTATGAATTTAATCAGAAAATAAAAAAGGATATAAAAAGTTTGAGCATTTATCCAGTAACAGTTATAATTACAGCATTGGTTATTGTATTTATACTGTTAAAATTTGTTGTGCCTAAATTTGTCTTGATTTATTCAGATATTGGGCAGGAATTGCCAAAAGTTACACAAATTGTTATAAATTTCAGTAAAATAGCTGATAAATATGGGATTATTTTTTTGATTGCCATAGTTTTTTTATTTTTTGGTTTTAAAAAATGGAAAAAACAAAATGAGAAAATTTTTGAGAAAAAAATTTTAAGAATAAAAATTATTGGAAAAATGTATAAAAATATTTGTATATTAAATTTTACAAGAAATATGTATTCACTTACAGATGCCAATGTTCCATTAATTCAATCTTTAAAAATGTGTACAAATTCTAAAAGTTATGTTTTAAATGAGGAATTGAAAAAAATTATTTTGAAGATAGAAAAGGGTGAAAGTATTCAAAAATCGTTTAAAAATACAACTTTTTTTGATAATGAATATGTAAGTTTTCTGACAATTGGAGAGAAAACTGGAGAAATGAAAATATCATTTTTTAATTTGAATGAAATTTATTATGAAAAAGTTAGTGAAAAGATAAAATGGCTTTTGAAAATGTTTGAACCGATTTCGATTATTTTTATTAAATAGTGCAAGAACACTTGCGACTTTAGTCGTGAGATAAATTGCACGAAAATTTTAGTAAGCATATAGGGAAACTTGTATGTAGACACGGAGCAAAACCGTGCAACAAAGAAACTGAATTGCTGGGAACTCTTAAAGCTAGTATAACCACAACATAATACCTTCGTTCAAATATGGTATAAGTGTGAAGGTAGCGAAAGCAGAAAAAATATACTAGATGGTGCAAGGTTAAATCCTAAACATTATGATAATAGACAATCAGCAGCTAAGCCTGAAAAGGAAAGTTCAACGACTATCCCTCGTGAGGGGAGTACAATACAAGCGATTGGTATTGGAAGTGGTTTCGCCTAAGTCCTTGAAATAGGATATGGATAAGATATAGTCTGTGCTTGTTAGAGATAACAAGAAGTTCAAGGCTAATCTCCTTAATTTATTAAGGAGTATATATGCCATGAGAACTGCATAAGTAGTAGCGAACTTATGTGAACGACGCTTCCCACTGTTGTGGGGTTTTAAAAACTTTAAAAATATTT
>ERZ772948.514-NODE-514-length-25209-cov-10.601574_pt1 | contig 25209 bp, 24 predicted proteins | sample MGYA00511945_ERZ772948 | MGnify/ENA primary metagenome ERZ772948 (study PRJEB29015, sample SAMEA2737927) | human oral metagenome | biome: human oral; feature: human-associated habitat; material: dental | place: China | collected 2141 ... | reverse complement strand
CCTGCCACTCGGACGCCTCGGGCTTCCACGGCCAGGCGGGCAACGGCCCCGTGGCCCTGCCCCTGCCGACGATCCGCCGCTCCCCCGTGCCCGCGGCCGGGCCGGACGCCCTCGGCGCGGCGCAGCGCCCCGGCATGCCAGTCCTCGGCATGCCCCTGGAGGACGACGACACGCGCCCGGTCCCGGTGGTCGAGCGCCTCGGGGAGGCACCTCGATGAGCGCTCCCGGCGCCCTCTTCGTGCGGGCCCCCCTGGCGCTGGAGCCCCTGGGGGCGGTGGAGATGACCGCCTCCCAGCGGGCCGCGGTGCATATGTGTGCCTCGCTCCTCCTGGACTACCCGTCCGAGGGGGAGCTGGCGGCGCGCCTGGACGCCGTCGAGGAGGCGCTGGTGGGCCTGCCCGAGCCCGTGCGGGAGCGCCTGGCCGGCTTCGTGGCCGATGCCCGCGAGCGCGGGGAGCGCGCCCTGGCCGAGCACTACGTCGACGTCTTCGACCGGCGCCGCCGCTGCTGCCTCTACCTCACCTACTACGCGGTGGGCGACACCCGCCAGCGCGGTGCTGCCATCGTGGCCTTCAAGCAGGCGCTGGCCGCCTCCGGCTACGAGATGGCCAGCGATGAGCTCCCCGACTACCTGCCGGTGGTCCTCGAGCTCTCCGCGCGCAGCGCCGAGCAGGGCGATGAGATCGCCGGCGCCCTGCTCTCCTCGCACCGCGAGGGCATCGAGGTGCTGCGCAGCGCGCTGACGGATATCGGCTCCCCCTACGCCCGCCTCATCGAGGCGGTCTGCATGACCCTGGAGCCGCTGGACGAGCCGACGGCGGAGCGGATCCGCCGGCTCGTGGCGGCGGGCCCGCCCACGGAGACCGTGGGCGTCACCGAGGTCCTGCCCTTCCCGTCCATGCCCGTCGCGGGCCCCTTCCAGCAGTTCCAGAGCGAGGCCGTCCTCGGCGTCGCCCCAGTCCAGGAGAGAGCATGAGCACCTTCGAGCACTACGTCCTGTGGGTCGGCCTGCCCTACGCCGCCTTCTTCCTCCTGGCCGTGGGCCTGTGGTGGCGGTGGCGCACGGACCAGTACGGCTGGACCTCCCGCTCCTCGCAGTGGAATGAGAACCGGATCCTGCGCTGGTCCTCCCCGCTGTTCCACTTCGGGGTGCTGTTCGTGGCCCTCGGGCACGTCATGGGGCTCGTCATCCCCAAGTCCTTCACCGAGGCGGTGGGCATCCCCGAGCACGTCTACCACCTCATGGCGGTCATCCCCGGCTCGATCGCGGGCGTCATGACCCTCGTGGGCCTGGCGGGGCTGCTCTACCGGCGCATCGTGGTCAAGTCCGTGCGCCTGGCGACCACGCGCAACGACATGATCATGTACGTCATGCTCCTCATCCCGATCTGCCTGGGCGCCGCGGCTACCCTGACCACCCAGCTCTTCGGCGGCGATCACGGCTACGACTACCGCGAGACGATCAGCCCCTGGTTCCGCTCGATCTTCCTGCTGAGCCCCGAGCCCGGCCTCATGGTGGACGTGCCGATGGTCTTCAAGCTGCATATCGTCTCCGGCCTGCTGCTCTTCGCGATCTGGCCCTTCACGCGCCTCGTCCACGTGGTCTCCGCCCCCGTGGGCTACGTGACCCGCCCCTACGTGGTCTACCGCTCCCGCGCGCCGCGCACCTCCGCGGTGGCGCCCCGGCGCGGCTGGACCCCGGTGCGCACCCAGGGCACCGGGAACCAGGGCACCGACGACGTCACCGCCTCCCAGGGGGCGTAGGGACCTCTCATCCGTCCCATGCGGGGGCGGGATGGCGCGACGGCGCTGTCCCGCCCCCGCTTCGCCGTCGATAGCATGGCGAGTGGAGACCGCGTCCCATGCGCGCCAGCACGCGGATCGGCGGCCTCCCGGGGGGCCGCCGGCACGATGCGCCGTCGGCCTCGCAAACGCACTCTCCTTGAAAGGAACGCCATGCGCACCATGCACCGCGCAGCCCTGCCCGTACTCGCCCTCGCCTCCGCTGCCGCGCTCGTCGCGTGCGGTGGCGGCTCCTCATCATCCACCGCCTCTGCCACAGCCACCGCCTCGGACGCGGCGATGGAGGCCTCTGCTGGGGCCAGCGCGCCGGTGTCCGGCCAGCTCACCGTCTTCGCCGCCGCCTCCCTCAAGGAGGCCTTCGAGGAGATCAAGACCGAGTTCACCAAGAAGAACCCCGACCTGACGATCACCTACGACTTCCAGGGCTCCCAGGACCTCGTCTCGAACCTCGCCAACGGCGCGGCGGCCGACGTCCTGGCCACCGCCGATGAGAAGTCGATGACCTCCGCCACCGAGCAGTCCCTCGTGGCAGAGCCCTCCGAGTTCGCCACCAACCAGCTCACCCTCATCGTCCCGCCGGGCAACCCCGGCGGCATCACCGGCCTGGACTCCTCGCTGGACGGCAAGGACCTCGTCATCTGCGCCGACGCCGTCCCCTGCGGCAACGCCACGAACAAGCTCGAGGAGGCCCTGGGCATCACCCTGAGCCCGGCCTCCGAGGAGCAGAAGGTGACCGACGTGCGTACCAAGGTCGAGTCGGGCGAGGCCGAGGCCGGCATCGTCTACAAGACCGACGCCGCAACCTCGGGCGACAAGTCCGATGAGATCACGATCCCCGACGGAGGCGTCGTCAACCACTACCCGCTGGCGGTGACCTCCTCGGCCTCCAACACAGCGGCCGCGCAGGCCTTCGTCGACTTCGTGCGTGGCAGCGAGGGCCAGGCGATCCTCGCCAAGTACGGCTTCGGCGCTCCCACCAAGTGACGGGCGCCCGGGCGGCCCGCTGGCCGCTGCCGCGCCGCTCCCGGGCCGCCCGGGCCCCGCTGCCGCTCGCGGTGGTGGTGCTCGGGCTGGCCGGGGCGGCGCTCATCATCCTGCCCCTGGCGGGCATGGGGACGAGGGTCGCCTGGGGGCGGCTGCCGGAGCTGCTGTCCTCCTCCTCGGCGCGGGCGGCGCTGGGGCTGTCACTGCGCACGAGCCTGGCCTCGACGGCGATCTGCGTGGCACTCGGGGCGCCGCTGGCGCTGCTGCTGTCGAGGCGGTGGCCCGGCGTGCGGGTGGCGCGGGTCCTCGCGGTCCTGCCGATGACGATGCCGCCAGTGGTGGCGGGCATCGCGCTGCTGTCGACGCTCGGCAAGAAGGGCGTGCTGGGCGGCGTCCTGGACGCCTGGGGGCTGCGCATCGCCTTCTCGACGACGGCGGTGGTCATCGCGCAGATCTTCGTCGCCATGCCGTTCCTCGTCGTCACGCTCGAGGCGGCGCTGCGCTCGCGCGAGAAGCGGGCAGAGACGATCGCCCGCACGCTCGGCGCCGGGCCCTGGCGACTGCTGGCCCGCATCACCCTGCCGATGGTCGGCCCCGCGCTTGCGCGCGGAACAGCACTGGCACTGGGGCGGGCCCTGGGCGAGTTCGGGGCGACGATCGCCTTCGCGGGCTCCAAGGAGGGGGTCACGCGCACGATGCCGCTGGCCATCTACCTCCAACGCGAGGAGGACACGGCCACCGCGCTCGCCCTCGCCGTCGTCCTCATCGCCGCCTCCTTCCTCATCGTGGGCGCGACGACGGTGCCGTGGGGGACGCTGGTGCGGCGGTGGTCCGCAGCAGGGCGGGCCCCCCACCCCGCACAGCCTGGCAATACAACGCACGCGCCCAGAAGGCCCTTGCCGCTCGCGCTCTCGTTCACCTCGGCGGAGCGCGACGTGTCGGTCTCCTTGGAGATCGGGGCGGGGCGCGCGCTGGCGCTCATCGGGTCCAATGGCTCGGGCAAGTCCACGGCCTGCCTCGTGGCGGCGGGGCTCCTCGACGCCACGGGCGGCGAGGTCCGTCTCGGCGAGCGCGTGCTCGATGGGGCCGAGGACTTCGTGCCCGCTGGGCGCCGCGACGTCGCCCTGCTCTCCCAGGTCCCGGGGGTGTTCACCCATATGTCGGTGCTGGAGAACGTCGCTTTCGGGCCGCGCTGCCAGGGGCAGGGGCGCCGGGAGGCGCGGAAGCGCGCCTGGGCGGAGCTGGCGGCGGTGGGCGCGGAGCATCTCGCCGGCCGGTCGGGCGCCGAGCTCTCCGGAGGCCAGGCCGCGCGGGTGGCCCTGGCGCGGGCCCTGGCGACCTCACCCCGCCTGCTCATCCTCGACGAGCCGATGGCCGCACTCGACGTGGGCGCGCGCCAAGAGATGCGCTCTCTTGTGGCGCGCCGATCCGCGGAGGAGGGGCTGACGGTCCTCCTCGTCACACACGACGTGCTCGACATCGCCTCCCTGGCGGACGACGTCGTCGTCCTGGAGGCCGGGCGGGTCGTCGAGAGCGGAGAGGCGGCGCGGGTCCTGGCCGCCCCGGCGAGCGACTTCACGGCGCGCCTGACCGGCACCTCGATCCTCATGGGCAGCGCCGCGGGAAGTGAGGAGCAGCCGCGAGTGGTTCTGGAGGGCGGCCTGGTCATCCATGGGCGCCCGGGCCAGGCCATTCGGGAGGGCGCGCCCGCGGCAGCGCTCGTCCCGCCCGACGCCGTGGCGCTCTACGAGGAGGCGCCCTCGGGATCTCCGCGCAACGCGCTGCCCGTCGTCGTGCGCTCGGTGGAGCGCTCGGGCGCTTTGGTCACAGTGGGTCTGGAGGCGGGCGAGCACCGCCTGACCGCCTCGGTGACGGCGGGCGCCGTCGTCCAGCTGGGCATCGCGCCCGGCCGGGAGCTCACCGCCGTCATCAAGGCCGTCGAGGTCCGCGTCGTCCCGCGCGCCTGACGCGCTCAGCGCGACCAAAGTGGCGAGGTTTGAGGATTGCTCGGGCGATTGAGAGCCTCGGAGGGGGCCGCCCGGTCCATCACACCTCTCTGACCTGCACCAACACACGATGTAACATCATGTCAGGAAAAGGAATCCTCAAACCTGGCCACATCACAGCTCCTGCCTGCGCAGGCCCACGAACCACAGGAGGTAGAGGCCCCCGCAGGCCGCGCTCACCAGGCCCACCGGGATCTGGAACGGGGAGAGGAGCCTGGCCGCGAAGAAATCCGCCAGGGCGAGGAGGAGAGCCCCCATCGCCGCCGAGGCCGCCAAGGCGATCCCCGCGGAGCGGGAGGCCCGGCGCGCCAACTGGGGTGCCGCGAGCGCCAGGAAGGCGATGGGGCCGCTCACCGCCACGCACACGGCGGCCAGCACCACCCCGTACCCCAGGAGGACGCCGCGCGCCCGGGCCGCGCCCAGCCCCAGGGCGTTGGCGGCGTCGTCGCCGAGCTCGAGGATCCCGGCGGGCCGGCCGAGCCACGCGATGAGCGGCAGGAGGAGGAGGGCGGCAGCCATGAGCGGGCGCACCTGCGCCCAGGTGATCGCGTTGAGGGAGCCGAACTGCCAGGCCTTGGCTGTCTCGGCGCTCTCGATGGTGGCGCGGGTGAGGAGGTAGTCGTCGCCCGCGGCGAGCATCTGCGACAGGGCGATGCCGGCGAGGATGAGCGCGTCGCCGCTCGCGCCGCGCCGCAGGGCCACGAGCACCACGAGCGCAGCGGTGGCGAAGCCTCCCAGGATCGTGCCCAGCGCGATCATGGACAGGGATGAGGCCGAGGCCAGGAGGATGACCACCAGGCCACCGGTGGTGGCGCCTCTCGTGAAACCGACGATATCCGGGCTGCCCAGGGGGTTGCGGGATAGGGATTGGAAGACCGCGCCGGACAGCGCGAGCATCGCCCCGACGAGCAGGGCGGCGAGGGCGCGGGGCAGGCGCTGGTCGAGCACGATGAACCTGTCCAGGTCGCTGCCGGAACCGGCGAGGACGGCGAGGGCGTCGGCGGCGGAGAGGCGGTAGGCGCCGGTCAGGAGGGATCCGAGGCTCACGGCCAGCGCCGCGAGGAGAAGGAGGGCTGCGGTCGCCAGGGCCCGCCGGTGGAGGAGGAGTGAGCGGCCCCGCCGCAGCGGGACGACGATCTCCACGCTCGGCGCGCCGAGGAGCGCCCCTGAACGAACGGCGCCGCCTTCTCCCGGCCGCGCCCTCACGCGCGCCCCTTCGGCCGGGCGAGCACGAGGGCCAGGAGGACGGGGCCGCCGAGGAAGGCGGTGACCACGCCCGCCTCCAGCTCGTCGGGCCAGATGAGCCGCCTCCCGACGACGTCGGCGAGCAGGAGCAGCGCGGGCCCGGCGACGAGCGAGGCGGCCAGGATGCGGCACTGGTCGGCCCCGAGGAGGAGGCGCAGGACATGGGGGACGACGAGGCCCACGAAGGAGATCGGGCCGATGGCCGCCGTCGTCGCCCCGCACAGGAGTGTGATGGAGACCAGGGCCAGCGCGCGGACCGCGCCAATGCGGGCCCCGAGCGCGGCGGCCTGCTCCTCCCCCAGGGCCAGCGCGTTGAGGGCGTGGCCGGAGGCGATCGCCAGGACGAGGCCGGCCACGAGGAAGGGCGCGACCCAGGCCAGGACCTCGGCGCCGCGCCCCTCCAGGGAGCCCACCACCCAGAAGCGGTAGGAGTCGAAGACTCTGGTGTTGCGCATGGTGATGGTCCCGGTGATGGCGCCGAGCGAGGCGCCCAGGGCGACCCCGGCGAGGATGAGGCGCGTCGGGCCCGCCCGCCCGGAGCGGCCCGCCATGAGGTGGACGAGCCCGGCGGCGGCCGCGGCCCCGGCGAAGGCGAACCACAGGTAGCCCGTGACATCGGTGAGCCCCAGCAGGGAGATCGACAGGACGACGGCGAGGGCCGCCCCCGCGTTGACGCCCAGGATGCCCGGCTCGGCGAGCGGGTTGCGGGTGAGCGCCTGCATGACGACGCCCGCCACAGCGAGCCCGGCACCGGCGCCGATAGCCAGGAGCGTGCGCGGCATGCGCAGTTGCCACACGATGATGGAGGCGACGCTGCGGTCGTGGGCGAGCAGGCCATGAACCGTCTCGGACAGGCCCAGCTGGCGCGAGCCGATGGCGAGGCTCAGCACCACGAGCAGGGCGAGGATCAACGCTCCCGCAGTGGCCAGGAGCAGGAGGCGCGCGCATCGTCCAGTAACAGCGGCGCCTCCGCCTCGAGCAGCGCCTCCGCCAGCGCCTCCGGCACCCCGGGCGCCTCGAGCGCGCCCACCTCATCCATCCCCACCACGATCCCCGAGGGGATGGGATCAGGTCAGGCCGACGGCGTCTTCCCCCGGACGGTCGCCCACTTCCAGGGCTCGACGACGATCCAGGCGGCCCCCGCCAAGGTCGTCATCATCTCCACCGGCCAGCTCGACGCCGCGCTCACCCTCGGCATCGTCCCGGTGGGCGCCGCCGCCGGAGATGGGGCGGCAGCCGTCCCCGACTACCTGACCAAGGCCTTCCCGGAGCAGGCCAGCGCCCTGGGAGCCATCACCGAGGTCGGCTCGCGCAAGGAGCCGAACGTGGAGGCGATCTCGAACCTCGCCCCGGACCTCATCCTCGTCAACAACACCGGCAAGGATCCGGCGGCCCTGTACGCCACGCTGTCCAACATCGCGCCCACCGTCGTCACGCAGGGCACGGGCCAGTACTGGAAGCAGGACTTCCTCCTCCTGGCCGACGCCCTGGGCAAGGCCGACGCCGCCCGCACCTGGCTGGACCTCTTCCACACCGACGCCGCCAAGGCGGGCGAGGCGATCGACGACGCCACCACTGTCTCCCTGCTGCGCAAGAACGGTGACCGCACGAGGATCTTCGGGACGATCTCCTTCGCCGGCTCCGTCCTGGCGGACATGGGCGTGGCCCGGCCGGGCACCCAGGAGTTCAACGATGACACCTCCCACGACATCTCCGCCGAGCAGCTCGACCAGGCCGACGCCTCCTGGATCCTCTACGGGGTCCAGGGCGACGCCTCCTCCCTGACCTCCGCGGCCCTGTGGCCCACGCTCGGGGCCGTCACCGCCAGCCAGGCCGTCCAGGTCGAGGACGATCCCTTCTACCTCAACGCCGGGCCCACGGCCGCCCGCTTCGTCCTGACCACCGTCTCGACGACGGTCAAGTGAGGCGGGGCACGCGCCGTCGCCGGCCGCCTGTCAAGCTGGGGGCGCCCGGCGACGGCGCGGCGCTCGCCTCGCAGGAGGGCGCCCCCAGCGCCTCCCCGGGCGCGCCTCACCTGGCAGCCAAGGGGGTCACCCTCTCCTACAACCCTCAGAACCCGGTCATCGAAGACCTCTCGGTGGACATCACCCCTGGTGAGGTGACGATGATCGTCGGCCCCAACGCCTGCGGCAAGTCCACTCTCCTGCGGGCGCTCAGCCGGGTCCTCTCACCCGACGCCGGCGCCGTCGTCCTCGATGGCACGCCCGTCGCCCAGATGCGCCCCAAGGCCTTCGCGCGGCGCGTGGGGCTGCTCGCCCAGTCGTCGATCGCCCCGGAGGGCATCACGGTCCATGAGCTCGTGGCGCGAGGGCGCTACCCCCATCAGTCGGTGCTCCACCAGTGGTCGCCCGAGGACGACGAGGCCGTCAGCGAGGCCATGGACCGCACCGATGTCACGGGACTGGCGCCCCGGCGGGTCTCCTCGCTGTCCGGGGGCCAGCGCCAGCGGGTGTGGATCGCGATGGCACTGGCCCAGCGCACGGACATCCTGCTCCTGGACGAGCCCACGACCTTCCTCGACCTGGCCCACCAGGTGGAGGTCCTCGAGCTGTGCCGCGAGCTCAATGAGTCCCTCGGCACGACGATCGTCGCCGTGCTGCACGACCTCAACCAGGCGTGCCGCTACGCGGACCGCGTGATCGCCATGCGCTCGGGGCGGATCCTGGCCCATGGGGCGCCGTCGGAGGTCATCACGGAGGAAGTCGTGGAGGAGGTGTTCGGCCTGCCCGTGCGGGTGGTGGACGATCCGCTCGCAGGCACGCCCATGGTCCTGCCCCTCCCCCGCCGGCCCTGAGCCCCTCCCGACTGGCCCGCCTGGCACTGGGAGGGCCTGGCTGCGGGCGCCTCCTCCTCCGTAGGCTGTGACGCATCGACGGATTCTTATCAGAGAGGCACCGCCATGAGCACCACAGCACCGACGTCCCCCGCCATTCCTGCCACCATGCGCGCCGTCGTCATGAACGCGCCCGGCGACGTCACGGTGGAGACCATCGAGACCCCGCGCGTCCAGGGACCCGGCGACGTCGTCCTCAAGCTCGCCGCCGCCTGCGTGTGTGGCTCCGACCTGTGGCCCTACCGGGGCGCGCATCCCGTCGACCACCAGTACATGGGTCACGAGTACGTCGGCACCGTTGTGGAGAAGGGCGCGGAGGTGACAACCCTCGAGGTCGGGGACTTCGTCATCGGCTCCTTCATGCTCTCCGACGGCACCTGCGAGATCTGCCAGGCCGGCTACCCCTCGCGCTGCGCCAACGCCGGCCACTACACCGGCAGCCAGGCCGAGTACATGCGCGTTGAGCTGGCTGACGGCTCACTGGTGAAGGTCCCCGGCGGCGAGCCGACCGACCCCGAGCGCCTCGCCGATTACCTCGCCGCCTCCGACGTGCTGGGCACGGGCTGGTACGCGGCCGTCGCAGCGAACGCCGGCCCGGGCAAGACGATCGCCGTCGTGGGCGACGGCGCCGTGGGGCTCTCCGCGGTGCTGGCCGCCAAGGCGCAGGGCGCCGAGCGGGTCATCGCCTTCTCCCGCCACGAGGACCGCGCGGCGCTAGCCCGCGAGTTCGGGGCCGACGTCGTCATCGCCGAGCGCGGCGAGGAGGGCGCGGCCAAGGTCAAGGAGCTGACGAATGGCTACGGCGCGCACGGCGTGTGCGAGGCGGTCGGCTCCCAGCTGTCCATGGACCAGGCGCTGGCCTCATGCCGCCCCGGCGGTTACATCGGCTTCGTCGGCGTCTCGCACGACCAGACGATCGACGGCCTCACCCTGTTCTTCCACGAGGTCCACCTCGAGGGCGGTCCGGCCCCCGTGCGCCGCTTCCTTCCCGACCTCATCAAGCGGATCGACGCCGGCGAGATCCACCCCGGCCGGGTCTTCACCAAGCGCCTCCCTCTGGACGAGGCCGCCGAGGCCTACAAGGCCATGGATGAGCGCCGCGAGATCAAGGTCCTCCTGGAGGTCTGAGCCCGCGCGACGGCGGCGCCGAGCCCGAGTCGCGCCCCGGCACTGTCGGCTACGGAGCACGGGATGGTCGCGCTGCGCTTTGGATGCCTCCGGTCCACGGATCCGTGGATTCAGGGGCAGTACCCGATGCGGAAGCCCCCTCTCAAGATCAGGCACATGGCGGACTTCGCCGGAGGCGCGCCTGCGGCGCCGATGTCCGGCGAGTGCGCGGCGGGCAGAGACAGCGGGCAGGCGACGAGTGCGGCGCTGAACGCCGCAGCGAGCAGGTGCCGGGGGAGCGGACGGGGAGCCATGGTGCCCTTCCTTGGGTGATCACTGCTTGGTAGTGTCCACTATGCGCCGCCACCGTCGCCTTGGCGCCCTCCTGACAGACGACGACGGCCTGCGTTTTTCGTCGGAGAGGCGCAGGCTCTCACGCGGCTGTCGTCGAGCGGAGAGGGACGCGGAAGGCGACGGTCCAGCGGTCGGCGGAGGGCTTGGTGACGATGGTCCCATCCAGCGCCTCCACCCGGCGGCGCACGCCCTCCAGGCCCAGCCCGGAGGAGAGAACAAGATCCTGCTGGCGCGTCCCGGCACTCCCCTCCGCCCCGTCGAGGGTGTTCGTGATCATGCACTCGAGGGCGTCGTCGACGACCTCGACGATGAGCCGTGCGCTTCCTGAGGCGGAGGTGTACTTGGCGGCGTTGTCAACGAGCTCGTCGACGACCCGCAGCACCTGCTGCTGCGTGCCCGGGGTGAGCGCGTCCTCCGCCAACAGCCCTGTGCCCTCGACCTCCAGGGAGGCGTGGCGGCGGGCGAGCACACAGCGGGCGTCCGCGATGGCCTCATCGACTGGTCGCGGCGGCGAGGAGATGGGGAACATATCGGCGACATCGTCCAGGGCGCTCATGGTCTGCAGGCTGCGCCGCAGTTGCGCCGTCGCCGCGCGCATCGGCTCAAGGACGGCATCGAGCTCGTCGACCAGGAGCACGTCGTGCGGATGGGCGAGCTTGGCCTGCTCGGCCTTCATCACCGCGTAGGTAAGGTCGCGCGCAACCGTGTCGTGCAGCTCGGAGGCGACCATCCGCCGCTGCTGGACCAGCGCACGATGACGCCGCCGGCTCGTGTCGCGCACCTGCTCGCGCTGGTGGCGCAGAATCTCCCCGAGCACAAGGCAAGGGAGGCCCACCAGCATCGGCCACATGAGGGCGCCGCCCAGACCGATCTGCTGCCCGTCGTAATACAGGGAGAGCAGTAGGATCACGCTGGCGAAGGAGTAGGCCACCTGGCGCGGCAGGCAGCGCGCGAGCATGAGGGTGACCACTCCCCACGTCACTCGCGACGCGACCACGCCCGTGCTCTGCGGGACCACCAGCGCGACCCAGGTGGCGGCAAGGCTCACTGCGCCTCCGGCGGCGGTCGCCACCGACGCCAGCGGCAAGGCCAAGCAGGCCAGCGCCGTCACGCCCACGGCCACCGGTTCGTGTGGGAGCTGCGTGGAGAAGAACGCGAGGCCGAACAGGAACAGCGCCACGCCGACGTGCAGGAGATGGGTGCGCAGAGTGGGAACCCACGGCGACGCGTCCTCCTGGGTGCCGTGGACAGGCCGGGAAGACGGGAAGTGCGGGTACACGATGACGATTCTCCTTGCGTCGACGTCTCACCTAGGATATTAACGTGTTGTTTTCAACTCCTGCCGCGCCGTCCCATGGGAGCAGCGCCGAGCAGCCGATCCGCGTCGTGGTCGTTGACGATGACGACTTCGTCCTGCACGCCCTGAGGTCATACCTAGACGAGTCTCCGCAGATCGACCTCCTCAGCACCTTCTCCTGCGGCGCCGACGCGCTCGCTTTTCTCCGCCGTGTGCCTGCGGACGTGGTCCTCACGGATGTGGGCATGCGCGGCATGAGCGGTATCGATCTGCTGTCGCGGCTGAAGCAGGAGGCACCGAGCACCGCCGTCGTGGTGCTCACCTCGCTCGGGGACGACGAGACGATGATGGGCGCGTTGCGCCTGCAGGCCAACGGGTTCCTACTCAAGAGCTCATCCCCGTCCGACATCATCGATGCCATCGTCTGCGCGCACTCGGCAGGGACGGTCATCTCGCCCGAGGCCGCCTCCAGGCTGGTGGCCCGGTACCTGCGGTCGGCCCCGCCAGCGCGCCCGTCCGACGTCACCAAGGCGGAAGAGGCCGTGCTCGAGCTCCTATGCGATGGCATGTCCAACGCTGAGATCGCGGCGCGGCTGACGATCGCCGAGTCCACCGTGAAGGCGCACGTGTCCAGCCTGATGCGCAAGTACCACGTGCGCTCCCGGGTCAGGCTCGTGATCGCCGCCAGCCAGACGCAGCCGCCGTCCTGAGTCGGCGACGCTCAGTGGTGCCCGCGGTGGCCCGCAAGCCGGAGCGCACCAGCGCCGTACCACGTGTTCCCGCTCGCCGACGCCTGGCACAGCAGGCCCGCGCTCGTGGCTGGGCAGCCCATGGGAGAGGCCAGGGCAGTCAGTCGATCTCGCAGTTGAGACGCGGGTACACCGCGGGACAGAAGAACTGCGGCAGCGGCTGCCACCTGAGGGGCGGCGTAGGAAGTGCCACAGACGTACCAGTAGTAGCGGCAGGAACCGGAGCCCCCATCGCAGTCGGACACCACCTCGGACGCGGCAGCGCCGCCGTCGGCGGCGAGCAGCCCGGCGCGCCGGAGCACCTGCTCAGGAACGGTGGTGAGGATCGCCGTGTCCCGGCCGTGCAGCACGTTGCTCTCGTCGTACCAGAGCGGTTCCCCTCCAGGGGCAACGATATCGACGGCAGCACCAACATTCGAGTAGGAGGAGCGCACCCCCGACGCATCGACTGCGCCCACAGTGATGACATTGTCCGCCTGCGCCGGCATGGTCGTGCACCGGTCGTTGACCTCGCGGTCGCTCCGCCCGGCGCTAAACTTATCAACAGTACCATGGTCGAGGTCGAATCCCTGGTTCCCTGCCGCCGCAACGAGGACGACACCGCGATCTGCCGCGTAGTCGAGGGAATCCTCGATGGCAGCGAGTTCTGAGGCCTGCTGTGCTCGTTCCTCGGAGGTATCACCAGGGGCGTCTTCGCAATACCGGAACCACGGGTCCGCGGTGAATGGCATGACCAGGATGTCCAGCCCCGCATCCGAGCCATATCGAACCGCCCGGGCGATCGCATCGGCAGAGAAGAAGCCAGCGGCGTCACCCGCCTTCAGGCTCACGAGACTCACACCGGGCGAGGCCCCGCCGATGCCGCGCCCGTCCCACGCCGCCGCAATGACGCCGGCGACTCCGGTGCCATGCCCGGGCGGATCAGTTCCCGGGTCAAGGCAGGAGGGGTCCGTACCGCAGGAGGCAGAGGCAAGAAAGGAGCGGCTGGCGCCTGCGTCATAGGCACCGGCCAGCTCAGGATGGGTGGCGTCGATCCCGGTGTCGATAACCCCTACCGAGACGCCAGCCCCGTCCCAGGGACGGGTTCCATACTCGTTCCAACTTAAGTACCACTGCTGGGAGGAGAGCGGCTCCTCAAAACTGCGGTGATCGCAAGGCCAGGCAGAACCCATCGGCATGATCGCGAGCGCGAGCGCGAGCACAGTCATGAAGGCGGGTCTGACGCGGCCGCGCTGGTAGGGAGCCTCTGCTGTCGTCTGCTGACGATCGTCTCTGCTCACCATCGGGCGACTTCCTCGTACAACTGTCGCACAGGTGCCGTCGTCAGGGCGACCGCTCCATCGTACTCAATCCAGGACAAGAACCCCGCCTCGTCGTTGTAAGGTGCCCGCTCCCTGCCAATGACCAAGTCCACGGCATGACCCTGCCGCCGGGCGGCGAGAACCACAGCGGCGTCGCGCTCTACGTCCCCGATAAGCCCGCAGCCTTCCTTGTCCAGAAATCGGCGGAGCCGGAGGAGCACCGTCTCTACCTCCTCCAGAGACTCCCGGGGTGAGGCATCGGCACGCGGCGTCCAGTCCCGCATACCGCTGTCCTGCCGGGACGAACAGACGGCGCTAGCTGCCGTCCTGAGCTCGGAGCGCAAGGTTGCTTTCATCGTAGTCATCTTTCTATCAAAGGGAGCGGGTCAGAGGCGGGTGCCGTGGGCCAATCGGTGGCGGCCTGGGACATCCATTCGTCCTCGAGTCGGCGCTCATCCAGGATCGATCGACGAAAAGAGAACTCGTGGCCTTCGCCGGGGAAGACAATGAGAGTGGCATCAGCGCCCCACAGCGTGAGATTCTCATAGAGGGTACGAGACTGGCGCGGGGTCGTCACGGAATTCTCGTCCGAATCACCGCAGGTGAGCAGGAACGGAACGCCACGATGGGCATGCGCGCGCGGCACCACGGTCATTATCCGGTACAGGTCCGGAGCGGAGGCGACGGTGCGCTCATCATGCTCGAATCCTCCGGGAGTAGCGTAGCGGTCATATGCTCCACTACGAAGAATCACTCCCGCAGGGGAGGCGATTCCGTCGAGCACCGCTATGGCCGCGAGCGCGGCACCGAAGCTGTGCCCACCGAGGTAGGGTGTGCTGATGACGTTCGGCAGTGTCTCGCTGACCGCTGCCAAGGCGGCACGCCAGGCACCACCCAGCACTGCTCGAACCTGTTCGGGCTCGGTGCGGGCAAGAGCCTCATAGTCGATGCCCACGCGGATGACGGGACGCAAGCCGGCGTGACACCACTGGGCACTGCCAACCGGCAGACGGCCAATGTCCACAAGCGTCTGGTTCGCGGGCACTCCCGGCACGGTCCACGCCGAGTCGAACCAGACCAACGGCACGGCTCGCTGCGTCCACTCGGCGGCGACCACCTCGATGTCGTGTCCCGCGACGTTGCGGGTAACAACCGCCGCCGGTACTCCCGCCACGGGATCGTCAGCGGGGGGAACCCACCGCGTCCCGCCGACTCGCACCGCAGGTTGGCGCCCGCCAGTCGGTGCGGGAGTTTCGGGCAGTCTGGGAAACGGCGCATCGGCATGGTCGTCGGCGTCCGGCGCGGTGGTATCGATCTGCCGATAGCCGCAGGTGCGTCCGGTCATGACCCGAACATGCTCATGATCCGGTGCCGACTGGAGACTCTCCACAGGGCTGCCGTCTGTCCACGAGCCAGTAGGCCAGCGCACGATGCCCGGCCGTCGGCGCTCCACCCAGGCGCCGTTGAGCCCGGGCACTCCCGTGTGGTGGTCGATCGCCTCGTCCAGGACGGAGATGACGGCTCCGTCCGCCACGGTGTAGGAGGTCGTCCGGTCCGCTAGCCGCTCGATGTAGACGACTGCTCTGCGATCACCGACATCTTGGTGGGCAACCGACCTGCGGGGGAGGTCCCCCAGCAGTGACGTGTGCAGGGCCCCACCGGACGAGGGAACGACGATGTAATGATTAACGTGGTCCTCCCTCAGGAAAGTCGCCAGTTCCCCAGGCGTAGCAGCGATGCCGAGGACCAGTGACTCTTCCGCCTCAAGCAGAACCACCGCGCCTGTCGGCAGCCCAGAAAGCGGGGCGTCATCCATCATTACGGCGCATTCTCCGGCGCGGAACAGTTCGTCAACCAGCGGTCGCGGCCATGGCCCTTCTCCGGCATCGCACCGGGAAGGCGTCAAGAGCACGCGGTGCTCGGGACGGAGCCACACCACGTGCACGCCGAACTGCCACAAGCGAGTTCGTCCGGACTCATTGGGACGCAGGCCAAGCAACGAACGGGTGGAGGTCCCCCAGCAGGAGGGCCGCGCCTGCACGTGCTCACGCGCGCTAACCTGTATCCAGCCGTCGTCGCTACGGTGGCAGTAGACCCAGCCTCGTTCGCCATGGGGGCAAGGCAAGCCCTGAGCCGTCTCCGTAAGCAGGCTGCCTCGCCCGCCGGTCTCGATAATGCCCAGATAACCCTCGGGAACGGGGGTAGGGACGAGGTCTCCACCGAGACGGTCGTAGGCAACACCGCGGTAGCGCAGCAGGTCCCTGCGGTCTCGAGGAACAACGAGGAACCTTCAGTCCTGAGCGAGAGCGACCACCGAGGATATGGACGCAGCGCGGCCTGCCGGCTTGAGAGAAGCCCCGATCCCGATTAGTGCCATCACAGCCATAAGACCGATGAGCGGAATCCAGGGAAGGTACACTCGTAGACCCATGTCACCCAGCGCCGCGAGGGACCCTACTGCCCCAAAAATGATACCGGCCACCATTCCGAGAATGCCACCGATCAGCGCGAGAAGAACCGCCTCGCTGACGATGAGTCGGCGTATTTCTTGCCTGTCAGATCCAGTGGCGCGCAACAATCCGATTTCGCGCGTCCGTTCCATGACCGAGACATTGACAGTGTTCGCCATGCCGGATAGACAGATGACGAGGGCCGCGGTCATGACCAGGCAGATGATGATCTCCGTGCGATGGAGGAGAGCCGTGAACTCGTCACGGTTCTCGGAGCTCCCTTTAGCCATGAGGCTCTGACCCCGGATAGCCTGGCTGACCGCATTCTCGACATCCTCAGAAGAGCCGTCACCAGTGGTGCGCGCCCACATCACCGCCCCGGTGGGCGCTCCCCCGTTGAGGCGGTCCGCCACCGCTGGAGTAATCGCCGGCGTCCACCAGGCGTTGCTCCAGCGGGCCGTGAGCTCTACGCTGCCTGCTGAGCCGGTGAGAATGACACGGGCCCCGTCCGGAATGCCCTGCATACGGTTGACAACGAGTACACCGTCGACAAGATTCTCCATGTCCGAGGTGGAGCGGACGGCGTCGGAGATCTGTGCGGGATCGAAGAAGGAGACGCTTATCGGCTGCGTCCGCCCGTCCACACTCACGTCCACGTCCATGCCGGGGACGAAGGCCGTGCTCTTCACTCCCTCCACCGCCTCGACGGTTTCGGTCAATGCCGTTTTGTCGGTATCCGGCGCCACTCCGAAGATCGCGATGTCCACCGGCGAGTTCTCGGCCATGATCCTCTGATAGGAACTATCGACTGAGAAGAAACCCACGAGCAAGGCGGAACCGACCATCATGCACAGGAACAAGGCGGCGGAAGTCGCCGTGGAGCGCCCTCGGTTGCGCGCCAGATTGCGCGCTGCCAGGTGGAGGACCGGGTACCGGTCGTCGGATCCGATCCGCTCGACGAGTCCCACAGCAGCCGCGACCAGCAGCGGTAGGGCGAACAAGGTTCCGAGCGCGATAAGCGCTGCGCCACCGACCATGACGTAGAAGTCGTCCCCACTGATACCGAGAACAAGTACCGCCATGCCAGCGAGGATGAGCAGTCCCCCACCCACCGCCGTCCAAGGTAGCCCATGCCCTGATCGCCGCGAGCCCACCGTCCGCCCGGTGACGGCGATCAGCGGGGAGACCCGGGATGCGCGACGGGAGGGGTAGACCACTGCGATGAGCGTCACGAGCGTGCCCAGGAGGATCGTGATCAGCAGCCCCCAGGGCGTGATCGTGATCTGGTCGGCGCTCAGGCCGTCGACCATCCCGGACCTGATCACGCTATCGGCCGCTGCGGTCCCGAGTACCGCCCCCAGGACGGAACCCGCCAGGCCGGTCGCGGTGGCGGCGCGCAGGACGGCGCGCATCACCTGGGAACGGGAGGCCCCGATGCAGCGCAGGAGGCCGATCATGCGAGTCTGACGGGTGACCAGCGTGACGAAGGTAGTGGCGATGACGATGGCGGCAACCACTGCGCACACCGGCACAAGCATATTCAAGGTCGAGGTGATGACAGTGCTGCCGATCGTGGACGCGGCGGCTCGCTGAGCGACCGCCTCGTCGGCATCCAGCACGGCAGCACTAGGGCAGACCTCCCGCACCGTCTGAGTGACCTCACCCAGGACAGCATGGGTGGCCGCACTGGCTTTCGCAGTCACGTACAGGTTGTCATAGGCGGTTTCCGCGCCCATTGCGGCAAGTTGCTCCGGAGTCGCGTACACAGTTCCTTGCACTCCCTCGTCGAGTGCTCCCGCATCCGGTCCGGGCGAGACGATGCCGACGACGGTAGGACTGGTATGGATGTCGCCGTAATAGTCATTCTTGAGACGGATCGCGTCCCCGACGCTCAGTCCCTGCATCCGCGCCAGGCGGGTGCTGACAGCGACTTCGTTGATCGCGGTTGGCAGCCGACCGGCGGTCAGCACCGTGTCCTCGTTGAGAGCGGGGATGTCACGCGTGACCACGGAGGTGTCCCCGGTCGGCATATCAAGTTGGATCACGTCCCAGTGCTCACCGCGCACGGATTCCACGCCGTCAAGGCTCTTCAACTGCGCGACGAGGTCGTCGTCGAGGCTCCTCTCCCCGTCGGACGAGCGTCCGGTGGCCACGACGACGTCGGCGTCGCCGACGCTGGCGCGCGCGTCACTGCGCATCCGGGCGGTAAAGGAGTCGGAGATGACAAAGGCGAAGGCGATCAGGGCCGCGCTCATGGCGACCGCGACCAAGGCCGCCATCGTACGGCGCAGGCTCAGCACAGCAGGCATCAGCGATCCCCCCGCCCCGGCTCGCCGTCACTGACAAGACGCCCGTCGCGCAAGCGCACCACCCTGCCGGTGGCCGCAGCCGCCACGGGGTCATGGGTGACCATCACCACCGTCTGACCCATCGTCTTGCACATGCGCCTCAACGTCTCCAGCAACGACGCCGCCGACGCGCTGTCCAGCGCGCCAGTCGGCTCGTCGGCGAACACCACCCGCGGGCGCCCCACCAGGGCACGGGCCACCGCCACCCGCTGCTGCTGACCGCCCGACAGCTCATCGGGACGGTGCGATAGACGGTTACCGATACCCAGCGAGTCCACCACCGCCTCGAACCAGTCCTGGTCCACGCGCCTGCGCGCCAGACGCGACGGCAGCAGCACGTTCTCCCGCGCCGTCAGTTGCGGCAGCAGGTTGAATGACTGGAAGACGAACCCGAGACGGTCGCGCCGCACCGCCGTCAGCTCACGATCACCCAGTCCCGCCACATCGCGCCCGCCGATCAGCACGCTGCCCGACGTCGGCGTGTCCAGGCCCGCCAGGCAGTGCAGCAACGTCGACTTGCCCGAGCCCGACGGCCCCATCACCGCCACGAACTCGCTGTGAGTCACCGTCAGGGACACATCGTCCAGAGCCCGCACCTGCGCCTCACCGATGCCGTAGACCTTGGTCACTGAGCGCGCCTCGACAACCGTGTTAGCGCTCGCTGCCACGCCTCCAAGATGCGGACGAGTGGGTGTGGCGGACATGTGGGGAACCGACATGACGGGTGCCTCCTTGCTGCTGACCTCATATGATGCCCGTCATCTTAGGATCCGCGAAGAACGCGGAGAATACAACGAAGGATGTGTTCTCCCCGCCGCCTTATACGCACGTACTGCCCGCGTCTACGACCGTCGTCGCACCCTGCCGCAGCAGCGCGCCCGCTCCCCCACCTCGACTGGATCGAGGCTCTCTCGTTCTTCATCATCGGAGAGCAGGCGATGAGCCGCCAGTTGAGCGGATCAGTAGCCGCGAGAGACCCCGGTTCCCGTGACCACTTGGTGCCAGGGGCGGGCCACGTGGGCCTCTACCACCGCGCGGATCTCATCCCCTTCGACGCTGCCACCGCCTTCCTCGCGCGGCACCTGGGCTGAGCGCCGTCGGCCGGGCAGCGCCCCGGGACCGGCGCCCGAAACAGCTCAACCTGGCCCTGCCAGGGCCTGGTCGCGCGGGCGGCGCGCCCCTAGCGTGGGGGCATGAGCACATGGGATTCCGCGACGATCGCCGCGATCGCCGCATCTGACGACCTGCACATCTACCCCTACCGCACCGACGGCGTCACGCTGGGCACCCCCACGTGGATCTGGTCGGTGGTCGTGGACGGCCGACTGTTCGTGCGCGCCTGGAACCGGACGCGCGGCCGCTGGTACCAGGCGGCCATCGCCCAGAAGGCGGGGCGCATCGACGCGGCGGGCGCCACCCACGACGTCGCCTTCGCCCCGGCCGACCCGTCACTCGCCGACGCCATCTCGACGGCCTACGAGGCCAAGTACGCGGGGAGCCCGTACCTGCCGCCGATGCTCGCCGCGGGCCCGCGCGAGGCCGCCGTCGAGATCACGCCGCGCTCGGCCTGAGCCGCCCGGCCGCCCCTCCGCCCTCGCTGAGACGCCCCTTCCTTGGCCGCCACCTATTCGAGGCGGCCGAGGATGGGGCGGTTCGTCGAGGTCAGAACAGTGCGGTACTCGGCGCAGCGCGCCATGAGGTCGGTCTCCATGATGCCGAGGCAGCCCATGACGATGAAGGGCACGAGGTAGGTCATGGAGCAGGTGGCGGCCGAGGCCTGGAAGGGGCGCAGGAGCTCGGTGAGCGAGTAGCCGACCATGCGCTGGCGACCGTACTCGGCGGCGCCTGCCGTGGCGGCGATCATGAGCTCCTTGCCGAGCAGGGCGACGCCGTCGGGCCCGTGCGCCCACCCGAAGGTGAGGACGTCGTCGAGCCACTGCTGGACCAGCGGCGGGGCGGAGAACCAGTGGAGGGGGAACTGGATGACGATGCGGTCCGCGCCGTCCATGGCGGCCTGCTCCGCCGCGACGTTGATGACGCCGGTGGGATAGAGGTCGTACATCCGGCGCACGGTCACACCCTTCACGCCCTCCGCCTCGGCGGCGAGGGCGCGATTGACCACGGAGGAGGTCATATCAGGGTGGAAGACGAGAACCAGGGTGTTCACGACTGCTCCTTCAGTTGTCCATGAACCCGGGCAGGACCAGAGGCCGGGTCATCCTGGTTGGAGCCTATCGGGCAGCCACCCCGGATGAGACCCCGCCGTTATATAAGGTGAGCAGGCCCACCCCGACTCGCCGACCCAGAGTCTTGCCCCGTGGCACTTGCCGACAGCGCGTCCGGCCCTCGCGACGCCCTCTCCCCCCGAGGCATCCCCGGAGCGCGGCGGGAGGAGGATCACGCGACAGCGTTCTTCCACTCCTCGATGCCCTCACCCCATGCCGTCGCGGGGACGAAGGCGGTCGTCGTCCAATACCCCCAGGCGCTCAGGCCCGCGAGGCCGACTCCGCCCGCGACGGCGATCCGCCCGGCCTCGGCCCCGTCCGCGGGATCCCAGCACACGAGCTCACCGTGGCCCGAGGCGTCAGCTCCCACCGACCGGGACCACAGGAGACCACCGTGCTCGGCCAATGGCTCGTAGCCGAGGTCGTCGCCGGGCACGATAGCCACCCCAGCCGCGGCCCCTGGCGAGTGGGCCTCCCCCAGCACGACAAGGGCGTCCTCCGCCCTCCCGCCCGGAGTCTCCTCGATGATGACGATCCCGTTCTCCAAGCGCGCCCCGTTCATGAGGCAGCGCGCCGGGAGCGCGTGATCGACCTGTACCGCGTCATGCGAGCGCAGGTTGACGGCTCTCCAGGGAGCGGAGGCGTCATCGAGCTTCCCGTCCTCGTAGGAGTACAGCCAGTCGCCGAGGACCCGTGCCGGTGTCCAGCCCTGCTCGGCCTCGATGCGCTCGCCCGAGCGCATATCGACAAGGATCCGGGAGGTGGGCTGATTGCGCTCGTCCCAGATGGTGCGGCGGAGCACCCCTCCCCGAGGTGATCCAGGGTGTAGGAACCCTCAGGGGCATCGACGACGCTTGTCGCGTCGAGTCGGGCGGTCATGGAATCGGGGTCCACCACGACGGCGAGGGCGAAGCGCGGCTGCCCCACAGTGCTGGTCACGAGGATCGCGCCGTCACTCATCCGGGTGAGGCTCCCGCCCATGCCAAGGACCCTGGTCACCACCACGGCTTTGTCCGCCAGCACGAGGGATCCCGCGATCTCCCCGTCGGCCAGGCTCATGCGCACCAGTTCCAGACGGCAATCCAGCACGTCCGTTCCAGGCTCCTCAGACTCGGGGGACGGCGCGTACCACCCGAGGAGGGCGAAGAGCGTCTCGTCGTGGACGAGGACATCCACGATCATGAGGCGCTCCCCCGAGGAGTTGAGCGCCAGGGGATCGAGGTCGCCGCCGATCGAGCGCACGCGCGCCTGGGCGGTGGAAGGATCGGCGGTCAGCGCCCAGTCCCGCCACGACGGCGCCCCCTCCCAGGGCGAGCAGGAGGGAGCGCCTGCTCAGCCGACGCCCGCGCGGCTGGCGCCCTCTTTCCCCAGATGCCGCGGGCGCTGAGGCCGCGGCGGGGTCCGCCGTCGACGAGGAGGCCGATCGCGGGGACGGAGCGGAAGGAGCGGGGCGATCCGTGGGCATGGCACCAGCGTAAGAATGGCCATGAATCCCAGCGATGGGGCTGACTCACCACCCGCCTGCCGGGCCAGGCGGCGCTCGGGCGCTACGGTGGTGCTATGAGCGCCCTCACCTCGCCCGAGCGCCGCTGGCGCGACGACCTGCACCTGGCCCATACCATCGCGGACCAGGCGGACGCCCTCACGCTCCCTCGCTTCGAGGCCCAGGACTTCAAGGTCGAGACCAAGCCCGACCTCACCCCCGTCACCGAGGTCGACCGCGCCACGGAGAAGCTCGTGCGCGACTACCTCGCGCGCGCCCGCGGCCGCGACTCGGTGCTCGGCGAGGAGCTGCCGCCCACCGGCCACGCCCCCCGCCAGTGGGTCATCGACCCGATCGACGGCACGAAGAACTTCGTGCGGGGCGTTCCCGTGTGGGCCACGCTCATCGGGCTCGTCGAGGACGGCGAGGTCGTCGTCGGGCTGGTGAGCGCACCGGCGCTGGGCAAGCGCTGGTGGGCCGTGAGCGGCGGCGGCACCTGGACCGGCAGGTCCCTGTCGTCGGCCAAGCGCCTGGAGGTCTCGAGCGTCGCCTCACTCGGGGACGCCTCGCTGTCCTACTCCTCGTTGTCAGGCTGGGCCGAGCGGCGCCGCCTGCGCGGGATGCTCTCCCTCATGCAGTCATGCTGGCGCACGCGCGCCTACGGCGACTTCTGGTCCTACATGCTCCTGGCCTCCGGAGCGGTGGACCTGGCCGCCGAGCCGGAGCTGGAGCTCTACGACATGGCGGCCCTCGTCCCCATCGTCACCGAGGCCGGCGGCACCTTCACCTCGCTCGACGGCGAGCCCGGCCCCTGGGGAGGCAGCGCCGTCGCCTCCAACGGCCGCCTCCACAAGGCGATCATGAAGCATCTCGGCTCCGAGACCGACTGAGGGCCGTCGAGTCGAGCACCGCCTCGCGCTTGCCATCACCTGCCACGGAAGTTATAAAAGATCTAAAAGATCTAAACCCCGCAAAGGGAGCGCCGATGCCCAACCCTTTCAAGCCGACAGCAGGAGCCACTCCTCCTCTCCTCGTCGGACGCGATCAACTCATCGATGAGTTCCGTGAGAGCCTTGACGATGGTCCCGGAGCTCCAGGACTTCTCACACTGGTGACCGGCGCGCGGGGCACTGGAAAGACGGTCATGCTCACGGAGATGGGCGAGGCTGCCCGGACCCAAGGCTGGGTCGTCATAGACGAGACCGCGCGGGATGGCCTGATGGATCGGCTGAGGAGCCAGATCGACGGCTGTCTGGCGGCCCTCGACAGCCCCCAGCGGTCTCGCTGGACATCGCTCAGCGTCACGACACCTCTTGGCGGCGGGGGCATCACGCTCGACCGGCCACCTCGCGAATCACGGTCATGGCGCTCATCCGCATCCGCTCTGACCGCAAGACTCGCCGAGAACGAGACCGGCTTGCTCATCACCGTCGACGAGATCCACGCGATCCCACGCGCCGAGTTGCAGGCGCTTGCGGCGGAGGTCCAGCATCTGATCCGCGACCGCGCTCCGATCGGCCTCATCATGGCGGGCCTTCCGCGAGCGGTAGAGGATCTCCTCAACGACGAGATCACCACCTTCCTGCGACGCGCAGAGCGACTCACCTTGGGCGAGGTCCCACTGGATGAGGTCCAGAGCGCTTTCCAGTCCACCTTCTCCACTGCAGGACGCCCCCTTTCTGAGGAACTCGCCCACGACTGCGCGCTCGCCACCGAAGGCTATCCATTCATGATCCAGTTGGTGGGGTACCACGTGTGGCGCCGCTGTCCTGAGGAGGTCGTCGTTCCCGACGCCGTCTCCGCCGGGATCGCAGCAGCGCGGAGCCGGCTGGGAGACCTCGTTCATGCCCCAGCGCTCCAAGACCTGTCGGATACCGACCGCTCCATGCTTGTGAGCATGGCCGAGGACGACGGTCCGTCCCGGATCGCGGATGTCGCCACTCGCATGGGGCAGACAAGTGGCTACGTCTCCGTGTATCGAGCCAGGCTCATCGCCGCTGGGATGATCAGACCCGCCGGGTATGGGCTCGTGGACTTCGCAGCGCCATATCTGAGGGAGTACCTCCGCACTCATTCGTCATCACTATCCACCGCGCCCCGAGCCTGGTGACCGCGCAGCCCCCCATCGGCGGAGCGCTCCATGGTGAGGGCCGTTCCACACTCGTCAGGATGGCCGCGGGATGCCGCCGGAGGCCTCGCGCCGGTAGCCTTCCGTGAGCATCGCGGAGCCCCCGGCCCCGCCGTCGTTCCTTGATGGGAGTCCCATGAACTGGCTGCACGCCATCCTCCTCGGCATCGTCGAGGGCATCACCGAGTTCCTTCCCGTGTCCTCCACGGGGCACCTCAACATCGTCGAGAAGCTCCTGGGTTACAAGATCGACGACGTCGGCATGACGGCCTTCACCGCCGTCATCCAGGTCGGGGCGATCCTGGCAGCGGTCGTCTACTTCTGGCGGGACATCGTGCGGATCGTGACCGCCTGGTTCAAGGGGCTGGCGAACAAGGAGGCCCGCCAGGACCCCGACTACACGCTGGGCTGGGGCGTCATCCTCGGCTCGATCCCGGTGGCGGTCATCGGCCTGCTGTTCAAGGACTTCATCGAGGTCACGGCCCGCTCCCTGTGGGTCATCGCGGGCGCCCTCATCATCTGGTCGGCGGTCATGTGGCTCGCTGACACCCGCACCGACCTGGACAAGGGCATGAGGGACGTGTCCATCAAGGACGCCCTCGTCATCGGCCTCTTCCAGGCCCTCGCCCCCGTCTTCCCCGGCATCTCCCGCTCGGGCGCCACGATCTCCGCCGGTCTCTTCCTGCGCTTCGACCGCCTCACGGCCACGCGCCTGTCCTTCTTCCTCGGCATCCCGGCGCTCCTCGCCGCCGGCGCGCTCGAGGCCGTCACCGCGGCGGGCGACATCTCCGCCACCGTCGGCTGGGGCCCGACCCTCGTGGCGACCGTCGTCTCCGGCGTCGTCGCCTACGCGACCATCGCCTGGCTGCTGCGCT
>ERZ772948.512-NODE-512-length-25239-cov-4.367058_pt1 | contig 25239 bp, 22 predicted proteins | sample MGYA00511945_ERZ772948 | MGnify/ENA primary metagenome ERZ772948 (study PRJEB29015, sample SAMEA2737927) | human oral metagenome | biome: human oral; feature: human-associated habitat; material: dental | place: China | collected 2141 ... | reverse complement strand
TATAGGTATTAATGGAGAAGAAGAAATAGAAAAAAATATGGAAAATTTAATTCAATTTATGAATAAAAATGATGTTCCATTTTTAGTTAAAATTAGTATAATACATTTTTTCTTTGAGTATATTCATCCTTTCTATGATGGAAATGGAAGATTTGGAAGATATCTTTTATCACTGTATTTAGCTAGAAAATTAGATACTTTAACAGCTTTTTCACTTTCTTATTCAATATCAAAAAATTTAGATGATTACTATAAATCTTTTGTTGAAGTAGAAGATGTAAATAATTATGGAGAAATAACATTTTTTGTTGAGAATATCTTGAAAACTATAAAAAGTGGACAAGAAATGATAATAGAATTATTGAATGATAGTATTATGAGATTTAAGCATTCAATGGAAATTTTAAATGAAATAACAAAAAATTTATCTGAAAAAGAAAATATAATATTACAAATATATTTACAAAATTATTTATTCAATGATTTTGAAGAAATTACTAATATTGAATTAACAGATATTATAAATGATTCAACTCAACAAACTATAAATAAATATACTCAAGAATTAGAAAAGAAGGAATATTTGCTTAAAATAAAACAAAGACCACTAACTTATACTTTAGCTGAAAAAATAACTGATAAATTATAGAAGTAACTGTATTTATGTACAACTTAATTAATAATATTATTATCAAAAAGTTTTCTAAAATTTGTAAATTAGTAAATTTTGGAGTATAATATACTTAAAATATTATAAATAAAAGAAAAGTAATAATAGATTAATAAAAAAAGTTGATAAAGAGGTGATAAAATATGTCAACATTAACAATAAATTTTAATGATATGATTGAAAAAATGATTGGAAATAATGAAGAACTTAGAATAAAAGGGGAAACTAAAAGTAAAGACTTAGTAATTTTAAATGCAGATAAATATGATAAATTATTGACAGAGCTAAATAATCTTATTTATATACAAAAAATATTAAAAAGAGCTGAAGAAACAGAAGCAGAATACCATACATTTGAAGAAATGGAAAAAATGATAGAGGAGATAAAATAGTGAAAGATGGTATTTTATGGCATCCAAAAGCTTGGGATGAATATAGTAAGTGGATAGTAGACAGAAATATAACTATTGCAAAGAAAATTGTAGAACTAACAAAGGATATTTCAAAAAATGGACTTTTAAATGGTTTAGGAAAACCTGAAAGGTTAAAATATTATAAAAAAGCTATATATAGTAGAAGAATAACAGATGAACATAGATTGGTATATGATGTTCTCGATGATACAGTTAGAGTTTTGAGTTGTGAAGGACACTATAAAGATAAAAATTTTAATGAATATTAAAGTGAAAAGAAAGTTGAAAAAGACTTTCTTTTTCTTTTGCAATAAAAAAGAATAGAAATATCTTGTAATAATTGCTATAATTAAAATTAGAGTAAATTAGGAGAGGATATGGAAAAGAAATTTAGGGGGGAAATCCCATTTTGGTTGAAGGATAAAAAAAATAATCTTGTATATATCTGTTCATCTAACAGAAATATAGATGATTATTTTTTTGTGTTAAAAGATTTTTACAAAGGAAAAATTCTTAGAATAAAAAAAGAAAATGAAGTTGGAGAATTAAAAAAATATAATTATGATTTATTAGAACTTATAAATTCAAATGAAAAATTTATAATTCTTATCTCTTTAGATTATTTTTTAGAAGATTATTACTCAGAAGCTAATAGTATTTTCATTGAAAAAGGAAAAAATCTTGATATCAAAGACTTAGAAGAAAAATTAATTGATGCAGGTTTTGAAAAAACATATATGCTTGCACAAAGAAAAGAATATTCTATAAGAGGAGATATTTTAGATATATTTAATATCAATCAAGATAATCCCGTGAGAATAGAATTTTTTGGAAATGAAGTTGATAGAATAACATATTTTGATATAAATTCTCAATTAAGTATAGAAAAAAAAGATAGTATAGAATTGTATATAGACAATAATAAAAATAAAAAAGATTTCTTCTCTCTTATGTCTATGAACAAAAATAAAATAGAATATTATTATGAGAACAATGATATATTACAGGCTAAAATTAAAAGACTTATCAATGAAAATTTGAATAGAGAAGAAGATATTTTAAATAAGATATCTGAACTTTCTAAGATAGGTATACAGATAGAAATACAAAAATTCTCAGAAGAAGAATTAAAGCAGTTTGAAGTGATAGATAGAGTTAAAAAGCTATCTGAAAATACAAAAATTACAATTTATTCAGAGGAAGCTAATAGGTATAAAGAAATCTTTAAGGACTATTCTGTTAAATTTGAAAAATATCCACTTTTTGAGGGATATAAAACAGATGATAAATTGATATTGACAGATAGAGAAATCAAAGGTATTAGAGTAAAAAGAGAAAGGGTTGAAAAGAAAGCACTTAGATATAAAGCTGTTGATGAAATAAAAGAGCAAGATTATGTAATTCATGAAAATTTTGGTGTAGGAATATTTTTAGGCTTAGAAAACATTGATGGTCAGGATTACTTAAAAATAAAATATGCAGATGAAGATAAATTATATGTTCCTGTTGATAGTATTAATAAGATAGAAAAGTACATAAATATTTCTGATGTTATACCTGAAATCTATAAATTAGGTAGAAAAGGTTTTAAAAGAAAGAAAGCTAAATTAAGTGAAGATATAGAAATTTTTGCTAAGGAAATTATAAAAATTCAAGCTAAAAGAAATTTGGGAAATGGTTTTAAATTTTCAAAAGATACTGTTATGCAAGAAGAATTTGAGGAAACTTTTCCATTTACAGAAACACCTGCACAATTAAAAGCCATTGAAGATGTAAAAAGAGATATGGAGTCTGGAAAAGTTATGGATAGACTTATATGTGGAGATGTGGGCTATGGAAAAACAGAGGTTGCAATAAGAGCAGCTTTCAAAGCTGTGATGGATAGTAAACAAGTAATTCTTTTAGTACCTACAACAGTTTTAGCAGAGCAACATTACGAAAGATTTAGTGAAAGATTTAAAAATTATCCTGTACATATAGAAATTTTAAGTAGAGTTCAATCAAAAAAAGAACAAGTTGAAAGTCTTAAAAGAATTGAAAATGGTTCAGCAGACTTAGTGATTGGAACTCATAGACTATTGTCAGATGATATAAAATTCAAAGATGTAGGACTTCTTATAATAGATGAAGAACAAAAGTTTGGAGTTAAAGCAAAAGAGAAATTGAAAAAAATTAAAGGTGATATAGATGTTTTGACTTTAACAGCAACTCCTATTCCCAGAACTTTGAATTTATCCCTATTAGGAATTAGAGATTTATCTGTTATAGATACTTCCCCAGAGGGCAGACAAAAAATTCAAACAGAGTATATAGACAATAATAAAAATTTAATTAAAGATATAATTCTTTCTGAAATTTCAAGAGAAGGACAAGTTTTTTATATTTTTAATTCTGTAAAAAGAATAGAAAGTAAGGTAAAAGAGATAAGAGAATTATTACCAGAATATATTAAGGTTGACTATATTCATGGACAAATGTTACCAAGAGATATTAAAAAGAATATTCAAGAATTTGAAAATGGAAATATAGATGTTTTAGTTGCAACAACTATTATAGAAAATGGTATAGATATAGAAAATGCCAATACTATGATAATTGAAGGAGTTGAAAAGTTAGGTCTATCACAAGTTTACCAGTTAAGAGGAAGAATAGGTAGAAGTACAAAAAAAAGTTATTGCTATATGCTTATGAACGAAAATAAAACTAAAAATGCTAAGAAAAGGGAAGAAAGCATAAGGGAGTTTGATAATTTAACAGGTATAGATTTAGCAATGGAAGATTCAAAAATCAGAGGTGTTGGAGAAATTTTAGGAGAGAAACAACATGGGGCAGTTGAAACTTTTGGTTATAATCTATATATGAAGATGTTAAATGAAGAAATCTTAAAATTAAAGGGAGAAGCTGAAGAAGAACTTGATGAAGTTGATGTTGAACTTAATTTCCCAAGATTTTTACCAGATAGCTATATAGAAAAAAATGAAAAAGTAAAAATATATAAAAGAGCCTTAGCATTGAAAAATTTAGATGAATTAGAAAATTTATATAATGAGTTAGAAGATAGATTTGGAAAAATTAAATCTGAAGCAAAAGGATTTTTTGAATTTATAAAAATAAGAATAATAGCAAGAGATTTAGGAATTACAACTATAAAACAAGATAAAGAAAATAAAGATAGAATTTTAATTAATTTTAATGAAAAGAAAATAAATGTGGATAAAATTATTTACTTATTAAGTAATAAGAAAATAATGTATTCAAAATTTACTAGAACTATTGGATATAATGGAGATATTTTTGAATTTTTTAGAATGTATGAAAAATAGTTCGTTACATTCCAGATTTCTTAACATTTAAAATAAAGTAAATTTTACATTAATAAGTAAAATTTACTAGATTAATCTAATATAAAAAGTATATTTATTAATGATGTATTATTAATAGTTGTGTAGTATTTTATTATAACTTTTAATAAAAAAGTTTAAATATATGACATTAATTTAAAGAAAATATTTGACATTATAATAAAAAAGAGGTATAACTAAAAGAAAGGAAATATTATGAGATTAGATAAATTTTTAAAAGTTAGTAGAATTATTAAAAGAAGACCCATTGCAAAACTTGTTGTAGATGGAGGCAAGGTAAAATTAGATGGAAAGGTTGTAAAAGCAGCTGCTGAAGTAAAAGTAGGACAAATTTTAGAAATAGAATATTACAACAAATATTTTAAGTTTGAGATTTTACAAGTTCCTCTAGGAAATGTTTCCAAAGATAAGACAAGTGATTTAGTAAAACTAATTGAAACAAAAGGTTTAGACATTGAAATTAATTTAGATAAGGATGAGGATTTCTTTGAATAAATATAAGATATTTTCAAATGCTAAAATTAATATAGGTTTAAATGTTTTTCAAAAGGAAGATGATGGCTACCATAATATTGATTCTATAATGGCTCCCATTGATTTAGCTGATGAGATGGATATAACATTTTATTCAGATTTAGGAGATTTAAAAATTGAATGTTCTGATAGTAATATTCCTACTGATGAAAGAAATATTCTATTTAAAACATATAAAGCATTTTTTGAAGAAAGTAAAAAAGAGAAAGAGAAAATTGATATTATTTTAAAAAAAAATATACCATCTGAAGCTGGTTTAGGTGGAGGTAGTTCCAATGCAGGTTTTTTCTTAAAGCTTTTAAATGAACATTATGGAAATATCTATAACGAAAGTGAATTAGAAGAGCTAGCTATGAAAATTGGAAGTGATGTTCCATTCTTTATTAAAAATAAAACAGCTAGGATTGGTGGAAAAGGAAATAGAGTAGAAATAGTAGAAAATAATATTAAGGATACAATAATTTTGATAAAACCAATAGAATTTGGGGTATCTACAAAAGAGGCTTATGATAGTTTTGATAATTTAAAAGAAGTTAAATATGCTGATTTTGATAAGATTATTGAGTACTTAAAAGATGGTAATAGAATTGCCTTAGAAAATAGTATAGAGAATAGTTTAGAACAAGGAATTTTGGAAACAAATATAGAAATAAAAATGTTAAAAATAACATTAAATTCAGTTATATCTGGAAAAAAATTCTTTATGTCTGGAAGTGGGAGTACATACTACACATTTGTTACAGAACTTGAGAAATCCCAAATTGAAACGAGATTAAAAACTTTTGTTGATAATGTAAAAATAATTATATGTAAAACAATAAACTAATAGAGGGGGATTAAGATGAAAGTTACAAATGTAAAAATTAAAAAAGTTGATGGAGACAAGTTTGATAGACTAAGAGCATATGTTGATGTAACACTTGACGATTGCTTAGTTATTCACGGGTTGAAGTTAATGCAAGGAGAGCAAGGTTTGTTTGTAGCTATGCCATCGAGAAAAATGCGTAACGAAGAATTCAAAGACATTGTTCACCCTATATGCCCTGAATTAAGAAATGATATTACAAAAGTAGTTCAAGAAAAATATTTTGCATTAGATCAAGAACAAGAAGCAGTAGTTTAATAATGTATAACTGTTGTTTATAAAGAGATTTATAGAGATTTTATAAATAATATGACTTAACTTTTTTTGATTAAGTGGTTTTTAATATGGATTTAAGATTTTGAAATAAAGTCTTAAATCCATTTTTATTTGCAACTATTTATAATAAATGTTAAAATATCCATACAAAAATATGACAAAAATGGAGGAAAAAGATGAAAAAAATTAAAATGCCAGACACCTTTGTAATAATATTTTTTGTAGTTATTTTTGCATCACTACTAACTTACATAGTTCCTGTTGGAAAATTTGAAATGCAAGAAGTGACTTATATAACTAATACAGGGGCAGAAAAAACAAGAAATGTTCCAGTTCCAGGAAGTTTCTCTTATGAACTAGATGATAAGGGAAATGAGTTGAAAAAAGGAATAAAAATATTTGAACCTGGTGGAGAAGTTGGAGTAACTAACTATATATTTGAAGGATTAGCAAGTGGAGATAAGTGGGGAACAGCAGTTGGAATTGTTGCCTTTCTTTTAGTTGTTGGTGGAGCTTTTGGAATAATTTTAAAAACAGGAGCTGTTGAAAGTGGAATATATAGTATGATTAGTAAAAGTAAAGGTTCAGAACTTGTTCTTATACCTGTTATATTTATATTATTCTCTTTAGGTGGAGCAGTCTTTGGAATGGGGGAAGAAGCAATACCTTTTGCTATGCTTATTATTCCAATTGTAATTGATATGGGTTATGATTCAGTAACTGGAATTTTAATAACATATATTTCAACTCAAATAGGTTTTGCAACTTCTTGGATGAATCCATTTAGTGTTGCAGTAGCACAAGGAGTTTCAGGAATACCAGTATTATCAGGAGCAGGTTTTAGAATATTTATGTGGATATTCTTCACAGCTTTTGGAGTTATATATACAATTTACTATGCAAGAAGAGTAAAAAGAAATCCTGAATCTTCAATAGCATATAAGACAGATGCATATTTTAGAGATAATTTTAAATCAGAAGAACAAGCTAATAGAGAATTTAAGTTAGGACATAAATTAATTATTTTAGTTTTAATTTTAGGAATGGCTTGGGTAGTGTATGGGGTTGTAAAAGAAGGATATTATTTGCCAGAAATAGCAACTCAATTTGTAATAATGGGATTGATAGCTGGAATAATTGGAGTGGTATTTAAATTAAATAATATGTCAGTAAATGATATAGCTACTTCATTTAGAAAAGGTGCAGAAGATATGGTTGGAGCTGCTTTAGTTATAGGAATGGCTAAGGGAATAGTCTTAATTTTGGGTGGAACAAGTGCTGATACACCTACTATTTTAAATACTATTCTTAATTCTGTTGCCTCAGCACTTAGCAATATGTCAGCTGCTTTCTGTGCTTGGGTAATGTATATCTTCCAATCATTATTTAATTTCTTTGTTGTGTCTGGTTCAGGACAAGCAGCACTTACTATGCCAATAATGGCACCACTTTCAGATTTAGTTGGTGTTACAAGACAAGTTGCTGTTTTAGCTTTCCAATTAGGAGATGGATTTACAAATATGATAGTTCCAACTTCTGGAATACTTATGGCAGTATTAGGAATTGCTAAGATTGAATGGGGAGTTTGGGCAAAATATCAAATTAAATTTCAATTAATTTTATTTGCACTAGGTTCTTGTTTTGTTTTCTTTGCAGTTTTCACAAACTTCTCTTAAAATATTTTAAGGAGGATTAATTTATGAAAGTTAAGAAATATTTTTTATTGATTTTATCTTTACTTTTTATTAATTTTTTAAACTTAAATGCTGCAACAACAAAAGGAAATATAAGAAAGTTAAATTCTCAAAAAGCAATAGTAGAGATGAATTTGACTTATAAATATATAGAAAATGGGAAATATACTGAAATATATGATGAAAATGGGAAATTATTATTTAGAGATAAATCCTATATTCCAGAACCTGATATTACTACTTCAGCTATGAAAGTTAAAATTATTTTAAAAAATGGAAAGAAAATTCCTATCACTGAACAATATTTTCCTAGTGGTAAAATAAGAGCAATAACTGAATATAATTTAAAAGTTAAAGATGAAGATATAGAAAAAAATGATATAAGAAAATTTTATACATCAAATAAGTTAGGACAAAATATTTATAGTTCTATAATTACAGAAACTTATTATGAAAGTGGAAAGTTAAAATCAAGAATGACTGATACTGGTGATAAAGGAAAATTAGAAGGATATTATGAAAATGGAAATCTAATTACTGAGGCAAACCTTGTAAATGAAAAAATGGGGGAATTAACTAAAACTTATCCTGAAGGAATAGTTAAAGCTTATTATCCTAATGGAACTTTAAAATCAAAAATTGAATTTAAAAAAGGACTTGCTAATGGTACTTATGAAACTTATTATGAAAATGGAAATATTTTTGAGAATACTACCATGAAAAATGGAAAGCCAGATGGAAAGTATGAAGTATATGGTCCTGATGGAAAATTGGAAGAAAGTATTTTTTATAAGAATGGCGAAGTAGTAAAATAGAGGAAATGTATTTCCTCTATTTTGATTAAAAAGTTCTAATTATAAAAAAATTTTAAAATTTTTACCAAATTTTAATAATTGATTAATATAATTAGAGTAGAATTTTATTAAGAATATATTTTTTGTAACAAATGTTACATAAATTATATATTAGGTTATATATAATAAAAGGGGAAAAATTTCAAATAATTTCTTGACAAATTTTATAAAAATATTAGAATTTATATTGATTATTATAAAAAATAAATAAAATTATTAGGAGGAATAAATGAAAAAATTATTAGCAGGATTATTATTAGTAAGTTCAGTATTGTCTTTTGGAGCAACACAAAGAGTGCCAATAGAAAAATTAGTAGGTAATGGAGATGGACAATTATTGTACCTTGAAGGAGAAAATAAACCTTACTCAGGAGAAGTTGAAAGAAAATATCCAAATGGAAAACTTCTTGGAGTTGCTACAATGAAAAATGGAAAATTAGAAGGAAAAGCTTATGAATACTATGAAAATGGAAAAGTAAAAAGGGAAGAAACTTATGTAGATGGAAAAGCTAATGGACCAGCAAAATCATTTTATGAAAATGGAAAAGTAGAATATGAAACAAATTTTAAAAATAGTAAAAGAGAAGGAATAGAAAAAGCTTATTCAAAAACAGGAATTTTATTATCAGAAGTTCCATTTAAAGATGATAATGCAACTGGTCTTGTAAAATTATACAACGAACAAACAGGAAAATTAGAGTATGAAACTAATATAGTTAATGGTGTAAGAAATGGTCTATCTAAAAAATACTATCCAAGTGGGAAATTATTAAGTGAAGTAGTTTTCAAAAATGATAAAGAAGAAGGAATTATGAAAGCTTACTATGAAAATGGAAAACTACAAGGAGAAGCTCCATACAAAAATGGTCAAATAGATGGAGTAGTTAAAATGTATGATGAAAATGGAAAAGTAATAGAACAAGCAACATTTAAAAATGGGCAACAAGTAAAATAAATAGAATATAGAATGGGGAAATAGAATGAAAAAAACATTATTATCTTTATTATTAGTAGCAAGTTCAGTATTATCTTTTGGAGCACAAAGAGTTCCTTATGAAAAATTAACATTTCCAGATGGATACATATATTATAATAATGAAAAATATACTGGAGAAATTGAAAGAAAAAATCCAAGAACAGGAAAAGTTAATATGGTTGCCTCTGTTAAAAATGGAGAATTACATGGAATGTCTTACAGTTATGATGAAAATGGAAAAGTAATTGAAGAGATCACATATAATAAAGGACTAAAAGAAGGACCTAGTAAAACTTATTATAAATCAGGAGCTTTGTCAGCTGAATTAAATTATAAAAATGATAAATATGAAGGTGTACAAAAATATTACCATGAAAATGGAAACTTACAAGCTGAAATTCCAACTAGAAAAGGTGTAATAGATGGAGTATCAAAACTTTATGATGAAAATGGTAAATTACAAGAAGAAGTTTTATTTAAAAATGGACAAAAAGTAAAATAGAGGCGATAGAATGAAAAAATTATTAGCAGGATTATTTTTAATAAGTTCAATAGTTGTATTTTCAAATGTACAAACAATCCCTTATGAAAAAATGATAACTCGTGGAGATTCAAATATTGTATATATTGAAGGACAAGAAACACCTTTTACAGGAGTAGTTGAAAAGAAATTTCCAAATGGAAAAGTTGAAGCTACAATGAATTTTAGAAATGGAAAGTTACATGGAAAAACAGTAACTTATTATCAAAATGGTAACATGAAATCAGATGAAAATTTTATAGATGGAATTGCCCAAGGAATATCTAAAACATTTTATGAAAATGGAAAAGTAGAATATGAAACAAATTATAAGAATCAAAAAAGAGATGGTTTAGAGAAATCTTATTCTCCAACAGGACAATTACAGACAGAAATGATATATAAAGATGGTAAATTAGAAGGTTTATCAAAAATTTATGGGGCAAATGGTAAACTTGAAGGAGAAGCTTATTTTAAAGATGGGCAACCAGAAGGAATTACAAAAGAATATTATCCAAATGGAATTTTAAGATCAGAAGGAAACTATCTACTTGGTGCAAAACATGGAATCTCTAAAATGTACTATGAAAATGGGAAATTACAAAGTGAAGCTATATTTAAAAATGGTGTATTAGATGGAGTGCAAAAAGATTATACAGTAGATGGAAAATTACTTAGAGAATTACCTTTTAAATATAATCAAGTAAATGGAGTTGCAAAATTCTATAATGAACAAACAGGTAAATTAGAATATGAAACTGTTTATGTTGATAATATGAGAGAAGGTCTATCTAAAAAATATTATCCAAGTGGAAAATTATTAAGTGAAGTAATTTTCAAAAAAAATAAAGAAGAAGGAATTTTAAAAGCTTATTATGAAAGTGGAAAACCACAAGGTGAAATACCATATAAAAATGGATTAATACATGGAACAGTTAAAAGATATGATGAAACAGGAAAAGTTGTTGAACAAGTAACATATAAAGAAGGAAAGGAAGTAAAGTAGATGAAAAAATTATTAATAGGTTTGTTTTTAGTAAGTTCAGTATTAGCATTCTCAGAAAGAGTAGTAAAAGGTGATAAGGCTTATGCTGATGATAAGGGTATAGTATATGTTGAAGGAGAAAAAACTCCTTATACTGGTGTAATTGAAGGATATGATGCACAAGGTAAATTAGAAGGAAAAGCTAATTATAAAGATGGTAAGATGAATGGTTCTTCAAAATTATATTATCCAAGTGGAAAATTACAAAGTGAAGCAACATTTAAAGATAATGTACAAGATGGAGTACAAAAAGATTACTTTGAAGACGGTAAAGTAAAATTAGAACTTCCATATAAAAATGGTAAACCAGAAGGTACTGCAAAAGAATTTTATCCTAATGGAAAGCTTTTTGTAGAAGCTACTTATCAAAATGGAATAAAAAATGGATATGAAAAAAGTTACTATGATACAGGAGCTTTACAATCTGAAAAAACTATAAAAAATGGAAAAATAGATGGAGTTTCAAAAATATACTACCCAAATGGTAAATTAGGAAGTGAAGCAACATTTAAAAATGATGTACAAGTAGGAGTACAAAAAGATTACTATGAAAATGGTAAATTAAAAGCAGAAGTTCCATATAAAAATGGGCAAGTAGATGGAACAGCTAAAGCTTATGATGAAAATGGAAAAGTAATAGAACAAGTAATATTTAAAAATGGACAAAAAGTAAAATAAATATTAGGAGTAAAAAATGAAAAAAATATTACTAGCTTTATTTTTAGTAAGTTCAGCATTAGCATTTTCAACAAGAGTAGTTAAGTCAAAAGAAACAGTAACTAAAGAAAATATTGTATATGTAGGACAAGAAAAAGTACCATATACAGGAGTAGTTGAAACTTATAGTATAAGAGGTATTTTAGAAGAAAAAACTGAATTTAAAGATGGTAAGAAGAATGGAATTTCAAAAATATATTATCCAGATGGACAAGTAGAAATTGAAACAACATTTTCAAATGGCAAAAAAGCAGGAGTACAAAAAAATTATGGTGAAAATGGAATATTAAGATTAGAAACACCTTATAAAAATGGACAAATAGACGGAGTAGCAAAAGAATACTATCCAAATGGAAAAATTAAAGTTGAAGAACCATATAAGAATGGAAAATTGTATGGAACAGCTAAAGCTTATGATGAGAATGGAAAAGTAATTCACCAAGCAACATTTAAAAATGGAGAAGAAGTAAAATAATATAGAAAAATAGCACCCACTTTAGTGGATGCTATTTTTTATTTCATAGTAGCAATTTTCTTTGCCATGTTAGTTAATTTTTCTTTTGTTTCAGAATTTGGACTACCTTTACAAGCCATAGGTAATTCAACAATTTTAGCACCTAATTCTTCAACTTGTTTAATCCAAGTCCCCATAAATTTACCAGTTCCCCATCCAAAAGTTCCAAAAAGATAAATTTTTTTATCTTTAAATTTTTCTGTATTTCTCTTCATAAAAGGTTGAAAGTAATTTTTTTCAATTTCTTCTGTTTGGTTTGCAGGAGAAGCCAAGACCAAAATTTCACAATCAAAAGCTTCATTATCATCTTTTAATTCAACAACACTATATGATTTAAAAGGAACATTAGCTTCTTGAAGTCCTTTTTCAAATGCTTTTACCATTCTTAAAGTATTTCCTGTAAAACTGTAATAAACAATATTTACCTTATTCATTTTTTACCACCTTAATTTAATTTATTCTCTCCATTATTCTATTTTAGCATTAAATGAAAAAAATTCAATAGTTTTAATAATATTCTTGAAAATTATATTGCAGTATTTAAAATTAAAATTATAAGTTTAAATTGTAAAGAACATTTATAAAAATACTATTTTTTTATTGTAAATTCTTTTATAATTTATGATTAATTAAATTTTCTCTTTTTTTTAATATTTATCATTTTATGCTAACCTTAAAATAACATTTATATCTGATAATTAATAGAAAATACTATTATGGAAAGGTCAAAAAAAACTATTTGACAAATGAAAAAAGTAGTATAAAATAAGGTAACACTTAACAAATTAATTTAACAGAATGAAGGAGTGATTTAAGTGATGGTAAAAAATATTTTAAAGAAAGCATTTATATTTTTAGTTTTATCAGCAAGTTTTTTAACTTTAAATTCAAAAGATACATTTGCAAATGTAGTGAGTGAACAAAATGAAATTGCTAGTAAACTTGTTAGAAATGTAAAAGAAGTTGGAAATGACAGATATTACAAAGGAGATTTCTATTCAGATGTTGGAACTTACCCAGAAGGAATGTTTCTTGTAGTAGAAAAACTTATAGAAAACTATATAGCATTTGCTCATATGGGAGAAGCATCATATCTTGCACCAATAGGTCAACGCTTTGAAGAAAAAATAGAAGGTCAAGTTATAAAACGTTATATTGCAGTAAGCCAAAAGAAAAAACAAGGGTATTATTGTATAGATATTTATGATGATTTAAATGGTCAACCTAAAGCAACTCTTACAGCAAGACTTAATATAACAAAAAATAAAAATGGTTATTTTATAACTCCAAAAGATGATTTAAAAATCCAATATAAAGGAAAAACATATAAAAATCAAGATGCTTTAAATTTCTTAGGATTTTAATTAGTAAAAGAATTATACTTAGATATACTAGGTATAATTCTTTTTTATTCCACTTTAGTTATGATAACTCCCTTATTCAAATAAAGAATTTTTATATATACAGGAGCTCCAACTTCATTAATATATTTATCTACCAATGTATTATATTTTTCAAGTATTTTCTTTTGTTCATTCCCATTATTTTCTACCTTATAAGCCTTATCAAGCTCTATAACTTCCTCTACATATTTTTGGACTTTTTTATCTTCAAAATTTGGTATAGAATAATCTTCTTTTATTTCTAAATTTAATTTAGTTTTATTGATATCTTTGTATTTTAAATTATCTTGTTCTAAGAATTCATAAGGATTAGATATCTTAGAGAAAACTTTAATTTCAATTTCAGGAGAAATTTTATCAAAATTAATTTTTTCAAAAATATCAAAATCCCAGCCTATATAATTTTTATCTATAATAAAATCATTTACTACTCTATATGTACCAGTAAAGTTAAGATTATCAATAGAAATTGTATTTATCTCTGGCTCACTCCACTCAATAAAGACATTCGGTGCAGAATATGGAATAAAATCATTAAAAACATAAGATGAAGCTGTTGGATTAATAATTCCCCCCTTAGAATTTTCAAAAATTTTAAAATATACTTTTCTTTTATCAGATAACTCTGCAATATGTTCTCCTGTTTTCAATTTTAAAATTTCAAAAGTTCTAGCTTTTAATCTATATGTTTGACTATCTAAAATGATTTCTATATCTTCATTACTAGGGTTATCTAAATAAAAAATATGTTCATTATCATTAGAATTTTTTACACCACAAGAAAGAAAAAATATAGATAATAGTATTAATAAAATTTTTTTCATATCACTTCTCCTAAGTTTATTCTACTATATTATAACATTGAAAAATACCACCTTGCTAGTAATCTTTTAAGTTTATTTGCATAATTTTAACAATTAATATATAATGTACAAAATTATAATATCATAAAATGCTTAGTAAAATATAAATAAAAGGAGGACTAATATGGGAGTTATTGCTTGGTTAGTGCTAGGAGCTTTATCAGGTTGGATAGCTAATAGACTAATGGATTCAAGAACAGGGTTAATAGATAATATAATAATAGGTATAATAGGAGCTTTCATTGGAGGATTTGTTTTTAATTTTCTTGGAGCTCAAACAATTACAGGTTTAAATCTTCACAGTATTTTTGTATCTGTAGTAGGAGCTTGTATCTTACTTTGGATTATTAATAAAATTAAAAGATAGTTTATATTTATTAATGAATAAAAAATAGCACCTACTGGCATAGGTGCTATTTTAGCCATTTATAAACTCATATTACTTATTTAAGTAATTTTAGCATAATTATAAAAAAAAATCAAGTTTTATGATACAATAAAATGCCATTTTTTCCTCTGACATCCCTTTTTAAAGGAGGTGAAAGTGTGAAAAAACTTGTGTTACTTATTGTGATAGTTGTAATATTTTTACTATTATCTAAAAATGCTTACTAATTTTTAATTATTAGTAAAAGTTTTCTGTGGGGATTACTCTGGCAGGTATTCCCTGCTTTTTTATTTCTATTTTATTTGTTCTAAAATAAATACATCTTTTATTTTATCATCTTGTGCAAATAGAAGTACCTTAGCCATAATTTCAGCTGTCTTAGGGTCATCATCTATAAATGGTAAAAATACTCTACCTCTATGTTGAGAATGAACTGGCAATACATTTATAGCACTTCCTGCTTTTTGATGAATAAGTCCACTTCCTAAGTGAATAGAATATTCTGCTCTTTCACCTTTAATCAAGGCATGATTTTCAGTAAATGTAACATTCTTCAACTTGAATAGTTTACAGTTAAATTCAATAATAGCCTTTCTCATTTCAATAGTAGAATGGCTTGCTTCAGGATCAACATCTCCAATATGTGCAACACTTACCACTAAGTCAAGATCTCTCATAACTTCTGTAAATATTAAATCTGGTACATCATCTATTAAAATAGGTTTAAATGTTTTTCTATCAAAGAATTGTACTTCTTCCAAAGTAGGTGCTTCTATATCAGTAGGAGAGAACCAATCTGCAAGTGCAAAGATTTTAGCAATTATATTTTTCTTATAATAAACTTTTTCTAAGCCTTCTTGCCCATCAATTATCCATCTTCTAGTTTTTAAAAGTGCAACTGTCTTAGCAGGTTGAACTTGATGTCCTGCATAACGAAGTGATTTATCTCTACCTTTTTCATCAACAGTTTTAACATATAATTCTCTGAAAACTTGTTTGAAAGGTTGTTTTAACTCTCTATCAAAGATATCTTTTTGATAAGCAGACCATTCTCCACTTTCAAATAAGTCAAAGCAATGTGCAATTTTAAGTAAACTATCATCTTTAACTGCAACAGATTTTTTCTTAGCAGACTTTAATTTTTTATCTACATAGTAACCTAAATCATTTCCCATTTTGAAAACAAGAGATTTTAAAATAGGTGCAATAACAGGGTTAGTCATAAGATTCTCTATTTCATAGCCATAAAATTCTATTCCATCTTCCATAGCTTCTTCAAGCATTTTTCTTGAACGACGATATTGTTCTTTTAAATTCTTATGAACTTCCTTTACAGCTTCAATATACTTATCTTTCTTTAATTTAGTTGGTAGGGATTTTAATTCTTTTCCAGCTTTTTCATAGATAATTTCAGATTGCCCTAAATCATCAATTTTAATATAGACATCAACATCATCAAGTTTTTTAGGTACAAAATATTCTTTCATTTCATTGATTAAAGCTGTTTCCATATTCCAAATTAAACGAGTAACATCAGAATAGCCCATATTACGAGATAAATTTTCCAATGAAATATTAACTGCCTTAGCCTCACTTGCTCTTCTTTGTGCACCAAATTGTTTACTATCTTTTAAGAATTTTTGTAAAAATTGGTAACGGTGAAGTGCATCTTTTTGTTTATCTTTTAACAGTGGAATTAGAGAATAACTAGCAACTAAGTCTTTATTTCTCTTATCTTCAATTTTCTTTTCAGTTTCTTTTAAATTTAACTTACCATTGACAGCATCAGCAAACATTCTGGCTCTTGAATGTTTAGCCCCATCAGAAATATATTTTGCACTGTCATATAGCATTTCAAATTTCTTTTCTCCAAGCTCCTTATATGCAGACTTAAACCAGTCTATATCAAAGGCTCCATCTCTTAAATCATCAATAGAAATAGGAGTGTATTTTGCAATTAAGCCCTCTTTATTTTTATCCACATCACTCATATGTGCTTGGAAATAATAGCAACCACTAGTAAGCCCTTTCCAGCCCAAATAGCTTTCAATGATTTCTAACCATTGAGAAGCATACATTGCCACTTCAACTAATCTTTGTTCTGTAATATCAGTACCCTTTAATTTTTTAGCAAGTTCCTTACTGTTATCTTTTTCTGTTGGGTAACAAACTTTTAATAAATGGCTAAGTACTACTTTTTTACTATCATCTCCACCCCAATAGTAAGAAGTTCTATCCAAAGTTTCTTTTCCTAGGGCTTGAAGTATTTGAACAAGATAGTCTATACCTTCAATTCTATCTATTTCATGAAGTGACTTAGAGTATATAGTTGGGCTATCTCCTCTTTTCAATTCATTTTGAACAAGATAATCAACTATTTTTCTACCTTCATCATAGATAATTTTTAAAGCTTCATTAAGCATAAATTGATTAAGATTTACTAATCTTTTATTTTCTTTTTTAGCTAGAATATTTCTATAATTATTCATATAAGTATCTAGACTCCAAAAAACTTCTTTCTTTTCATCTTCTGTCTTATTCTCTATTTCTAAAATATCTTTATAGATTAAATCTTTTTCTGCTATATTTAAAACAATAGCTATTGTATAATCTCTAAGTTCTAAGACTTTTCTTCTTCCTCCAATTTCACAACCTTTTAAATTTTCATTAGTATATTTCTTAATTTTTTCATCTAAATTATATCTAAGAATAAAACTTTCAATAAAAGATTTTTCATTAGAATAAAATTCTAAATAAGGTATTATTCTAGCAAAAAGATAATAAATTCCAGGGTTTAAATAATAAATATTTACATTGTAATAAATTTCTTTATTATATCTTTCTTTTTGTTCAACTATATCTTTTGCTTCAAAATTTTCTAAAAGATAGCCAGTAAATACCTTTCCTATTTCAAAAAGATAATCTTTATTTTCTTTGCAATATTCTTTGTAAAGCATACTTATAATTTCTAATACATAACCTGTGTCATTGTAATAATTTTCTGTAAAGATATATTTTAAATTAGCTTTTTTTAGTTTAGTCTTTAATTCTGTTATATCAAAGCCTAGAAGTTTCTTATAGAAATCTTGGCATTCTTTTATGTTACTATCATTAATACCACCATTATATTCTCTTGTTAATAAGACATTAAGTTGCCATAAAGTTGAGAAATCTTTAATTTCTTTTTTATAGAAATCTCTCCAAACATCTTCCAAAGGGAAATTAGCTAATTGTTGTCTATCACTATATGAAATATTAGTAACATCTTTTGTAATGTGAAATCTATCTCTAAGTAAAGTATATTCTTTTGTGTAAAAACTCATATACTCATAATCTTCATTTTTTACATATAGCTCACTTAATTTTTTAACTATCTTAAATAATTCATCTGTACTCTTAGTAAAAATCTTTTTAATATTTAAAGAATTTTCAATTATATATTCAGATTTTTTATTTTTCTTAATAGTCTTAGAAAGTTTTTCTACTTCCTTAATTTCATAAGGTAAATCTAACTTATATTCAGTGTTATATAATTTACTTAAAGTATTTTCACTTTCTTTTTTCTTTTTATCAGAAAGATTTTCTATCAATATCTTCTCAGCATCAGTAGGACTAGATATTTTTGCAACTAAGTTTTTCACTTCTTTTTTATCATATAAAGGCTTTTGTTTAGAATTAGCTAGATTTAATATATCTAAGCCTGCTAATCTTTTATTTTCATTCTTAGCAGAAACTAGATTATCAATAGATATTAATAGTTCCTTTTTATCTTGGCTCATCAATAAATCTATTAAATTTTTTCTTGTATCTGCATTTTTTAATCTCAATAAATCTTCAATTTCTCTTGGATATTCTTTAGTTAAGTTATTATTCTTAACTATTTCATAGGCAGTAACTCCTGCACTTGTTCTATCTGAAAGCATAGTTATTATAAAGTCTTTTTGTTCTTTATTACTTGGCTTTTCAAATAGAACCTCTAAGAAACGCCCTCTATTCCAAGTATCTATTTCCTTAATATATCCCATTACCTTATTTTTTAGTATATCATCAGGATACAAAATAGCTATAAATAATAAAGTTGTTGATATTTTTTCAGTATCTATACTTTCAATGTTCCAAGGGAAAATACAAGGGTCAAAAACCTTTGATTTTTCCTTCATAAGTGAGAAAGCATTTTCTAAAATATCAAAAAATTCTAAAGCTTCTTTTTTATCCTTAAAATATGTTTTAGAATTTAGTTTACCACTTTTTATATTATCTTTAAAATGAGAAGGATAAATATAACCTATTACAAAATCAAGATAACAAGCTAAAATTTCAATAATATTCTTATTATCATTACCATATTCCTTTATCACTTTTTTAGCTATCTCTCTTTGATAGTCCTTATTTTCTATAATATCTAAATAATGGGAAATCAATAATTTTATATGATATTTAGATGATTTTAAAAGTTTTTCCATAGCTTCAACAGAATACTTTATATCTCTTGTAGACTTGTTCCAAAGCCCTAAGTATACTTCAACATTGTCATCACTTTTTAAAAGTTCATCTTCATATTTTGGATTAGCTATTAATTTATTTATGATTTCTAATTCTTTTTTACCAAATTTACTTATATCATCACTTTCATCTCTAGTCAAACCTGTCCAAGTTGCTAAGGCTCTTTTAACAGAAGAAAATCTTATTAAATTATTATCATAGATAATTTTAAACATATATTCAAAATTTTCTTGTAAACCTCTATCCATATTTTCACAGATTTCTTGTCTAACTCCCTCTTGAAGTTTGGCAGCTAATAGCAACTTACCTGTTAGCTCAAGCAATTCTTTATTATTTGAAATAAATATAGCTTGCATAATAGAGTAATTCAAATCTATTTTTGATTTTTGAGAGCCTAATGCCCCTTTTATTAAATCTATAAGTTCTTGATTTTGATTGTCTATTTCATAAGCTATTATATAAGGATTTTCTAAGCCATATATTCCATCACTATTATATTCTTTTTTTAGAACAGTAACTATATCAAGATTTAGAAAATTTAAGTCTACTAAATCTTCAAATAATTCAAATAAAAAATTTATATGATTATAGTAACTAGAACTTCTTACCATTCTACGATCATATCCTCTAGAAAAAGGATATTTTATTGTATTCTTTGAAATATCCAAAAATACTTTAAGAAATTTTTTTCCTATAAGTAATTCTATTGCAGGATAGATATTTTTAGGGAAAATATCATTGAATTTAACATCTTTCTTTGAAGATAATTCTTGTTTTAAAGCACTTTTTAAATAAACACCATAACTATAGTGAAGTTCATCTTTTTCTTCAAGAAAAATATTCTCAATAAATTTCTGACTTTCTTTATCTAATTTTTTACTATCTTTCTTAATTTTTTCAACAAATTTTTCTACATCTTTTTCTAAAGATTTTCTGTAAAAATTTAACATAGCTCCTCCCCATATTTTTGAATATAATATTAAAAATTATCTGTAGATATTTTAGCATATTTTAGATATAAGTGTTAATAGTTTATTAAAAATTAAGGGAAAATAAAAATACCATTGATTGCCGTCAATGGTATTTTAGCTTCTTTTTTCATCAATTCAAGCGATATATTACTATATCTTGTAACTAATTATAACATTTTCTTTTTTAAAAATCAATGTTATAATAAAATGCTTCTAAATTTTCCGCCTTTCAATATTTTATATAGGAGGTGAAAAATGAGAAAAACATCAATTCAAGTTCTGATATTTTTAGTAATATTATTTTTACTATTTATATCTAAAAACATTACTATAAACTTTAATTTCAATTTTTAGTTTTAAGTTTTAGTTTTATGTAGGTTGACTTTGCCGAGTCAACCTGCTTTTTATTTTAGTATCTAATACTATTTACCATTTCAACAACAAGTTTATCCATGAACTTTTTATCTTTTGGTAGGTATGAGGCTTGAAATACTATATAGGCATTGCTATCTTTACTGTATATAACTTTCTTGTAAACAATTTTATTTTCTTCTATATAAGAAACAACATAGAAATTTTTTTCAATAGTATTGTATGCTACATTTTCACCATAGATAAATAAGTTTTTATTGTAATCGTATTTTAAAGGATCAATATTACTAGGTAAATTTCCATTATAGTATTTTCTTAAAAATAGATTGTAATTAAGCCTGTCATACTCAAAAGAGTTTCTTATAGTTTCTCTACTCAAACCATTGACTTCTTCTGAATTTAGAAAATAAGAGCCATAAGCAAGAATAATAATATTTCCATTGATATCTTGTATAGTTAACCCATCACTATTAGCTCCCTCATAAGCACTAAAGAAATTTTTAGTTGGAATTAAGTTAGAGTTTTTAACAAAATTTAAGTTTTCAGTTCCTCCAACTCCATTTTCATATTTTGTAGTAGGAACATTGATAACATAATTAAACCTACCATTATAATATTTAGAAAATACTCCGTCAGCATAAGTAAAAGAACTAAATAAAGATAGAGTAAAAATCAACATAAATTTTAAAGAAAATCTTTTCATTTAAACCCCTCCTAAATATTTAAGATAACTATATTTCTATGATAGCACTAAAAAAATAAAAATCAATATGATTAAAAATAAAAACAACACCTACGGGCATAGATGTTGTTTTGTTACTCTTTTTACCTTTATTCTTTTGCTAATTAATTATAACATAGAAAAAATTTAATTTCAAAGCTATAATTAATTTGCTCTTTCTCTGTATTTCTCTTTATCCTTAACAAAAGGAGGTGGGAAAATTGAGAAAATCTTTATTCTTAATTGCTATGATAGTCATATTTTTGTTACTATCTAAAAATACTTACTAATTTTTATTAGTTTGAATTTTATGTGGGATATACTCGGGCAAGTATATCCTGCTTTTTTTATTTTATAAGGTTAATACTTTTTGATATTTCAGTTACAATAGGATCCATAAATTTTTTATCTTTTGGTAAATATGAAGCTTCAAATATTATGTAATTTGTATCATTATTATTTATAACTTTTATATATTCAACCTTGTTGTCTTTAATATAAGAGATAACATAAAAATCTTTTCCAAAAGTACTATATGCTACACTATTTCCTAATCTAAATAATGTTTTATTATAATCAAATTTTAATTCATCAATTTCCTTAGGTAATTTACCATTATAATATTTTTTTATAAATTTATTATAATCAAGATTAGCAGCATCAAAAGATTCTTTTATTTTATCTTCAGCTAAGTTTTCAGCATTAAAATCATGAAGAATATAAGTACCATAAACTAAAATACTGGTATCCCCATTTTTATTTTTTATAGCTATTCCATCTCCTGCTAAAGCTCCATGTCCTTTGAAGTAATCTTTTGAAGGAATAATATTAGATTTTTTGATAAATTCTAATTCATTAATTTTTGAACCTTCATTAGTATCTTGTTCATATTTTTCAAGAGGAACAGCTACTGAAAAATCATAACTTGTATTGTAATATCTTGAAAAAACTCCATCTGCATAAGCAAGAGAACTAAATACAGATATGATAACAAATAATATAAATTTTAAAGAAAATTTTTTCATTAAAATAACCCCCTATGTGTATTTTAAATTTGTATATATCCTATATTATATCAATAAATATTTTAAAATCAATAATATAAAAAACTGCTTACAAATTTTTAATTTATAAGCAGTTTTTTTTAATATTATTTAATCCAAGGCATTAATTTTCTTAATTCTTGTCCCACTTTTTCAATTTGATGTTTACTTGCTTCTTCTCTATGAGCCTTTAAGAATGGTTGTCCTGCTTTTGAATCTGCTAAGAATTCATCAGCAAATTTACCAGATTGAATATCTGCTAAAATTCCTTTCATTGCATCTTTTGAAGCAGATGTTATAACTTTTGGTCCTGCTAAGAAATCTCCATACTCTGCTGTATTAGAGATAGAGTGTCTCATTTTTCCAAAGCCTCCTTCATAAATTAAGTCAACAATTAATTTCATTTCATGTAGACATTCAAAGTAAGCATTTACAGGGTCATATCCAGCTTCTGTTAAAACTTCAAATCCAGTTTTAATAAGTTCAGTAATTCCTCCACATAAAACAGCTTGTTCTCCAAATAAGTCTGTTTCAGTTTCTTGTTTGAATGTAGTTTCAAGTATTCCTGATCTTCCTCCACCAATACCAGAAGCCCAAGCAAGAGCAATGTCTTTTGTATCTCCACTAGGATCTTGATATACAGCTATTAAGCAAGGTACTCCACTTCCTTCTTGGAAAGTTCTTCTAACTAAATGTCCAGGTCCTTTAGGAGCAACCATAAATACATTTACATCTTCTCTTGGTTGAATTTTTTTGAAATGAATGTTAAATCCATGTCCAAATCCAAGGTAAGCACCTTTCTTTAAGTTTGGAGCTATGCTATTAGTATAAGTATCTCCTTGAATTTCATCAGGTATCAATACCATAACTACATCTGCACCTTTAACTGCTTCACCAGTTTCTTTTACAACAAAACCAGCTTCTTCTGCAACTTTCCAAGTCTTAGAATCTTTTCTAAGTCCAATAGTAACATCCATTCCATTTTCTTTTAAGTTAAGTGCATGAGCATGTCCTTGTGAACCATAACCTAAAACTGTGATTTTCTTTCCTACTAATTTTTGTAAATTACAATCTGCATCATAATAAACTGTTGTTCCTAAAATATTTCCTGCCATTTTCTAAATCCTCCTATACATTACATTTAAAAATATAATTTATAAAAAATCTGTCAAAATAAAAGTTGACAGATTTTTATTTTTTCTATGATATAATATATAATTAGAGGAGATATAGATGAAATATAATTTTAAAGAACTAAAAGAAATTGTAAAATCAAAGATGAGTTTAAAAAGATTTACACATACACTTGGTGTTGTAGAAATGGCTAAGAAATTAGCAAAGATATATAATGTTGATATTGAAAAAAGATATTTCCTAATACAAAGAGATGATGTGACAGAATATAAAAAAACTCTTGATAGGATAATTTCATATCTTGATGAGTTAATTCCTTATATACTGCAACGTTTAAAATCTGAATATAATATCAAAGAAGCTGGCTTATTGTTTGGGAATGTATGTTTTGAGATTTATTATGAATAGGAAATAGTCTTCTGGAGATAGAGTTATGTGGATTTTTGATGATTATAAAGGAAGTCACAATCCGCATTTAATATCCTGATAAGAATTTCTACTCTTTTCCCACAGAACGAGTTACGGCCGTATGTGGGAAAACGGTGCCTTTTGAAAAGAGACATGCCGGATGCGAGGAGCGAGAAAAAATTAACCGCAGGCGTATCTATGATACGTTGAGGATTAATTTTTTTGAAGCGACGAAGCAGACGGCGTGTATATTTTCAAAAGGGAATGGGAACATGACACGGAAGGTAAGCACCACGAACCTCCCCGGCGCCCGCGGTAACGCCTACCCGAACGCAGAGCTTGACTACAGCCTTGATTACGAGTACGACCCGGCCTACGCCCACCGTTTAATTCATGCCGGAAACCGCTACTACCGCTATGACGCAAACGGCAACATTACGGCAGAAAAAGACGGCCCGTTTACCGAGGACGATGAGTTTGTCTTTACCTACAACTACGACCCCGACACCGACGTCTACGGCACCGACTACGGCTTCGGCCTTGACGCGCCGAAGGAGACGGAAGAGACGCATCCTGAGAACCTATTTGCGTACCGCCGTAACTACACGTGGAACGAGAAGAACCTGTTAACAAAATCGAGCGACCGCAGCTACACCGTACACTACCGCTACGGTGAGGACGGCCGGCGTGCCTTAAAGTATACGGAAGAAGGACGTTCTGAAACGCTCTACTTCAACAACTTCTACACGATACACATCCCCGTGCAAGATAAGAACAACCCGCAGGGCTTGAGAGTGCACAAGCATATCTTTGTCGGTAACTCACGCCTTGTTACCGCGATGACCCACACCGATAACAACGGCGATAACGCAGAGCAGCGGGAGAAGCGCTACTACTACCACTCAGACCACTTAGGCAGCGCACAGTTTGTAACCGACTGGAGAGGCAGACAGTACGAGCACATCGAGTACACACCCTACGGAGAACTCTGGA